>SXGR01213404.1_pt1 | contig 12851 bp, 8 predicted proteins | sample 3174711 | NCBI WGS metagenome assembly SXGR01 (sample SAMN11356860, study PRJNA531348) | freshwater metagenome | isolation source: freshwater sample F1-60 | place: China: Fuxian Lake, Yuxi | collected 2017-12-25
GGCGGTCGCGCTGCTCGCAACGAATCCATCTCCGGATGATGCGGCCATCAATGCCGCCATGTCCGGCAACTTGTGTCGATGTGGCATGTACGGTCGAATTCGTCGGGCGATTCACCGTGCCAGCCAACCCGCAGCGGAGGTATCAGAAAACGCGGTCAGCATCTATGAACCGACCATCACCGGCCTGAAGGAGGTGCGTCATGTCTGACACCAACAAGACGGGTAAGTGGACCCGGCGTGGTTTCATCACTGCAGGTGTGGTCGCAGGTGGTACATTGGCCGTGGGTGTTGCCCTTCGTCCTGGACATCGCACACCGGAGCTGGCGGGTTTTGTCGCGGCGCACGATGAACACCTGGTCAATACCTGGGTGAAGATCGGACCGGACAATACGATCACGGCCATCGTTCCTCATTCGGAAATGGGGCAGGGGGCACAAACTGCACTTGCCCAGATGCTGGCCGATGAACTGGATGCCGACTGGAACCTCGTACGGTTCATGGAAGCACCGGCTGAAGACGACTACGCGAACTATGCAGTCGGCCGGGGGTTCATCCTCGGTGATGCCTTTCATCCGGAATGGCTCGAACCCACGATAGAAGGCGCTTTCCTGCAAGTGACCAAGGCACTACATCTGCAGATCACCGGCGGCAGCGCAAGTGTTCGCGCAACCGGGCTGCATGGGATGCGGGTGGCTGGTGCTGCGGCGAGGGAGATGCTGGTGCAGGCTGCAGCTGATGCGTGGAAAGTTCCGGTGAGCGAAATTGTTACGCGTAACAGCACACTCAATCATGCGGGCACGAGCCGAACGTCGCCTTACTCGGACTTCGCCGCTGCTGCCGCGGAGTTTGTGCCGCCTTCACTGCCAAAACTGAAGACCTACGACCAGTTCCGCATCATGGGCACGAATGTGCAGCGCATGGACATTCCCGCAAAAGTGGATGGCAGCGCGAAGTTCGGTATTGACGCTTCCGTGCCTGACATGAAGTACGCAGCGTTGGTGGCCGCACCGGTGCTCGGGTCCAAACTCAAGACGGTAGATACATCAACCGTCGATTCGCTACCCGGTGTGCACTCGGTGGTCAAACTCGACGATGCCGTTGCAGTGGTAGCAGATAGCTGGTGGCAGGCAAAGCAGGCCGTTGCGCAGCTGCAACCCGAGTGGACGACTACCGAGGCAGACGGTTCCACATCCGATTCCATCTTCGCAGCGTTTCGTCAGAGTATTGACCAGGCTGTTGAAAAGGGCGAGGAAGAAGATGACCGCGTCATCGGTGAGGCGCGTACCGCACTCGCCGGTGCCAAACGGGTCATCGAAGGGGTGTACCGCGTGCCGTATCTCGCCCATGCCTGTATGGAGCCGATGAATGCACTCGTTTCCCTGAAGGGTGGCCAGTGTGAAGTATGGCTGGGTTCGCAGAATCCACTCGGCACCAAACACGCAGTCGCCGATGCACTCGGCATTGATGCCTCGCAGGTCAAGGTCAACAACCATCCGATGGGTGGTGGCTTCGGGCGCCGTGCCACGGATGATGTCTCGGTGCAGGCCGCGCGAATCGCACAGGCAGCCGGTGTTCCGGTAAAACTCATCTGGTCACGCGAAGAAGACATGACCCACGACCACTATCGGCCGGCCGTGGTGTCGAAGTTCCGTGCCGGGTTCGATGAAAACGACAACGTCATCGCCTGGGAAAACGGCTTCAACGAGAAACACGAACCGAAAGAAGCGCCGTGGATTCCGTACTCGGTGCCGAATCAGTATGTGTCCTTCGTCAGCAGCCCAACGCACGTACGTTTTGGGCCGTGGCGCAGTGTCGATCATTCGCAGCATGGCTTCTTCACCGAAGGGTTCTTTGATGAAGTCGCCTTTGCGGCCCACAAAGACCCGTACTCACTTCGGCGCGAGTTGCTGGAAGACAAACCCCGTCATCGCACAGTGCTGGATCTTGCCGCTGAAAAAGCCCGTTGGACTGAAGAGCGGCCCGAAGGCAGTGGTCGTGGCATTGCTCTGCAGGAATCGTTCGGTTCCATCGTGGCAACGGTTGCGGACGTCAGCGTGACCGAAGGCAAGGTCAAGGTGAACAAGGTGGTGTGTGCGGTGGACTGCGGGTTTGCCGTATCGCCGGACGGACTCGCTGCACAGATGGAGTCCGGCATTCTCTACGGACTCACTGCCGCGATGTTCGGCGAGATCACCATCGACAAAGGCGCCGTGGTACAAACCAATTTTCACGACTATCCGATGGTGCGCATGGACGAGTCGCCCGAGATCGAGGTGCACATCATCAACAGTGGTGCCGCGATGGGCGGCGGTGGTGAACCGGGCACGCCCGGCATTGCACCGGCCCTCGCGAATGCGATCTTTGATGCGACGGGTTATCGCGTGCGTGAACTGCCGGTGAGCAAACACGACTTCAACTTCAGGATTGAAGAAGCGGATGAGCCGAAGCGGGCGCCGATTACGTTGCAGGAGATGGGGGCGTAGTCAGCCCGGCGAGCAATCAAATGCCGGCGTTGCACGAGTTTCATACGTTGCCCGTCAGACAAGCTGGAGGATGACGTTGAAGAAATCCGGGAACGGACTTCTTCAACGGCTTGTCAGCAGTGTGCCTGGTGCGTGACCCTTTCGGTGCGGTCGCACTCGTTGCACCAGGCCTACTCGTCACAAGGTCCAGGACAGCTCGATTCCGTAACGCCGTGGCGGATTGACTGCGCGAGTATCGAACAGCGGCGGAACCAGTGTTGCGGAATCCAGGTAGATGTCATCAGTCAGGTTCTTTCCGAACACGCTGACACTCCACCGGCCTTCTGCATCGTGGTATCCAATACTGATATCGAGCAGTTCTACGCTCTTGCGAGGGGCCTGTTCGGTGACGTCAGTGAACAGCTCATCGACCCACGTATAACGACCATTCATGATCAGACTGTCGCCATTGGGGAGTGGCAGATCGTAGGTCGCGTTGAACATGTAGTTCCATTTCGGCGCTCGGGCGATCTCGAACGATGAGAGGTCCTCGTCGACGAGATAGGCGCCGGCACCTCCAGGGGTACCGGACGTCTGGGTTACCGAGCCGCCGCAAGGGGACGTCGGTCGAGTCGTGAATGTTGCAGCGCCATTCACGTCCGCACAGAAGTCCTGATATTCCGCGTCGAGATATCCGACCGAGAACTGCAGCTGCAGTCCCGTTACGGGAACGGCAGTAAGTTCCAGTTCAATACCTCGGATGTCGGCCCCGGCGGCATTGTCGGTGACAGTCTCCTGCGGATTCGCAGAGCCCGGTGGTAACGGCACGATGGCGCCTCGCTGCAGATCGGCGTAGTCGGACCAGAAGACAGCGAGGTTGGCACGTAGGCGGCGATCCAGGAAATCACCCTTGAAACCCGCCTCATAGCCATTCACTTTCTCTGGATCGAACGGTCGCAGACACGTTGCGGTCTGGCCGCAGCGACCGTTGAATCCTCCACTCTTGAAGCCCTTCTGGTAGCTCGCATAGACCGTCATGTCGTCCGTGAGGGCGAACTGCACACCCAGCTTCGGTCCGAAGTCAGACCAAGACTCATCGACCTCGATACGCGCACCGGTGTTGGGGAAGATGCCAAACGGCAACTGGAAGAAGTCTTTCTTTTCCTTGCCATACCGGCCACCGGCAGTCAGTGTCAGCCGGTCGGTCAGGTGGTAGTTCATCTCACCGAACACTGACCAGGCGTCGTGGTCCTGACCCGTGAAACTGCGCTGGTGGGTCCTCACGTTGGGATTGGCGATCGCGAGCGTGGTGTTGCGCTCGAGTTCGTACTCCTGATGGAAGAAGTACACACCCGCCACGAAATCCAGTTGATCGAAGGCTGTCGACTGAAAACGCAGTTCGCTCGACCACTGCTTGTGCGGCTGCTTTCTGTCCACCCGGAACATGGGATAGTCCGTTGCATCGGCGTCGTAGACCACATCCTCATCGGTGTCGCGGTAGTTCGATATCCACGAAATCACACCTGGACCGGCATCGATTTCGAGGTCAGTCGTAAGTCCCCAGATCGTCGCGTCGATAAAGCCCACATCGGAGGAGGGCGCATCGAACTCCTTTCCGTCTCCCAGCGCAAAACCACAGAAACGTTGCAGTGAACACAACAGCCGGTTCGTCCTCGACTGGTTTTGTTGGGGTCTGGGTTCTCCCTTGTTCTGATGGAATTCACCGATCACCGTCAACTCGACCTGGTCGGTGGGTGTGAAGACGATCATCGGACGAACGGCAATGATCTCTTCCTCGCCGAGATCCTTGCCGGTGATGGCGCTCCTGTAATAGCCGTCGAGGTTCTGCGAAAGAACAGCCACTTTCGCGTCGAGTTTCTCAGGAAGCAATGGAATATCTACGGCGGCTCGAATGTCCTTTCGACCGTACTCACCCAAGGTCACGCGACCCCGGGTCTGAAACTCCCCCGAGGGGCGGCGCGTGCGCACCTGGATCGCGCCGGCAGAGGTATTGCGTCCGAACAGCGTGCCCTGTGGACCTCGCAGGATCTCGATCTGCTCGACGTCAAAAAGATCCAGGCTGCTGGCCACAGGTCTGGCGATGTAGACGCCATCCACAAAGGTCGCAACTGGCGGATCTACCGTCGAATCGATGTCGGAGTTCGAGATACCCCGGATCGAGACAGAGATGGCGTTGGCAAACGCACTTACCGTCGCGATGTTGACGTTAGGTGCGGGAAATTCCATGGTTTTCAGATCAGCGACAAACTGCAGGTCGAGCGCCTCGCCGCCGATGACGGTGGAGGCGACCGGAGTGTCCTGCAGTGGCTCTTCTCTTTTTCGGGCTGTACTGACCACTTCTTCCAGTACGCCATACCGGGCGTCAACCGCCTGCATGTCTTCTCGGGTAGCCGATTCGGCTGCGTGCGCTGGCAACCACACGGATAACATCGCCAGAGAACACAGCAGTTGCGTGATCAATGTGACGATCTTTGACACTGATTTCATCTGCTTCCTCGTCTCGGTCCATTCGGTGGGTGTATTCGTAAAAGCCTGTTAGCCGCTGCCGGTAACCGTATTGGCTTTTATTACCTCAACTTCGCATTTGTGAGGGCATCATAAGACGGACTTGTTAGGCTTTAGAATATTTCGTTGAAAAAACAAGTACTTATAAGCTATCCGAATAGAGGTGGCGCATCTTATAAGTGGTGCTAATAATGCCCGTCGTGCACAAAACCGAAGACAAAGTGTTCTCCGTGCCCCTCGGCAATTCGGGCGAGACCGCAATCAGCCTGAAGGAGCTTCGGCACGTGGCTTTCCTGGTCGAGTCCCGTAACTTCATTCGTGCGGCGCAACGTTCAGGTGTATCCCAGTCCGCGCTCTCGCAGTCTGTTGCCGCGCTGGAGTCAAGACTGGGTGTGTTGCTCTTCAACCGCAGCCGGCGCCAGGTGATCCCTACGCCGGTGGCCGAATTGATTGCGGAACGCGCAACGCTGGTGCTGAACACGTTGTCTGACATGTCTGCTCAGATCGACGCACTTCGTGATGCACGTGATGGATCCGTGGTGTGCGGGATTGGCGCCATACCAGCCAACCGGCTGATGGCCGAATCCATTTTGCGATTCAACCAGCGGCATCCCGGCGTTCGTATTCGGGTTGACGTTACCTACAACCTCGAACTCATTTCGGATCTGCTGGAGGGAAAGATCGAGTTCTGCGTCTCCATTCCGGAAAAGGACATGGACACCTCGGAACTACAGATCGAGTCACTGTATGAAGAGCGGTTGGGTTATGTGTGTCGGCGAGCGCATCCGCTAACCTGCTACGAAGTCGTGCCTGCTACTGAGATCGTCAAATATCCGATCATCGCCAATTCCGGACCCCATCTTCGGCAGTTGTTGTCGCGTCGCTTGCGCACTGCGGCGGATTTTCAGAACCTCGAACTCAACGCACCGTCACTCACACTGCAGCGGCTTGATCTCCTGGCGCCTGTTGTTGTGGAGACAGACTATGTGCTGCTCGGTGCATTGAGTACTTTTGATGACTGGCTCAGCGATGGTCGACTGGTGCCGATTAACGTGGATCACCCGTTGCCGCAGCTTGGTGTCTGTATCGTTACTCGCAAGGGTCTCGAGCTCTCTCCGGCTGCAAGGCGACTGACCGGAATCATTCGCGAGATAGCCTGTGAAGTCCGCTCCGCTGAAACACCGCCAGCAGAGGTGCCTGTTGTACTCGATGGGCGCATTGCCGAAATCACCACAACATCCCGTTCAACAAAAGGACAAACGGAGCATTCATGATTAGCAGAAACACTGGGCTCCTGATCGGTTTCCTGGTGGCGACAACAGGTTACACGGCGGAATATTCCCCGCCCGTAGGCAAAGACTACCCACAGAACGCCTACTTCGGCGATACCCACCTGCATACGCGCAACAGTGCAGATGCTTATTCGCTCGGCAACATGAACCTCACGCCGGCCGATGCCTATCGGTTTGCGCGAGGGCAGGAAGTCATCGCGCACAACGGCATGAAGGTAAAGCTCAGACGGCCACTCGATTTTCTGGTGGTCTCGGATCACTCGGAATATCTCGGCGGTTATTACCGTTTCAACGTCGGTGATCCGGTGGTGAAAGACACACCGGTCGGTCGAGCCTGGCAGTCGGGTCTGGAAAAAGGTGATGTCAGCAAGATGATGTCGGCGTTCACCGGCAGCATCAACAACCCGAAAGACAATCCCCCTTTCCCGGAGTCGACCCGCCGTTACATCTGGCAAGATGTGGTCAAGACCTCCGATGACCACAATCACCCCGGTTCATTCACGGCGCTGACCGGTTATGAATGGACGGCCATGACCGCAGGCAACAACTTGCATCGGGTGGTGGTATTCAAGGACGGCTTTGCCAAGGTTTCACAGATGGTTCCTTTCAGCGCCCAGGACAGCGTCGATGCGGAAAAACTGTGGCAGGCGCTTGCGGATTACGAGAAATCCACGGGGGGTGAAGTTTTGGCTATCGGCCACAACGGCAATTTGTCCAACGGCCTCATGTATGGCGACAAGCTGCTCGATGGTCGTCCGCTCGACCGGGCCTTTGCCGAGATGAGTGCCCGCTGGGAACCGCTCCTCGAAGTGACACAAGTGAAGGGCGACAGCGAATCGCATCCAAAGCTCTCACCCGATGATGAGTTCGCCGACTTTGAAAACTGGGATGTCTCCAACATTTCCAATACGGCGCCTAAAGAAGACTGGATGCTGCAATACGAATATGCACGCAGCGTGCTCAAGAACGGGTTGAAGCACGAAAACAAAGTCGGAGTGAACCCCTTCAAGTTTGGTTTGATCGGTTCGACCGATGGCCACAACTCCATCTCTACCGCCGAAGAGGACAATTTCTTCGGTAAATTCCCCGAGACTGAGCCATCCGAAAATCGATTCACCACGAAGATGGCGCGGCAACTCGATCCAAACTGGAAGCTGGTGGCCTCCGGCTACGCGGTGGTGTGGGCGAGAGAAAATACGCGCGAAGAGATTTTCGCGGCGCTCAAACGCAAAGAGGTTTATGCCACAACGGGGTCGCGTATCCAGGTGCGGTTCTTCGGCGGGTTCGACTACAACAACGACGTCATCAACAAGCCCACATGGTTGGATGATGCCTATGGCAAAGGGGTGCCGATGGGTGGTGATCTGACGGCTGCACCGAGGGGAAAGCCAGCGACATTTGTAGCGGTTGCCGCCAAAGATCCGGATGGTGCGAACCTGGATCGTGTGCAGATCATCAAGGGATGGCTCGATGCCAAAGGAACTCTTCAGGAGAAGGTCTACGACGTCGCCTGGTCAGGTGATCGGGCGAAAGATCCAGCAACCGGTAAGGTGCCGGTTGTGGGATCAACAGTGGATATCAAGACCGCCACGTTCACCAACACGATTGGTGCTGCAGATCTTGCGGTGGTATGGACCGATCCCGACTTTGATGCGAAAGAACGTGCGTTCTACTACGCACGGGTGATCGAGATTCCGCGGCCACGCTGGTCGACTTATGACATGGTGTACTTCGGCAATGAAGCGCCGTCGGAAACGCCACGTACGATTCAAGATCGGGCGTATACCTCGCCGATCTGGTACACGCCTTAACACGGTTTCAGTCTAGGGAACTGGCACTCGGCCATTCCCTGGAAACTTATGCTGAAAGACCCGCTCTTCCACTTCGCACTACTCGGCGCGCTGATCTTCGGCGCTTGGTTTGTTCTCAACCCAACGGAAGGCGCTGATGATCATCGGACCATCGTCGTGGATCGTGATGCACTGCTGACGTTCATTCAGTACCGCACGCGTTCCTTTGATGAAGCAGAGGCAGCGCAGAAACTGGATGGCTGGCCGGAACCTATCGTCAATGACCTGGTGAATGACTTCATTCGCGAAGAAGCGCTGTATCGATCCGCAGAGGAGACGGGACTCGACGCGGATGACTATGTGATGCGGCAGCGCATGGTACAGAAGGTTGAGTTCATGGCAGAAGGCGTGACGGAGGCGGTGGCAGCACCTGACGATGCCGTGCTTGAAGCCTGGTATATCACTCGAAAACAAAATTACACACAGCCCGCAATCATCACGTTCACACATGTGTTCTTTTCCAGGGAGCGACACGGCGAACCGGGGGCAAGTGATCAAGCGGACAAGGCACTCAACGCGCTCAACCGCGGCCAAGTGTCGTTCCAGGCGGCGCCTGCTCACGGTGACCGGTTTCCCTACCATGTGAACTACGTGGATCGGAGCTTTGATGAGATTTTCAGTCATTTTGGTGAGGCAATGGCGACTCAGCTCTTTGCACTGTCGCCGAGTGAATCCACCTGGCAGGGACCTTTCGAATCGTCCCGTGGCGCCCATGTTGTACTGGTAACACGAAGTTCAGCAGCCAGAGAACACGACTTCGTAGAAGTCCGAGATCAGGTGCTTCGTGACTGGATAGTTGATGCCACGCGGATCCGCAAAGACGCCTTCATCGACCGAGTACTTAATGACTTCACGGTGATTCGATCTCCTGATTTGCAAATCAGAGCGTCCAAATGATCGTGCGTCAACTGTTGCTCATAATGTTTGCGCTGCTTTGTTTTACGGAGGCCAGTGCCCACGACAGCCGCCCGGTGTTCATTCGTGTTGAAGTAGATCCGATGGGCGGTGTATTGCTCGCCTGGAAAGTACCGGACACAGTCGCGGCGTTGGATGCGCCAGTCATTCGTCTGGGGCCGCCTTGTTTGCCAGCGAGCACGGATGACGGTGTCGCTAACGCGGCACGGTCGCTGCAGGGTCTTCTCTGGTTTCAGTGCGCAAAATCCAGCGAGCCACCGCAAGTCGAGATCGAGTGGCTACGCGCAGCACCGTCACTGTCGACGCTTGTGCGTTACCAAAGCGCGACAGGGATTTCGCGAACGCTACACGCTTCCCCGGGGACAGTGACTATTGAGTTACCGATGACTCCTTCTACCGGGGCGGTGTTCCGCCAGTATTTGACCTTAGGTATCGAGCACATCCTCGCCGGGTTCGACCACCTGCTTTTCGTAGGCTGTCTTGTTTTGCTCGCCAGTAGTTTTCGGCGCATCGCGTTAGCGATCACCGGATTCACCATCGCTCATTCGGTCACCCTGATCGGCGCCGCTCTCGAGGTGGTGCGCTTGCCGATTCCACCTGTCGAAGCGGTCATCGCGCTCAGCATTGTTTTTCTCGCTGCAGAACTTGCGCGTGAACGTCGGGACACCTTGACGTGGCGTTATCCGATGGTCGTCGCTGCGGCCTTTGGTCTCTTGCATGGTTTTGGCTTTGCGGCGGTGCTCGGCGACATCGGTCTGCCCGATGGTGAGGCGCTGGCAGCACTCCTCAGTTTTAACCTAGGTGTTGAGGTGGGTCAGCTCGTCTTCGTGGTGGCGTTGCTCGTGATTCGCGCCCTGGTTCGTTATGCAATGCCTGCCGTGGTTGCGTCACCTTCTTTCACACGTTATGCCGCTTATCCGATGGGCGTGCTCGCGATGTTCTGGACGATGGATCGTCTTTCAGGATTCGCTTGATTCGCGGTAATCAGCGGGAGGGCGCGATCACGCTGCCTTCAGGTTCACGAATCGGTATCAGGAGTTTTTCGAGGGCGGTCGTTTCGCGAGGGCCGATGCCCGCTTCGATGACGCCTGTGTTGGCAAACGTCCCAAACACGCGGTCCCACAGAATCGCGGCGCAGCCGTAGTTGGTGTTGCTCTCTTCGAGGTTGGCCGAGTGATGCCTGATATGCCACGCGTTGGTCGTCATTAGCCAGCCGATACCTTTCGCGTTGAGTCGAAGGTTGCTGTGCACGATGGCAGTCTGAGTAGTTGTCAGGAGCAGCGCGCCGTAAGCCGCAGCGCCAACCCCGAAGACCAAATCGACGAATACGGCCGGAAAGACAATCCAGAAAAGCTCCACCGGATGATTGGCGCCGAAGTTGATGGCGTTGAGTTTCTTGAACGAGTGATGCGCGCCATGGCCCGAAACCCGCCACACCGGCGGGCAACGATGTTGCGCGCGATGCATCCAGTACCAGATGAATTCGCTCGCAAAAAACACCAGGAAGACCTGAACGATAAGTGGCCAATGATGTGGCCACACCTCGAGATTCATCGCGGTGCGCCAGCTTGTCAGTGGTTCGGCAAGTAGTGTGTTGTAGAGCTCTGAGGCGGTGCCACCGACCGTGAGGGAGATGGCTGCGATCACGATGAGCCCGAGTTTCTCAGTAAGGGGTTGATGCCAGGCCGGTCGGGCCGGGATCACGTATTCAAGGGTGCCGAGGAAGAGGTGCACACCGAGCAGGGTGAGTGGGTACAGCAATGGGCTATCTGGCGCTGCGATCCAGGCGACGAGGACTGCCCCGAGTAAGGTGGGTTGGAGTGTCCAAAACAGGACTCGCTCTGCGAGGGTTGGATGGTCCGCAAGTTCGTGGACGCGGATCCGGGGGTGGGGCGATTCGCTCATGGCTTCAGGTTGTTGGTCTTGCTGTGTGCTAAAGCTGTTCCTGAAGCGTCATAACGTCAACTCTGTACGACTCTGGCATCGATTTACGAATTCGAAACCCATTATCTGCCCGAATACAGGCAAAATAGTCGATATAAAGCGTTTTGAAGGGCACATTCTTACCATGTTCTCCGTTCCTGATCCTGACTTGATCGACTACCTCCAACGATTGACCGGGCTTCCAGCCTCCCATTGCCAGCGTTTGATCGACGACGTTCTGTCGGATTTCGACGAAACCCTCGAACGCTTTGTGCAGCGGCGCCACCTCGAGCTGAAGGCACAAGGGCTCAAGAACGAGGCCATCTACGCGCAGTTGATCGCAGAGGTCGCAGGTCGGCGTTTCCTAGCGCCGGAACTTTCAACGCGGCAGATCCGCCGCATGATTTATGGCTAAAAAGCGCGCGCTCGCGTGAGGAGATTCTGATGTGTGGAATCGTGGGATATGTGGGTAACAAAGCGGCGATGCCGATCCTGATGGAAGGTCTCGCACGACTTGAGTATCGCGGCTATGACTCAGCAGGCCTCGCGCTGCTTCGTGAAGGGCGGGTCGATGTTTACCGAAAAAAAGGCCGCGTGGCGGAACTCCGAGGAGTGCTTCCGAAACGAAACGCAGCGAACGCTGGCATCGCCCACACCCGTTGGGCTACACATGGCGAACCCAGCGATGCCAATGCCCATCCTCACAGGGATCAAAGCGGCAAGGTGGCCATCGTGCACAACGGCATCGTCGAGAATGCGCGAGAGCTGAAGGCGTATCTAGCGGCGAAAGGTGTGGTGTTTAACTCGGAGACGGATTCAGAAGTCATCGCGGCGCTGATCGCCGATGAATATGACGGCGATCTCTTCGAGGCCGTGCGCAAGGCGCTGCTGCGAATCGCAGGCACCTATGGTCTGGGTGTTGTCCATCAAGACCATCCGGACGAATTGATTGTGGGGCGAAACGGCAGCCCGGTGCTGCTCGGTGTCGGTGAGCATGAAATGCTCGCGACGTCGGATGCATCTGCACTTGTGCAACACACGCGTCAGGTGGTCTATCTCGAAGACGGCGAAATCGCGCGGCTCACCGCAAGGTCATTCCAGATCCAGGACTTGCATGCCAACGCGACGCATCGCACGGCGGCGATGCTTGATATCGATGCCACACTCGCAACACGCGGTGAACATGAGCACTTCACGCTCAAGGAAATTCACGAACAGCCGGAAACCTTGCGCAGTGTGATTCGCGGACGGCTCGATACACGCTTCAACACCGCCCGGTTTGGTGGCCTTAACCTTGAACCCCGACAGTTGATGGCGTTTCGCAGAATCAAGCTGTTGGGTTGTGGCAGTGCATGGCTCTCCGCAACGATTGGTGCTGCGATGATTGAACGACTCGCGCGATTGCCAGCGGACGCAGAATCGGCGGCCGAGTTTCGCTATCGAAACCCCATCATCGAAGCCGACACGCTGTATCTCGCGGTGAGTCAGTCGGGTGAGACGTTCGATACCCTCGCGGCCGTGCAGGAAATTCAGCGCAAGGGTGGCACGGTACTCGGTGTGGTGAATGTCGTCGGCAGCACCATTGCGCGACAGTGTGGTGCGGGGATCTATCTGCATGCGGGGCCGGAGATCGCGGTGGTCTCAACCAAGACCTTCACCAATACCCTCGCAGCGTTTGCGCTGCTCGCGCTTTATCTTGGGCGGATGCGGGATGTATCGCCTGCAGAAGGCAAACGTCTGCTCGAAGCGATCGAGGCACTGCCGGATCAGGTGCAGACACTGATCGACCGAGAGGAAGCGTTCGCTGCTATCGCCCGCAAGTACGCGAAGTTTGAGCGGGCCTACTATATTGGCCGGTCTGAAGGATATGGCCTCGCGAGGGA
>SXGR01153636.1_pt1 | contig 12847 bp, 12 predicted proteins | sample 3174711 | NCBI WGS metagenome assembly SXGR01 (sample SAMN11356860, study PRJNA531348) | freshwater metagenome | isolation source: freshwater sample F1-60 | place: China: Fuxian Lake, Yuxi | collected 2017-12-25
GCCAACTTCATGGAGTACAACATCGCCCGAATCAACCAGCTGTCCGCGGAGGCGGCTCGCGGCGTCACCCGTGAAAAACTGGCGGAGATCGCCCGGGAGGTTTGGACGATAGAGAAGAACGAGTCGAAGCGGTTCGTCCTTCCGACCGAGGCGCGCTACCAGGTCTATAGCGGACGCCTGCGCAACGCCTACCAGCAATCGGGCGGCGGCGAGGCCTTCCACCAGGGCGGCCACATCGTCGAGGTGATCTGGCTGGCAAGCTGATCCTTCGCAACGTCTTCAAGAGAAGGCCCCGCCGGAGACTCCGGCGGGGCCTTCTTGTTTTTCCTGATATGCTGATGCTAGACTTCCGGTCAATCATCGAGGGCAGCGATGGACTATCTGCAGATCACAGAGCGGCCCCAGCTGCGGAAACCGGTGTGGATCGGCGCATTCGCCGGTTTCACCGACGCGCAGGAGGGAGCAACGCGCGCCATCCGCTACATGACGGCCCACCTCCGCGCCACCAAGTTCGCCTCCATCGACCCGGAGGAGTTTTACGACTTCACCTCCGTCCGCCCCGTGGCCTACAACAACGCCCAGGACCAGCGCGTGATCCGGTGGCCCACGAACGATTTCTATTACTGGCCTGACCCCAACGGGGCGCACGACATCATCTTTTTCCTTGGGAGCGAACCGAGCCTGCGGTGGCGCACCTATCTGGACCTGCTGATGCGCGTGATGGCGCCGTATGAGATGGATGCCGTGGTCACCCTTGGCAGCCTCCTGGCCGCCGCGCCTCACACCCGGGATGCGCCGCTTTCCGGCATCGTCAGCCGCGACGACCTCAAAGCGCGCCTCCATGGACTGCAGCTAACGCAAAGCTCCTATCAAGGCCCCGTCGGCATCAACGCCGTCTTCGTAGAGGCGTGCAAGGAGCGCGGTCTCGGCCACATCAATATCTGGGGCCACGCCGCGCATTACGTGGAACGCATGGCGAATCTTAAGGTCACATACGCGCTGGTGCGCCAGATGAGGGCGATGGCGGGCTTCGACCTGCCCCTAGAGCCACTGGCCCGGCAAGCGCAGGACTTTGAGGCGGAGGCCACAAAGGCCGTGGCGATGAGCGTCGAGCTGAGCACCTATGTGAAGCGCCTTGAGCAGCAGTTCGACGGCGAGATGGCCTCCCAAGCACAGTCGCCAACGGTCCCGGAGCTGCCCCGGGCCTTTGCCGAAGAGATCGACAAGCTGCTCAAGGGCACCGAGCCGGATGACGACGCCTCAAAAAATTGAAGGCAGGGTCGGAGCTTAGGAATATGGGAAGCCGGGAAGTCAGGGCGGCAGAAAGATTGCCTCCTCTGTTCCTGCCTTCCTGCGTTCCCTCACCCCCTGGGGAAACATATGCCTAAAGACCGCAAAGCGGTGCGATTCAGCATGGGCGGCACCATGAGCTTTTCCTCCTTCCAGCAGGTGGCGGATATAGCCCGGACGCTCGAGGACCTTGGCTTCTCAACGTACTACTCCTCCGACCATCTTATGGGCGTGGGAACCGCTCCCAACGCTGAGACGCCGATGATGGAGTCATGGACGCTCATCACCGCGCTCGCCGCCGTCACCACGCGCCTGCGCTTGGGCGTCCTGGTGACCGGCGTGACCTATCGCCATCCTTCCATGCTGGCGAAGATCGCCGTCACCCTCGATATCGTAAGCAACGGGCGGCTCGACATCGGCATCGGCGGCGCGTGGTCGAAGGGCGAGCACGATGCCTTTGGGATAGCCTTCCCCGCTCTCAAGGAGCGCCAGGAGCGCCTTGGCGAAGCCGTCGAGATCCTCGATGGCCTGCTGAGCAAGCCGCGCTTTTCGTATTCCGGGAAATACTACCGACTTCAGGACGCTCCCTTTGCACCGGGGCCGGTGCAGAAGCCGCGCCCGCCTATCCTGCTGGCGGCTGTGGGCGATAGCGGCGTGGACCTTGCCGCGAAGTACGCCCAGACCTGGTGCGCCGTCGCAACGCCCGCCTACGCGAAAGAGCGCATCGGGCGGTTGGAGGCGAAGGCGCGGGAGGCGGGACGCGACCCGAAGGAGATCGAATGCGCGGTCTACATCGCCCTGCACCTGAGCGACGATGCCGCTGAAGTCCGGCGAGCGCTGGACGCAAGCATCTCCCGGATCACGTCACAGCAAAAGAGACAGACCTTCGCCCAGGCACGCAACTCCATGCCGAGCGATTCGCTAGAGATGCGCGCCCGGGCAGGCGCTCTCATCGGCAGCGGGGGGCAGATCGTGGAGCAGATACATCAGTACGTGGCCGCCGGTGTGACGCACATCATCGTCATGACGCCGCGGCCCTTCGACCGCCGCCTTGCCGAGAAGTTCCGCAAAGAGGTCATGACGCCCTTTGTGGGAAACTGACGACGCGCGCTATGTGGCCCGGAAGACGAGGGCTTTGCCCGGGCCGGTGATGCGCAGCTCCCCGCCCTGGATCCTGAAGCCTGTAGCGGCTGCAAGGGCGGTGAGGTAGTCCTGCTCCTGGCGCATCACACCTTCAGGCTCTCCGCAGAACTTCCGCGTGGCGCCCATGGCGGTGGGAAAGGTGAGGATGCGCTCGATGCTCTTGTAGCCGCCGAAGTAGTTGTTGCATCCGGCGGAGCCGGTCACCTGGTTCTTCTCGGCATCGAAGGAGGCGGTGACCACGGTTCCTGTCAGCACAGGCTGGGCCGCGCCGTCCGTTTCGATCCCGGTAAGCGACCACGTCTTGCCTTCCAGGGAGACCTTCTCATCATCGCCGCAGGCAACAAGGGCGAGTGCAAGGGGAACCATCACTGCGAGGAATCGTACGGCTATGCGCATCGCTGCTCCTACCGAAAAATCGCTCCTGGCGAACGTACCAGGGCGAGGGATGGCCGTCAAGGGATTCCAGGAGGTTCCGCAGGCTTCTCCTTCCCTTGACTCTGCTTCTGGGGGGATGCTAGCCTTGCGCGACTTCTATGCCTTCCACCCAGGTATTGCAGGGCATCCGCGTCCTTGAACTCGGCGACTTCATCTCCGCCGCCTATTGCGCGCGCCTTTTGGGCGATTATGGCGCGGAGGTCATCAAGGTCGAGCCTCCATCGGGCGATTCGGCGCGCCGCCACGGCCCCTTCCCTGGGAAGAAGGCGGACCCGGAGAGCAGCGGCCTCTTCCTCTATCTGAACGCCAGCAAGAAGGGCGTCACGCTCGATATCACAAAGCCTCAGGGGCGAGAGGTGCTGCGCGCCCTCATCCGCAAGTGCGATGTGCTGGTGCACAACTATCTTCCCGAGGATCTGGAGCGGCTGGGACTTCGCTATGAGGACGCGCAGGCCATCAACCCAGCCCTCGTCTTCACATCGGTGACGGTCTTCGGCCAGGAGGGGCCTTACGCAAACTACAAGGGCTACGCCATCAACGCCACCGCCGCCAGCGCGACGACCCACCGCATCGGCCTGCCGGAGAGCTACCCCTTAGCCATGCCCTACGACCGCGGCGATTTTTGGGGGGGATTGAACGGCGCCCCCGCCACGATGCTCGCCCTCATCGCGCGACGCCGCGACGGCAAGGGCCAGCATGTGGACATCTCCGCCGTGGAGGCGATGAACACCTTCAACAACGGCATGGAGACGATCCTCTATATGGACAGCGGGGCCGTGCCCAGCCGCCGGGGCCATCGCGTCCAGAACCTCTATCCCTACTGCATCCTGCCGTGCAAGGACGGCTACTTCGCCCTCATCATCGCGAACCAGCATCACTGGGACCGCTTTGTCGAACTGATGGGCAGCCCGGCCTGGTCCAAGGAGCCGCGCTATCAGGACCGGTACAAGATGGGCTATGAATACCCGGGTGAAGTGGACGCCCTGGTGAAGCCGTGGCTGGCCAAGTACACCAAGGCGGAGCTGTGGGAGATGTGCCAGTCCCGCGGCATCCCGTGGCACCCCGTCCAGCGCGCGGACGAGACGCTCCGGTGGGACCATCTGAAGGCGCGGGGCTACTGGCAAGAGGTGCACGATGGCATGGGGCGCACCTGGCTCGTTCCCGGGCCTGTGGCCCAGATGAGCCGCACGCCGGCACGGCGGTTCACCAACGGGCCGAAGCTGGGACAGCACAACCAGGAAATCTATGGCGGGCTGCTGAAGCTTCCACAGGCAAAGATCGCCGCACTGAAAAAGGCGGGCGCGATATGAGCGCCTTCCCGCTCGCCGGACTGCGCGTGGTGGAGATCAGCCAGGTGTGGGCAGGGCCGCAGCTCTGCGCCTGCCTGGGAGACATGGGCGCGGAGGTTATCCGCATCGAATCGGCCTACGGGACGGACTTCGGGCGCTTTTCCAGGGTGGAGCGCAGCCCTCTGCGCGCCTTCCTTGAGCTGCACCGGCACCCGCGCAGCCGCGACCACTATATCTCCATCAACCTCGGCAATGCCGAGGGAAGCGCCTTGTTCCGCGAGATTATCAAGACGGCGGACGTCTTTGTCTGCAACGTCGCGCCCCGGGCGATGGAAAAGCTGAAGCTCACCTATGGGGACATCAAGCCCTTGCGGCCGGACATCGTCATGGCCACGATTTCGGCGGCGGGACTCACGGGGCCGCGTAAAGACCTGGTCGGCTTTGGGCCGTCGGTCAACGCGGTGGCGGGGAGCGACAGCCTTGTGGGCTACCCGGAGACGGGCAAGCTGATGACGAGCTTTTGGGACCCGGACCCGGTGATGGGCGTGGCCGGGGCCTATGGCGTGCTGCTGGGCATCTACCACCGGCAGGCCACGGGCGAGGGTCAGCTCATCGACCTTTCCTTCTTTGAAGTGCTGACCGGGCTCATCGGCGAGGCGATGCTGGAGTACCAGATGTGGGGGAAGCTGCCAGCCTTGCGAGGGAACACGCACCCGGTGATGGCGCCACACGGCGTCTATGGCTCGGACGGCGAGGATGCCTGGATATCCATCGCAGTGAAGACCGAAGAAGAATGGCGCGGGTTGTGCAAGGCCTTCCAGCAGCCTGAGCTTGCCGATGACCCGCGCTTCCGCACCTTCGACCTACGGCGCAGGAACCGCAAGGCGCTGGACGCCCTTGTCCAGGAGTGGTGCCAGCAGCGCCCGCCCGACGACGCGGTGAAGCTCCTACAGGAGCATGGCGTCGCCGCCGCCCGCGTCATGAGCGTGGGGGACGCCTTCCACAACCCGCACGACGCCTACCGCCGCACGAACATCGAGATACTGGACCCGACGATTACCAAAGACCAGGTGACCTACGGCATCCCCTGGAGACTGAACAAGACTCCCGGGGCATTGCGGCGCATGGGTCAGCCCTGCGGCCAAGACAACATGCGCTTTTTCACGACGATGCTTGGGTTAACCCAGGAGCTCGTGGAGGATATGGCGAAGCGGGACGTGTTGAAGTAGGGGGCCTAACGCTCTGCCCCCAAGGATTCTGCGGTAGGGGCGTGGCAACTCCTTGCGATACGCCCTCCTCTCTGGAAAACCTCTCTCCCCTGGTGGGAGAGAATAAAAGAGAGGGGGAACGAAAATCCGGATTCTTAGGGGCGGGGCTTAGCCCTGGCGTTGCCAGCCCGAGGACGGGCCGCCCCTACGGCATGATGGCCCTTGTCGTGCGGTAATCTTCCGTATAATACGCATGTCTAGAAAGAAGCCCCGCCGTGAAGGTTCACGCCCGATACTTCGCTCTCTACCGCGAGCGCGTTGGCAAGAATACCGACGACTATGACCTGCCGGAGAAGGCGACCGTCGCCGACCTCGTTGGCGCGGTGATGAAGCGCTACCCCAAGTTCTGCCCCAACCCTTCGCAGATGGTGGTGGCGGTCAATCGCGAATACGTTGATCACACACACCCGTTGAAGACCGGCGACGAGGCGGCCTTCATCCCGCCGGTAAGCGGAGGCGCATGATGCTCATCAAGATCACCCGCGACGTCATCACAGCAGAGCCTGTCATCAAGAGCCTGGTCATCAAGGAACACGGCGCAGTGACGACGTTCATGGGCACCGTTCGCCTCCACAACGAGGGGCGCACCGTGGACTACCTGGACTACGAGGCCTATCCGGAGATGGCTGAGCAGCAGATGCGCGCCATCGCCGAAGAGGTGAAGAAGAAGCCCCAGGTGGAGGACGTCTCCATCGTCCACCGCATCGGCAAGCTGAACGTCGGCGAGACGAGCCTCATCGTCGCCGTCGCCTCCAAGCACCGCCGGGAGGGGTTCGACGCCTGCCTTTTCGCAGTCGAGCGCATCAAAGAGCTTGTCCCCATCTGGAAAAAGGAAGTCTGGGCCGAAGGGGCCGAATGGGTGAGAAGCAAAGGCGCCTAGTCGCTCGGCGCGACGGCCAACGGCGCTATCGCGCACATCAAACGTCGATCTTGAACCCCAGGTCCACTTCTGATGCTGGCATGCCGCCTCTGACACCCCAGTTCTCTGCTTTGCTCTCACGCAAGAGTACTTTGATGTGATCGGCAGGGATGCCAAACTTCGCCAGATTCTGAACGATACTTCTATATAAGGCCTTCTTTGCCCTCAGGGATCGTCCAGTGATGAGGTCGATATCAACCAGTGTGTAACGATCTCCTTTCCCTGGGGGAGATGGAAATCTGCTTGGCTTATGTACGACTAATCGGATGGTTTTATCCCATTCCGGAATCTTGATACTTGTCATCATGGCGCCATGAACTGCATCTACAATTCCCTTTTCTTGCGCCGGGGTATACCGCCATTTCACTTCGATAGTCACATTGGGCATCTTCCTACTCCTTACCCAGCAACGCTCCCAGGTTCGCCTGTCCATCATGCCGCCACGATGGCGGCGGCCTCTGCATCTCCCCCAGCTCGCAGACGCGCGTCACGCCCACGTCCTCCAGCGCCTTCGCGACCGCAGGCAGGCGCGACTCCGGGATGGCGACGCCGACCGACTGCAAGTATGGCCCAAGGTGGCGCACATAGCCGGGCACGGCCGCAAGGTCGTCTATAGGGATGACGCGCACCACCCGGTTCAGGCATGAAAGCGCTAACTCCCGGCTCTCTCCGTCATAGATAACCGTCCAGGCCGTCGTCTGCTGGCTGCAGAGCATCGTCACCTGCTTCCCAGCTGCCTCTCGCATCTCCGCGGTCGCGCGTGCGCTTTGAATCTGCGCCGCCTCGTCCGCCGAGAGCCTGCCGCGCGGCAGTGTGCGCTCGATGGCCTCTAGCTCCCCGGCCAGGCGCCGCGCGAAGTCGAGGGGCGAAAGGGCGCCACCGCTTTCGACATAGACAGCATGGGGCGAGACGCATCCTTGCTGGTCGAAGAGCGAGACGTCCCAGGCGGCGGCGCGCGCCAGGTGGCCCATCGCCTCCTCTTTCAATGCCTCCCGCGCGATTGCGGCAAAGCTCACCTTCGGCCCATGCCCGATAAAAGTCGTCCCTGGCCCCGCGCGCCTTCGCGTCGTAGCGACTGCCTCTTCTCCGCCATATGCGATAACAGCCTCTGCCTGGGCAAACGCCGCCTCATCGATAGCCGCGTCGCCGCCGCGCCACCAGAGAACGGCGATAGCGTCGGCCAGCTGGGGATCAACCTCCCCGAGGGAGCGGGCGAAGAGGGCGGGAAAGAGCGGGTCTCGGGACGACGGCTTCACGAGGCAAGCCGACTTCACCAGCAGGGCGCGGACAATGGACTCGACGGGCACAGCGGGGATGTTCCCAGCCAGGATGTGAAAGGTGAGCCGTGGTCCTGTGGTGGCGCACTCATCGAGAGCCAGTGGGTCGCCGAACTCGCTATGAACCAAGTCGAGGAGGCCGTCGCGAGTGAAGGTGGAGAGGACGTATGGGAGGCCGTGGCAAATCATGGCGGGCGAGTAGCCGGTGACCTTTGGCAAGTGTTCTTCGGCGAGCTGGCGCAGGGGATAGCTTGGGTTCTGCCAGTTGGCGATAGCCGCGTCGATGACGTTCACGATGTGGAGCGCAGGCATCCGCATCAAGGAACGCTGGCGCGCGGCGATGGCCCGTGCCGACGCTTCCCGTACAAGGGCGGGCGTCGCGAGTGGCAGCCGCAGCGCCGCCTCGCCGAAGCGCCCATCGGCGAAGGCGGGAGGCTCGATGCCGGGGAGCCACCATGCATAGGGCATCAGAGTGAAGACCCCCTCTCTTTTTTTCTCTCCCACCGGGGGCGAGAAGAGGAAATCGGCGTCATTACGACTCTTTCGCCTGGGAGAGCAATTCATCGACGGCGAGGGAGCAGCCGCGAGCCTCTGCTCCCTTCGCGCGGCCAAGGATTTCGAAGCCTCCGCCGATCTCCCTGCCAAGATCGTCCGTCTGGATCGCCATCGCCGAATCGAGGTTCGCCAGGTCGAAGTGGCGGAGGAGGCCGATGGCCCCTGGCCTCGCGGGCAGCATCGTCTCAGGGTCAATGACAAGGGTGCGTGTCCATGGCGGGCCAATCTTGTGACGGGAGCCGGAAATTGGCTCCCCCTCTCCTTTTACTCCCGTCGAGGGACTCCGGGCAGGCTCTCTCCCACCGGGGGAGAGGAGAGAATCGCCGATGTTTCGGCGAGAGACGAAATCGAAGAGGTCGGTGTCGTAGAACTGGGAGGACATCTCGGTCATGCCGTACTCGTTCACCACATGATGCCACGGTACGCCGAAGACAGCGCCATAGAGCCGGTACAACTCCTCCTTCGGCACTTCCCTCGAGCGTCCTTTGTAACCCCCGGTGTCCATGATGCGGCTGCCGGGGGGCATGTGCAGCGTCAGCTTGTTCTCGAGGCAGTGGTCGATGAAGTGGACGAAGGCGAAGGTGATGCCAAGGAGGGCCACGGCCTCTCCTGCGCGCTGAAAACGGCGCAGGTCGTCTAGAAGCTCATGGCGCTGGAGTCCCCTTTCATCTAGATAGTAGCGCGAACCCTCCGCGCCCCACTCGCCCATGACGATTTCCAGCATGTGCGTCAGCGACGACTTGGGCGCGAGGCGCGGCGGCAGTGCCAGGATGAGCATCGGCAGGCGGGCGCCGTCTCGCAACAGGTGAGCCTGAAAATTAGGCTTCAGCGAAGCCTCATACAGCTCCAGCGTCGAAAGGTAGTGTTTGCTGCGTTTCGTGCCCGTCGTCCCGCTGCTCTCATAAACGGCGGCGGCCCTCTCCGCCGGGAAACAGGCGATCGGCAGCTCCTTGAAGGCGGTCGTCGGAACGGCGGGAATCTCTTGCCATCTCTTCACGTTCGCTGGAGTGACGCTGCGCCCCTGGCAGAAGCGCGCGTAGACAGGGTTGCGCGCGAACTGGTAGGCGAAGACTTCAAGAGCGAGGGCGCTGAAGCCTTCCTCGCCCCGTGCGCGACCAAGAGGCTCGTCCATAAAAGCGAGGAGCTTGTCCGAAATGGCTTTTCTAGCTGGGTCGTTGAGCATGTGGCTGCCGTTGCCGCTGATTGACACTATTCTAGCAATCGAACAGAATCGGGCCGCTGCTAGGGGAGACAGGAGGGCTGTGTGCGGCTCCCATCGGTGAGTTCGGGCATCCTTCGCGTTGCGGTTTTGGCGCTCCTTGTAACACTGGTGGCGGCCGGCGTTGTCGCCCTCGCCCTCCGCAGTACATCTCCCGATGGCGATGTGGAAATCCTCCTACCGGCGGCAACGCCCGTGAAACCAGTCGTCGTCTACGTCACTGGCGCCGTTGGGCGCGAAGGGCTCTTCTCCATGCGGGACGGCGACCGTATTGCCGATGCGATAGCGCTGGCGGGAGGACTCGCCGCTGACGCCGACCGGGCACAGATTAGTGGCGCCAGCCTGCTGCGCGATGGCGACCACATCCACGTCCCGCGCGTGAGCGAAGCGCCGCCCCAGGTCCCGGGCACGCCATCCGCGCGCCTCGACCTGAACGCAGCCACCCAGCAGCAGCTTGAGGCGCTGCCTGGCATCGGGCCCGTCTTGGCGAAGTCGATCCTCGACCACCGCGCCAAGATCGGCAGATTCACGTCTGTCGAACAACTTCTCGATGTGAGCGGCATCGGCGCGGTGACTCTGGCGAGGCTGCGGCCCATGGTGGAGGCGCGGTAACATGCGCCTGGTTACCTTCGCCGCGGCATGGCTTGCCGGACTCTATGCTGCATCGCTCTTCGACCTGCCCATTCCCCTTGCCATCCTATTCATCGTCGCTCTTCTCCTTGGACTCTTTTTCATCCGCCATTACTGGCGAGTGCTTCTTCTCGGCTTTGCCGCTCTGGGTCTGGTTGCCGGCCTTTTGCGCTATGAGGCGCATGAATCGGCGCGGGAGGAAGAGAACCTTGCAGGCCTCAATCGGCAAGAGGAGGCGGTTGAGGTCCAGGGGCGCATAGACTCCTACCCGGAAGAGCATGGCCAGGTGACGCAGTTCCGCGTGCAGGCCGAGAAGGTCTTCGCCGATGGCGCCTGGCGGGAAGCCAGGGGGCGCATCCTGGTCACGGCGCGGCAGACGAGGACCCTGGTGGATCGCCGCGACCCGCCATACTTTCACGTTGGCGATAGACTCCGGCTTATGGGCAGCCTGGAGTCCCCCAAGGCCCTGGGCGACTTCGACTTCCCGGCCTATCTCGCCCAGCAAGGCGTGCGCTCGGTGATGTCCTTCCCCCGGCTCTCTCTTGTGGAAGAGGACGCGGGTCCGTGGTTCGATAGGGCGCTCTTTGGCGTGCGGAGCCGCTTGGCGGAGTCGCTGGAACAGGCCCTGCCGGAGCCTCAGAGCGGGCTGGCCAAGGCAATCGTCCTGGGCATCCGCTCCGACCTGCCGGAGGGCCTTGAGGAGGACTTCAATCGAAGCGGGACCACCCATCTCCTGGCGATTTCCGGGCAGAACGTCAGCATCCTGCTCGCCGCCGTTCTCCTCTTTGGCCTGACTGTGTTTCGCCGTTCGCGCACCAGCGTCTATCTCGCGGCTCTCGTTCTGATTTGGGGATATGCGCTGCTTGCCGGCATGCCGCCATCGGCCTTTCGCGCAGCGGTGATGGGCAGCGTCTACATCGCTGCCCTCCTGCTGGGGCGTCAGCGGCACGGCCTGGAGGCCCTGCTGCTTTCGGCGGTCGTCATCACCCTCTTTGCGCCAACGGCCCTGTGGCAGGTCTCCTTCCATCTGAGCGTCCTGGCGATGGCGGGCATCGTCCTCGTTATGCCTGCCGCCCACGACTACCTTGTGCCAGAGTTTGATGGGCCCAAGCGACCGCTTCTCGCTCACACGCTTCGGTGGGCAATCGTCGTCGCGCTCATGTCTGTTGTCGCGACGCTCTTCACCTGGCCGGCCATCGCCTTTTACTTCCATCGCATCTCCCTTGCCAGCGTCCCGGCGACGATCCTCGCCAGTCCGGCCCTGCCGGTGGCGATGGTGGCATCGGCCCTTGCCGCCTTTGTGGGCCTCTTCTGGTCGAGCGGCGCGTGGCTCTTTGGGTGGCTCGCCTGGGCGAGCTTGAGCTACCTTGCTGCGGTCGCGCACCTCTTCGCAAGCATGCCCCTTTCTGCGGTCTCGGTAGGAGGCGTCAGCAGGGCTGTGGTCGTCCTCTACTATCTCGCCCTTGCGGGGGCGGGATGGGCCTTGCGCAGCATAAAGACGGCAGGCGTGACTATAGGCCTCTCACCGCTGAGGCTCCCGCACCTTGAGGGTCCTCGCCTCTCCCGATACACCATCGCGACTGCGGCGCTCCTCCTTGCCGCGGGCTTCCTCTGGACGGCGGCTCTCTGGCCGTCTCACCAGGGGTTGCAGGTGACGATTGCCGGGGGCCGGGACGGCGCAGCGATCCTGGTGCAAACGCCGTCCAGGCATATTGTGCTGATAGACGCCAGCGGCGACAGCAGCGTGGCGACCCAGCTGCTCGGCGACCGCCTCTCCTTTGGGCGGCGGCGAATCGACGTGGCGATCGCGACGAGCCCAAGGACGGAGAGCATTGGGGGCATGGCGGAGGTCGCAAGACGGTACAGGATAGAGACCTTCCTGGCGTCTGCCACCAGCCGAGGTTCTGTGGCAAGCGCTGAACTGGAGGAGTCGCTGAGGGAGCGAGGCACCGGGCGGCGGATGGCTCAGGCGGGCCAGGTCTTGCGAATGGGGAGCGTGACAATCGAGGTGCTCCATGCTCCGGCAGGAGATTCGGCCACGGACGACGATGCGCTGGCGCTGAAGATAGGTTACGGGAGGGCGGCAATGGTGGTGGCGCACTCGCTCAGGGCCTCGGTCGCAGGGAGGCTTGCGGATGCGGGCGCGAATCTCCAGGGCAATGTGGTGGTGCTGTCGAATGCCTCAAGGACGGCCCCTGCCCACGAGCGGTTCGTGGAAGCGGCTGCGCCCCGGGCGGCAGTGGTCGTGCTGGGAGAGAGCATAGTTGCAGAGGGCGACCTCGCTTCAACACTAGGCCAGGCGCGATTGGCGGGAGGTCTGTTCACCGCGGGGGAGGGAGCACGAGCAACGCTCACCTCGGACGGCAGGCGGCTGTGGATCGATGGGGATCCGGTTCGCGAAGGCTCCCGCTCCTGATATAATCCCACAAACCTTTCGCACAGGAGACGCCTCTGCCTCGCAGCGACGGCCGCAGACACGACCAGCTCCGCCCTGTGCGCATCAGCCACGGCGGGCAGATCTTTGCCGAGGGCTCGACGCTCATCGAGTCGGGCCTGACGCGGGTGCTGTGCGCCGTCTCCATCGAGGAGAAGGTGCCGCCCTTCCTGAAGGGCAAAGGGCGCGGCTGGGTGACGGCGGAGTCTGCCATGCTGCCGCGCTCCACCCATACGCGCACGCCCCGCCCCGAGGGCAGGCCCGACGGACGGGCCGTCGAGATCCAGCGGCTCATCGGCCGTTCGCTCCGGGCCGTCACCAACTTCGAGCTCTTGGGCGAGCGCACCTTCACGGTGGTCTGCGACGTGCTGCAGGCGGACGGCGGCAC
>SXGR01261408.1_pt1 | contig 12842 bp, 12 predicted proteins | sample 3174711 | NCBI WGS metagenome assembly SXGR01 (sample SAMN11356860, study PRJNA531348) | freshwater metagenome | isolation source: freshwater sample F1-60 | place: China: Fuxian Lake, Yuxi | collected 2017-12-25
CGAAGAGCAGATGGTCACGATCCTCCGGGAGGCGGATGCCAAGTCGATCCCGGAGGTGGCGAAGAAGCATGGGGTGGCACCGGCCACGATCGACGCCTGGCGGAAGCACTTCGGGGGCTTGGAGCCGACCGACGTCAAGCGCCTGGGGCAGCTCGAGCACGAGAATGGGCGGCTCAAGAAGCTCGTCGCCGACCTGACGCTGTCTCGACGTCCTCGACCAGGTGCTGCGACAAGAGGTTGAGGCCAAGCAGGGCAAACGGGTCGCCATGGGTGTGCAGATCGCGCACTTCCCGACGGTGAAGACGCTGGAGGAGTTCGAGTTCAAGTTCCAGCCGTCGATCGATCAGCGATTGGTCCGTGAGTTGGCGACCGGGCGCTTTATCAGCAGCGCCGAGAATGTGTTGATCTTCGGCCCGCCCGGGGTCGGCAAGACGCACTTGGCGATCGCCCTCGGCCGCGCCGCTGTCGAGACCGGACATTCCGTGCTCTTCACCAGTGCCACCGCGCTGCTCGCCGCCCAGGTCGAGCCAGCTGGCGATGGCCTGCGCAACGGGCCCCAGCGGGGCCTTACGCCTTTTCACCTCCGCGGCAACACCTCCGGAACTTGACACAATGGGTCGTCTGGGCCACAGTCCCGTGGTTGACGCCTGTGACGCAGAACATCCTAAATGCTACCTTGGTTGCTTTAATGCCTTCGGTCTTCGCGCGGAGTGTTGCTGCTGCCAGGACCATGCTGATGCCTAACGGTCGACTTTAACAATAAGGACCAGTCCTTGCGACGAGAGAAGATGGCGCGTGGGCACTACCGTGCATCCGTTGCGTGGAGGATATTGGTGGGAAGGATCGGTTTCAACTGATGGATACGCTGAAGGTCGGGACAGCCTGGATCGATATCGAAGTAATTTCGGAAGTCGATGTGGTGATGACCTTCAAGGGGTACGCGCCCGTGCTCCCGGTGCGCGTAGTCCAGTCGGGACTGGTCAAACAGCTGTACATCAGCTCAAGGAGTATCTCGGTGCCACTTGACCGATTTCGCGAGGCCAACGGCAACCGATTCCAAGGCCTAAAACTGCGCCTTCGCAAGGACGGCGAGGAGGCAACATCGAAATACATTGTGGAAGCACTGTGAGGAGTCCTTGGATACCCCGCTCTGTCTGACCCTTAGCGAAGTCGCGCACCGCTCGTCCCTTCAGAGAGGTCCGTTAGACATATTCAGAATCCTGAACGTCTTTCAGCCTTGCGACTGGAACGTGACGGTATCATTTGACAGTGCTGGGCCAAGGATCTTGTTCTCGATGGATCCCCATGTCGATCCTGATGCGATACTTAGAACAACGCCGATCGGGCTGTTCGATTACCACAGGATCTCAATCGGCAGAGGCGGAAAGGTCTATGCCTCGACCTGGAGGGAGCAACTGGCGTCTGCGCCTCAGACGAACGTGCTGGCTCTGAGCGAGGTTGATAGTGATGGCTACCCATCTTGCTTTCTGGAGATTAGTGGCCGCGATTCGATCCCACCTGAATTGGGAGAATTCGATAACCTTCGAGAGTTCTTGCTTTCGAACACTTGGTTCGGCAGTAAGGGAATTCCTTCGGGTAGGTTCCAGTTCAAAATTACGACAATGGGCCACCAATGGCAGCTCACAAACCGGTGGCAGCACGCCGACCGCGCCCTAGCCATACCCACACTACAGATCGACTTCCCCTTGGGATCTCCTGCACTGGGCACGATGTTTGTCACGCGGTTTGCAGATGAGACGCAACCCCGATATCGCCTGAGCGAGTGCGGAATAGTGTCGGAATCGGAAATCCGGGCGCTCGGCTGGCCCGTCTTGCAACCCAGTGTGCCTGCCTCGGAAATAGAGATTAAGTTCCCCGAAAGGACCCTTGGCCCGGATGGAACCCCTGCTAGGGACTCGATGCTCTTGGAAGTGTTGAACTATGGCGCGACCAAGGTCTCTGGCCTGCCTGCTGATCCACGGTACCTCGCGTTTGATGCGGAGAATAAATTACGCTCGCTCCGGAAGAGCGCACAGCGGATAGATCGGCGAAAAAGTGAGTTAAGACATGCTCAATTCGTATACTGGGACGGTGAGGTTGTTTACAGATGCCCCACAAACGAGAATGAACTTGTCTCATTGCATCAGAAGCTTGAGGGCATGGGCGGAGTACCATTCGCAAGGTTCCGTAGCTTCGAGTACACGCCGAAGCTCGGGATCGACGCTATTGTCGATTTCAAGATTGATGGGACCGAGCCACTCAAGCACCTCGCAACGGTGGAATTTGAGTATCGCTTGGAGAACTACTTTAACCACGACCATCCACATGAACAAACCGACCTCATCGTTTGTTGGGATGGGGGTGATAATGTCCCGGTGGGGCAGATAACCCGTGACCCGCTCCGCGCGTGGCTCCGGTTTCTGCATAGTGGCCACAGGATCATTCCAGTTGCGATTGTGAAGGATTATCCGGGAATCGAGATTCGGCCAATGGAAGGTGGTATCCAGTGACGGCTATCGGCAAAGTTGAGAATGTTCTTCGACGAAACGTTGGGGACCGAGTGTATTTCTTTGGGACAATTGACTCTGACAAGGTGAAGGGTGTCACGTTCGTTCCAGTCATTGAAAAGAGTCCTAAAACGCCTCTTCATGAGATCGTCGAAGACGGGTACCAACGGCCTGGTTCGCAGGTGCGCATGAACAGGTTTAGGGACTTTCTCAAGAAGAACCCCGAAAGCCTGGTTCCCCCTGTGATCTTGAGCGGCAGAGGACTATGGACTTATAAGCCCCACAGCGACGGCAGTCCACTCGGGACGCTGACCATAGAAGGGCCCGCGGCAATTCTGGATGGCCAGCATCGTCTCGGCGGCTATGTCGCTTTGTTTCTGGAGTCCCCGACGGACGTCAGAGGGGTTGATTTCCTACTTCTCGACAACCTAGATCGGGAGCAGGAAATCAAAGAGTTTGTCATTGTCAACAACACACAGATCGGCGTGCCAAAGTCGCTGGGAATCCATATCGGCGCTGGGATTGAAGGCCTAGAGCGAATCCTGGGCGACTTGGGAGACGAGGCGTGGATTACCTGGGAGCTCACCGTAAGAGAGGACAGCCCATTTCAAGGCAGGATTTCACGAACCAAACTGGCCTCGGAACACCTGTTCAACCTAGCCAGCATTGCGAAGCACATTCAGAAGACATTCAATCGCGGCGCGTTTGATCATTGTGATGCCGAGGAAAAACTGGAAATCACGATCAAATACTGGAACCTGATTGAACAACTCCATCCGATGGAATGGTCCGACATGGAGAAACTGGGCGTGAAGGGCGAAGGCAGGAACCAATTCGAATTCAAACTATTGGAGCTAACAGGATTCATCGCTTGGTCGGCCATAGCAAACAGTCAAGTGCTGTCAACTTCATACAATAACGTGTCCCACACAATGGATTGGGAACGTGTCCAGAAGATGATCGAGAGTCTATCGAGCAAGATCGACTGGCGTAAAAAGGGCGAGTACGAAGGTCGCACTGGAGAGGTCGGTGGACCCGTGATCGCCAGGGACATGGAGAAGGTTCTGGCGCAGAACCCGATTTAAAGAACTTGGAAATATCTGGCTTCCGTCTCAGGCGTGCCGATGAACGAGCCTACCAGCAGGTGTTTAGCCACGAACTGCTCCTTCGGCGAATCCTTCGCTGGGAGCTTAGAGGCGAGTTCGGCTCACAGTGGTACGGGGAATTGGGATCGTATGCGGGCGAGATCGATGCTCGAATTCTTGCAGATCGGACGCGGGGTCTTCTTGATTCGTTAGTTTCGGAACTTGCCTACTTGGACCTGAGTGACCTGGCGGACATCGTGTGCCGACAGCAGTGGGAGTCGATCTTCAGCAAGATGCTTGGCAATTCCCTTCCAAAGCATCAGTTGAAACAAAAGTTTCGAGATGTGGTGTCGATACGAAACAAGGTTGCCCATTTCAGACCCGTGTCTGACTCTCTAGCGGACGGGGTTTTCGTGGGGCACTTCTTGGCAGCGTGTCGAACGCACTATCAGTCGCGCCTTAGCGCAGCGGTGCATGTCAGCGGCGATCCCTCTAAGAGTGGAGATCAGTTCGGAACGCCAGAGCTCAGCGCCCTTCGGCAACAGTTGGCATCTCGCAATCTTGAACACGTCTGGGATGAGTATGGCAAGTTAGAACACATTCGCGCGAGCGGACTGTCACCTGGACTGGGGGTTGTTGATCGTCACCTCTTCTATGAAATCTACGGTGACGGATCCTTTAACGGGAGGATGATCACGGATTGGGCGGGCAAGGAAAAGCACTCCGTCACGTTTGTCACCGTCGGTAGGTACGCCAACTATGTCAGGGCGTTCATGCCGCTTCGATCCCATCCCAAGGACATTGCAAAAGTGATGAGAGGCCTTGCGGCCGCTGCGCAGTTGAGTGCCACCAAAGTCTGGAAGGCTGACGACGCCGTCAGCGAAGACTTCGACTTCGGTACTGTCGAATGGCTAAACGGAGAAGCTCATAACGTGTTCCTCGGTTTCGTGTTTTAGCACTGCCGCACCATCAACTGTCGAGGCTCAGGCGTTCATGCCAGTCAGGGTCGGCCCTCATCACGGGCCGCCCACCGGGACGACCTTGCGCACGTGCGTTTCACTTGTGGCAGGCGAGACAGACTTTCGACTGACCATACAGATCGTCTATATCTAAGGGTTCGGAATCGGACCTTAATGGGTTGGGTTGGTTCCGGGCGTGCGCCCTTGCCAACCGCCGATCATGGTCTGCCCGAATCTCAGCGATCCGCTCCGGCCGCGAGAGTTGTAGCAGTGATTCGCCTTGGCTCCAAGTAAACGGCGAGCCGTGTTCGACGGCTGTCTTCTCGTATTGGATCGCGTCGTCAAAAGCGCTGGGATGCCTCTCTTGAAGACGGACCCACTCAATCTTCTGCTGAAAGAAGCAGAACGTACAGCCTGAACGGCTGCGCCAACTGTAGTAAGTGGGCAGCCCGAGTCCAGACGCATCGAGAATCTCAATCACCCCGGCCTTATCGATACCATCTTCGCGAAATGGCAGCCTAACGGTGAGATGATCGTGCTTTGAGGTATACCCCTCTCGATACTCTTCGTCGGCACGAATCGCAACGTACGAGACGACCTTAGTTCCGGAATCCAGCCAGGGGCGGATCCAATCCTCAAACGGTTTAAGCTTCAGCTGACGAGTGCACCACCGCGTCTGAGCAGAGGGCAGAAAACTTTTGTATTGCTTCAACCAGAAATCGAAATCGCGCTCCGGATTCAGACGCGCAATCGGTTTCCCCAGGAACCCCTCAAGTCGCCCCAAGAACTCATAGACTTCTGGTAACTCCTTTCCAGTGTCTGTGAAGAAGTACTCGAGATTGAGGCTTGGATGCATCTGCCGCATGTAAACGGCTAGTGCTGCGCTATCTCGTCCTCCTGACAGACCCAAAACGTGACGCTCAGCCGTCATCACTTCTTCTCCTCGACGCCAGAATCGACTGCCGCGATGGAGTCGGGTTCTGGCGCCACCAAGTAGCGAGCACTAATTTCGGCAAGAGCAGCCAGAACAACGTTCCTTGGGGTGGCGTCCGATGACGTCAGTATTGAATGAACTCGAGCCACGACTTCATCGATCGACACGCGGTCATTATCGGTCACGGTGAACTGGCCTGACACCGGCGTTGGGCGACCATCGATTCCAACAAAAACAGCCATCGCATTTCGCTTATCAGGTCGCCCCTTGACCCTTGCAAACGTTTCCAAGCGCACCACTTCCTGAGAAAGTTCCGCAAGATCGATACTTGCCCTGTCGAGATCCGCATCGACCCAATCGCGCGGCGGCTTGTTGACCACGAGAGAGGCTATGCCCTCTAAGTCGTTCTGCGTATTCGAGAAAGTTGTCAGTCGACCGACCAGGGCATTGGCACGAAAGTCCCCACTGAGGTGCAAGACGTTCTTGGCTCGCATCCTCAGGTCCGAGAGAGCCTGTGGTGATGAATTCGGCACTTGAAGCTCGGCGAGCATTAGACCGGAGAGACGAGTCAGCATCTGGCTGTAAGCGCCCGTCAACTCCTCAAGGCCCTCACGAACACGCTCGATGATGCCGTCTGTGGTCGCCTCCGCCTCTGCACTTGAAGCGACGTTGGGGATATCGTCGAAGAGAAACTTGTTTGGATCGGAGGCTTGCTTAAAAAGATTCCTTACTGTAATTGCGTTTGCCGACAACCGCGTTGTACGCTTGGTCCACGGCTTAAGAGATTCATAGATCCCAACAAGGCCACGTGCTACGTCGATCGGCTCGACATGGAGCAGCGGAATGCTGTTGTCCAGATTTCTCACGACCGACGCGAGTCCCATCAGCAACTGCTTCGATGAAGCAGACAAATTCATCACCCTGACGTGGATCGACGTTGGGTCCATCGCAAGATAGTCGACTTCGAGCGTGGTGAAGCGCGCCTGAAAGACCCCTTCACGGTAGAACGCTAGTTTCTGTCGGTGGGAAAGCACGAAGGCCAGGCCAAGAACGGGTAACAGCCCTGCCTTGATACCGAAGGGCGCAGCCTGCCAGCACGAATAGATCTCCGCCATGCTGACAGTTTGTGACTTGTGGTCAGTGATCAGCTGCAGCGCTGAGCTCCAGGCAGCCGACAGTGTGCACGGATCGTCGACCGGGCGAGGTATTGCAAAGGTCCAGCGATCGGCTCCTGCATGCCTGTACAGTTGCGACTTGAGCAAAATGCCGTCAAAGAGGCCTCCCTCGGCTGGAAACCCTTGGATGCCGAGCCGTGACTGCCCCTCGCCATCCACCATTCTTTTCAGCAGGGCCTTTTGCGCAGCAACTGCATTTGACGAAGGCTTGGCTCTGTTAAGAAGTTCATTCAGAACTCGCGGACTGCTCGGAAACTGCTCGTCCGCAATCAACGACGCCAAGTTATTCAGATCAGCCTGGGAGTATCCCCTGGGGTCTTCTGCATTGCGAGTCCACTCCGCTGTTCCGAACATCTTTTGAAGGACGGTCTCGAGTCGAGACCGAAGATCCGCTACGCGAGCAATCACCTCTCGCCGTGCTACTGCGTCACCGATGAGCTCTGGCCGCTCTTCCTGGACCTTAGTCATGGCGAGGAACTCCCTTGACAGCTCTGCCACGTGTGAAGCCTGACTAGACAAGCCAACGACGACGTTGCCCATCGCGCCGACAGCCGCCTCACGGCAAAGGCGCTGCGCTATAGCCTTTGCTTCGTTCTCGGTGGGAATGGCAAGCAGAAAAACTCCAATGGCACCGTCAGCCTTGCGCGGTGAGGCTGCCGTGGCAACGACTTCTGACACAGGCACTAGGTCCACGTCGAACCATCGAAGAGCCCCTGTTTCGTGGTAGTGACGTTTCGCCAGGATTGGCTGTAGGCCCGCCAGCGCACGGAGTTCCCGAAAGTCAATAGCCCGCAGCCTCGACAAAGCGTCGGTCAGGGCACCGTCGATATCGAAGTCGCTACCCGCATAAACCGAAAAGGCGCCAACGTGCTTACGGAACAGGATAAGCGACCAACCGGCCAACTCTTTGAGCGCGCGAACGACATTCTTCGTATCCCCGTTGGGAACAGAGACCGCCAGGAGCTCAGCGGTCGCCTCTAGGCCAGACCGTTCCCGAAACAGGTCGATCAGTGCGATGGTCTTGAGCAGACAAAGGTGAAGGGGACTTGCTCCTCTGCCATAGCATCGTTCGATGGCTTCAACAGCTGTCGACCAGCGGTGGCCGTCGGCGGAAGACAAGATCGCGGGTTCAAGATTTGCCCGGAGATAGTCCCACAGGCGGTCGGGAAAGTAGATGTTGTCATTGGCCGCCTTGCGCAGGAAATCCTGAAACCCAAACGGTTCAGCTGAGTTGAGAAATCCGAACAACGAACGCTGGTTCTGCCCGAAACGTCTTCGTGAGATTGGGCCCAACAGGCACGCAACGACCGGATGAAGAGGCCAGCACGACTGAAGAACCTTGCTCGGGTCCACCTTACTTGACCTATTCGTGCGCACAACAGCCGCGACTGTCCGGACGGCTTCCAGTTTCGGGACTCTCCCAGTCTGCTCTATGGCTCTAGAAAGAAGTTCGAGCTGTTCGTCGGAGCCAACGTTGATAGCAAGGTCAACGAACCGACCCTGGACCTTGGCCCACTCATCACGAAGCTCTCGAGCTAGGCGTTGGGCATATTCGTCGAAAGCCTGATGAAGGACTCCAACGACGAGAAACCTTCCCTGACTGCGATTGGCGGCCTCGGCTAACTGCTGGAAAGCGTAGATGTCATTGCCATCCTGAACCGCCGATTCCAGCAGTTTTCCCATCTCGTCGATGACCAGTACAAGGCCGCCGCACTTCGTCCGGTCCTCGCCTGCCAGCTCGGTCAGCCGGCTAATGACGCGTTCAATCGTCCATCGACGAGCCTGACTAGGCTTCAACAGCTTTCGAGCGACCAGCGCCTCGCCAATTACAGTCGCAACGTCCGACCGCCGCCCGACGACAGGCAATACGGTCCATCCCTTCGCTCTAGGGGGCAGAGCCTCCCAAAGACTCTTAGCGGCTCGATCACCGACGATAGCTTTGACTGCACCTCTCTGACGCTCAGAACCTTCAAGCAGGGCGCTTAACGCGATGACTAGGCTAGATTTCCCCGTGCCGTAGGGACCGGTCCACGTAAAGGCGGCGTGGTGGGTTTCGCGGACGTGCCTGGCCATGGTCGCCAAGACCTCAAGCGATGATGGTGGACAGACAAACCCCTGCAGCGCTCGTGGGTCACCGAGATCGGTGTCAATCCTGATGGACCGCTGGAACCGGCGCGCGACCTGAACTCGATCCTCCATCGGCATCTACCGCGTCCCCAATGGCTGTGATTCGTACGTCCCTCGCAATAGATCGACAGCTTCCGATTCGTCCATTGTTCGGGTCCTTAGTACTTGCTTGAGCCCTGCGGTCTCTGACCATTCGAAGACACCGTTGGTCAGTCCACCGATCTCTGACAAGCGATCAGCGAGATCACCCTCGTCCAAAAGGAACACCCGTCCGGGTGAACCTGGCTCGTGGACTATCGCCTCGAATGAGAGAGTATTAGTGGTGCTGTAACGGGTCCAGAAACTATTGAGGGCGTAGACAAACACCTCCATGGGCAAAGTACGCTTAGCGCCCCTTACTAATTGATGGTGACCGCGCAAGCCACGAATCAATCCCAACTCCGCCAATGCGCTCTCAAGGCTGTCCTCTGCGGCACCTGCGATTCCGGTCGGCCGTGTCGCGTAGGTTCTGACGAAACACTCAACGTCTCGCTGCACCGTAGTCTTTGAGACGCGGGCCCAGTTTAGTGACGACGCAAGTTTCATAAGGCCTTCGACCAGGTCTTCTCGCGCAAAAGTGGCGCCGGTAAAGTGATTGAACACCCAGTACCAAGTAGTCTTCATGCCTTTGGAGGGCTCTCCACAGCACAGGTGCCAATGGAGAAGCCAGAGACTTGAAGGATTCTCGAGGTAGGGGTCCACTCCTTTCGGGCCGAAAAGGAAGTCCCCGAGGCGAGTCGTCTTTAGCTGCCCGGAATTGATTTCTTCGGCAATCACGCCGCAAGAGGTCGCCCAATGTCGAATTGAGCCGACCATGTTCTTACCGACGCCAAACTCAGCAATGGCATCGTCGCTTGCGAAGATCGACTTATTCGCAGAATCGCCCTTTGAAACAGCCACGGCGTCGTAGGCCTTCTTAAGCCAACCGTACCGAACAGGGAACGTCTCGTGTCCAGAGAAAAGAGGCCGATCGGCCTCAAAGATTGGGCTTCGGGCCATTTGGTAGGGACCTGAAAAGTGACTCCGAGAGAGACAATAGCCTAGGCTTTCGGCTATCGTCAATTGCGAACTGGAGGAGCTCTCCAGGTCGACCTTCCGGGCGAGCCGGGAGCCGCGGGAATCGGGGCTCAAATGAGCACAGAGTTGAACATCGGAAAGCGGATCTACCTCGACAGCCATGCCTCGACCCCTCTCGACCCGAGGGTGCTCGCTATCATGGCGCCCTACTTCTCGCAGCATTTCGCCAATCCGCACGCCGCCGACCACGCAGAAGGGTGGCTCGCGAATGCAGCGGTCGAGGAGGCAGCTTCTAAGCTAGCGTCGGCCATCGGCGCCGACAGAGACGAGATTGTCTTCACCTCAGGCGCAACTGAAGCTAATAACCTCGCAATTCTTGGCTTGGCAAGACGGGCGTCCCCGTCAAGGCGGCGGATTCTAGTCAGCGCGATCGAGCACAAGTGTGTGCTGTCGTCGGCCCAAGCAGCGGAGGCGATGGGCTTAACGGTTGAGCTCTTGCCCGTTGAAAGCCAAGGACTTATCGACTCCGAATACCTTAAGAGCCGACTCAGTGACGACGTCCTACTTGTATCCGTGATGGCCGTGAATAATGAAGTCGGCACGATTCAGGATGTCGCCAGCATTTCGAACCTTGCCAGGATGGTCGGCGCTCTCGTCCACACAGATGCCGTTCAAGCAATGGCGGCGGGGCCGATCGACGTGAGCTCTTGGGATGTCGATACGCTAAGCCTGTCCGCGCACAAGATCTATGGCCCAAAAGGCATCGGCGCGTTATACATTCGCCGGGACGTCCAGCAACAAATCGAGCCACTGATCTACGGCGGTGGCCAGCAGAACGGCATCCGCTCCGGCACGCTCCCAGTCCCGCTGTGTGTTGGATTTTCTGAGGCGGCCAGCCTCATGGCTGACACCAGTGCGCAGGCCGAACGGGATCAACTTACCGCCCTTCGCGACAAGTTCGTCAACGAAATACAGGCACGCGACAAGAGCGTTCGGCTGAATGGCCCCTCCGGGGGTCTGCGTCACCCAGGGAACGCGAACCTGAGATTCCCGGGGCTCGACGCGCGCGACCTTATCGCCGCACTTCAGCCGCGAGTGGCAGCCTCTACGGGCTCGGCCTGCTCAACCGGGATTCCCGAACCATCCCATGTGCTTCGCGCGATAGGTCTGACTGGACTAGAGGCCGAGAGTTCGGTTCGCTTTAGTCTAGGGCGTTTCACTTCCGACTCCGATGTCTCACAGGCGGTGGAGCTTATCGTAGAAGCAGTTCAAGCCCTGCGTGACGTCCCATAGAGAGCCCCGATAGAATCACTGCGATGAAAAGCTCTGCCCCTGATGGATTCGGCGCGAGTGCCCCCACCGGGGTTGAACTCATCGACCGCGGTCGGACGGCGATGTATCGTTCGGAGCTTTCGCGCCCGCTGGCTCTAGCCCTCTCAGACGGTGCAATTCAGCCATCAGATACCCTCTTCGACTACGGCTGCGGAAGGGGGTCAGACATTGCGCGACTCCGCAAACTGGGTGTGGACGCGACCGGTTGGGATCCTGTTCACGCACCCGAAAGCCCTAAAGGCGCGGCCGCAGTGGTCAATTTGGGATACGTCGTCAACGTCATCGAAGACCCAAGCGAACGCGAAGCCGCCCTCAACGACGCTTGGCAGCTCGCTTCACGGATGTTGATCGTCGCCGCGCGCCTTGATTGGGACATCAATCCAGCTCAAGCACTGGCTTGCGGTGATGGCCTGATTACCTCCCGCGGAACGTTCCAGAAGTTCTACACGCAGGACGAACTGCGCGAATGGATCCAGGCAACGCTGCAGGTGGAAGCCGACGCTGCGGGCCCAGGTGTGTTCTACGTTTTTCGCAACCCCGAAGCTCGAGAATTGCATCTGGCCAGGGCGGTGCGACGCGTGGCCCCCCCACGGCTAACACTAGCACCCAACGTCGCGCTGGAGCAGAACCGGGAGCTCTTCGAACCCCTGCTTGCGTTCCTTGCGATCCGCGGCCGCTCCCCAGTGGAAGGCGAACTACCGGAGACGGGCGCTATCGTCGACCGGCTCGGATCAGTTGCTCGAGCTATCCGAATCCTGGGAAAAGCAGTCGGGACTGAGACTTGGGAGAAAGTTGCCGTTGAGAGGCAACGGGAACTACTCGTCTACCTCGCGCTCGGGACCTTCCGACGCAGGCCTCCGCTGAAAGCCCTCCCAGTCGATATCCAAGCCGACGTTCGCGCATTCTTTGGCAATTACTCTGAGGCAACGAAGCTCGGCCGGGAACTTCTGTTCGCCACCGGTCAGCAAAATGCGATCAACGAGGAATGTAAAGAGGCTACCGTTGGCAAACTGACGGCGGACTCTCTATATGTTCATATCTCGGCAATCAGTAGACTACCGGTCTTCCTTAGGGTTTACGAAGGGTGCGCCCGAACGTTGCTCGGCGACATTCCTGGTGCAACGATTGTTAAACTGCGGCGAGACAAGCCCAAGGTGTCCTACCTTTGCTATCCCACTTTCGATACGGTGGGGCACCCTCCGCTGACGGAGACCTTCGTCGCTGATCTCCGACAACTCCACACAAAACACTACAGCTACGCGGACCGAGAGAACCCGCCAGTCCTCCATCGGAAGGAGTGCTTCGTCACGGAGGACTATCCGCAACGTCCCGCGTTCGCGGCGTTGACCCGGGCAGAGGAAGAGGCGGGTCTTCTGGACGATTCAGCCGAGATCGGAACTCGGCAACGATGGGACGCTCGGTTGGCTGCGCGAGGATATGTGGTCGCTGGGCATGACCTGCGGCGGAGGGCAGATACGTAGAAGTATCGGATCCGCAGGGTGTTCCAGCAACGACCCGCCTTAGGTTAGATTACCTGTATCCCCACGCTCTGTAGATATTCAGCAGTCGCATCGTAGTACTTCGGATCCCGTGTCGGATCGTCGGCACTCCCGGGCGGCACGAAGATGACCATGCCCTGTCGCGCGCGGGTGAGCAACACGCGGTAG
>SXGR01323895.1_pt1 | contig 12841 bp, 15 predicted proteins | sample 3174711 | NCBI WGS metagenome assembly SXGR01 (sample SAMN11356860, study PRJNA531348) | freshwater metagenome | isolation source: freshwater sample F1-60 | place: China: Fuxian Lake, Yuxi | collected 2017-12-25
CGCACGCTGCGCCGATGGCGCCGGTTCGGCCTTGCACTCGAGTGGTTCGAACGCGACGGAGCTGAGCCGGTCCTTGGCGTGCGCGAGTCGATCGCCAGCGGCATTCAGGTCCACCATGCGCGCATCGTCGCCCGCGCGGGCAAGTTCCGCCGCCTTGCACCGAACGAGCGGCGCAAGGTGATCGAAGCCGTGGCTCGCGAGGCCGCGCGTGCACCGTCGCTCGCGCAGGCGCAGCGTACGGTCGCCGCTGCGCATGGGATCACGCCTGAAGCTGTCCGGTTGATCTGGCAGGCCTGTGGTGCCTCGACGGGGCGCGTCACACGGCCGGATGGTTGGTTTGCCCGATGTGCCGGGCGAGGCATCCCGTTGGTCAGGATCGCCCAGGCCACCGGATTGAGCACTGCACACACGTCGCGTCGCATCGTGGCGGATCGTGCAGCGCGGCTTGCACAGACCCTCCCGCATGGACCGGCGCTGCCCACCTTCGTGCACGCCGAGGCATCGAGCGTGCTTTTGGGGGCCCCGTGGCTGGAATGCGGGCTGGCGCATCAGCCACCCCACGACGCCGTGGAAGCAAGCGCCGCATCATCCGAGTCCGAGGGCCGTGACTTCACGGCGCTTGCGGCGCTGCGATTCCTGCTTTGGCGGGCCCGCGCGGGAGTGGTCGGCCAGACTCGACCGGGCGCCGTGGAGCGGGCTGAACTCGATGCGCGCTGGGCCGCGATGCTGCTTCGGACGTTGGTCGCGTGGCACACGCCGCGAGTGCTTCAACGGCTTGCGGCCATGATGGAAGCACCCGTGTCGCACCTTCCGGCAGATCCCCTGCGAACGGCCGTTGAACTTGCACAAGGCTGCGTGGTCCACGCCGCCTTCCAAGTTGATCTTTCGACGGTGGCGCCGCATCGGCTCCGCATCGATCGCGTCGCACAGCTTGCCTTTGAACAGCAGCTCGCGCGTCGACCGAGCCTGCATGCACCGGGCCGCGCGCCCGCCATGCATCCACATCCGGTACGGCTCGGTGATGCGGTGCTCCGCGCGTGCCCTTGGATCGGCGCGGTCGCTCCAGGCTGCGGCCAGCGCACTGGAGCGGTGCTGCTTGGGGGAACAGTCCTTGAGCTCCTCGGCGCATTCCATGGTTGGCGGGGCAACCGTCCCCGATCCATCGATGAGCTGGCCTCGGACCATCGGACCACGCGTGGTGCCATGGCGTTGCACCTGGCCGAGGCGGCCGATGCAGCGCGGTGCTCGTGGCGCGATTCGCGTGCATCGCGATGAGCGGCAAGGTGCAGCTGCTGCCAAACGCACAACGCCGCCCGAGGGCGGCGTTGTGGAAGGTTCGGTGGTCCGCGCCATCGCGCGGGAAGACTGATCAGCGCTTCGAGAACTGGAAGCGACGGCGGGCGCCCGACTGGCCGGGCTTCTTGCGTTCGACTTCGCGCGCATCGCGGGTCAGGAACCCGTGCTCGCGCAGCATGCTCTCGAGGTTGGCGTCGTAGCAGAGGAGCGCACGGCCGAGGCCCATGATCACGGCGCCGGACTGGCCCGTGAAGCCGCCGCCGGAGCAGGTCACGCGGACGTTGACCTTGCCCTTCTGCGCGGTCTTGTCGAGCACGTTCATGATCGCCTTGCGATCACGGTCCTCGACGAAGAATTCCTCCATCGGGCGCTCGTTCACCATGAACTCGCCGTTGCCGGCCTTCACGCGCACGCGTGCGACGGCAGTCTTGCGGCGGCCAGTGCCCCAGTACCAGCCCTGCGCATCGGCGCTGCGGGTGGCGTAGGCCTTCTTCGGGGCGATCGTTTCGGTGGTCATTCGTCTTCAGTCCTTCGTTGGTCGTCTATGCGTTGGTTGGTCGGGTCCGGATCAGCTGGCCGCAACGGGCTGCTGGGCCTGGTGGTTGTGCTCGGCGCCTGCAAAGACGCGGAGGTTGCGCTGGATGCGACGGCCAAGACGGCCGCGCGGCAGCATGCGGATGACGGCTTCCGTCACCATGCGCGATGGATCGTTCTCCTGCAGGTCGGCGTACGTGCGGACCTTGAGGCCGCCCGGGTAGCCGCTCCACTTGCGGAGGGTCTTCTGGTCTGCCTTCTTGCCCGTGAGCACGACCTTCGAGGCGTTGGTGATGATCACGCAATCGCCGCAGAGGACGTTGGGGGTGTACTCGGGCTTGTGTTTGCCCATGAGCATGGTGGCGACTTCGGTGGCGAGGCGACCGAGGACCTTGCCATCGGCGTCGATGTGACGCCACGTGGCGGGAACTTGGCCGGGCTTCGCGTGATAGGTCTGGCGGGGCATGAGGAGGCTCGTTTCCTTGATCCATCCACGGCTCGTGGCGCACCCAGCGCTCGGGCAGTGGAGGATCGAGGAGGATACAGAAATCGCCAGTGCCGTCAAGGGAGAAACGAGGTGGTTATGGGCGCAGCAGACCTGCGACGTGGGGTCGGTCACGACGGCTGTTGTCGAAAAGGAGAAGAAAGCAATCGGTAGGGTACCCAGCATGAGCATCTCGCCCTTTGGCTTGCGGCCGCGTCCGGGTTCGGTTCGGTCTGCCGCGGCGGCTTGGGTCACGATCCTCGCTGGCTGCGTCTGGATGCTCTCGGGCGGCTTCGGGTTGCTCGAGGCCGGATCCGACGAGCAGACCGCACCCGCTGCGCCGTCGTTGGTGAGTCCGCAGGCCGACGCCGCCATCCAGATGGTTGTTGCCATGCAGTCCTGGGCGGGTGCAGAGGCGATCGGGGCAGGGCTGTCGTCGCTCGATCCATTGAAGACCCAAGGCACCCTGGAGCGTCTTGCCTTCGCGATCGCAGCGCGTTGGATGGGAGATGATGTGGCCGCGAACGGGATGATGCAGTCACTTGAGGCCGAACAGCCGGAAGATGCGTTGGTGCAGCAGGTCAAGGCCTGCCTGGCGCAAGCGGCGGCGATCGGCTCATCGACGACGGGCGCGCCGACGTCGCTGGCAGGGAGCGTTGATGCTGCACGCGCACTGCCCGAGGGCGTGACCCGCGACGCGCTGTCGCCCCTGGGAGCATCGGCATCGCTGCTTGAATCGATGGCCACGGGTGATGCCGCCCTTGGCGCGCAGGTCGCCGAGCGTGCCACGCGCATCGCGGCCTCGGTGGTTGGGTTCTTCGGCATTGCGCTCGTGGCGCTGGCGATTGGCGTGATCACCCTGGTCATCCTCTCCGTGAAGGCCTCGAGCGGCGCGCCGATGTCGCGGCTCGCACCGACGCTGCTTGGCCACCAAGGCATCCACATCGAGCTGTTTGCCGCGTGGGTCGTGTACGAGGTGCTGCTGGGCGTGGTTGCCTCACGCGTGGACCTTGCCGGCCTGGGAACGATCGGTGTCATCACGTTCCAGGCGCTCGGGCTGCTGGCGCTGGCGTGGCCCGCCGTGCGCGGGATGCCGTGGAGCGATCTGCGTCTGGAACTCGGCCTGACGCTTGGAGCCGGCGTGCTGCGTGAAACGGCCTGGGGCGTGCTCGCGTGGTGCATGGCCGTACCCATGGTGCTGGTGGGGATCGTGCTGTCGCTGGTGCTCGGTTGGCTGCTCGGAGGTTCGCTCTCCGAGGCCAGTCACCCGTTGCAAGAGGGATTGCGATCGAGTTCCGCTGGCGGAATCGTCATCTGGTACCTCGTCGCTGCGGTCGTGGCGCCTGTGCTGGAGGAAATCATCTTCCGTGGCGGGCTCTACCGAGGCCTTCGTGGTGGGACGTCGGGCATGCCGATTCTGGCGAGCATGGTCGTGTCGGCCCTGCTGAGCAGCCTTGTCTTTGCGGCGATCCATCCCCAAGGGGTGCTCTTCGTCCCGATCCTGGGTGCCCTGGCCATGAGCTTCTGCCTCGTCAGGGAGCTGCGCGGCAGCCTGGTGGCACCGATGATCGGGCATGCGCTGAACAATGGCCTGATCGTGACCCTGAACCTCATGCTGCTCAAGTGACCGCGTGAGGATCGCGTGAAGGCGCAGCCGGATCACGCTTGCATCGGTCACGTCCGGTAGCATCTTTGGCCGAAGGCATGGATCGCCTTCGGAGGTGCGCGAGAATGAGCTCTCAGGCTGGCGTCTTGGACACCAAGGTCCTCGTCCTCAACCGGCTGTACGCAGCGGTGCGAGTGATCGATGCGTATCGCGCATTCACGCTCTTGGCGAAGGAAGCCGCCGAGGTCATTTCCGTCGAAGGCGGGTCGTGGGTCGGCTATTCGTTCGACAGCTGGGCGCAAGCCGCCGAGTACCAGCGGGAGTACGAGCACGAGTCGCACGACTGGGTGCACACGACACGCATCGTGATCGCCGTGCCCAAGGTCATCCGGCTGCTCGGCTACGACCGCTTCCCCAAGGAGCAGGTCAAGCTCAACCGCCGCAACATCTACGCCCGTGATGGCAGCCGCTGCCAGTATTGCGGCAAGCACTTCAGCACGAAGGAACTCACGCTTGATCACGTGGTGCCCCGCGTGCAGGGTGGCGAGAACAGTTGGACCAACTTGGTCTGCGCGTGCGTCCGATGCAATGCACGCAAGGGTGGCCGCACGCCCCAGCAGGCGAGCATGCGCCTGATCAAGATCCCCGTGAAGCCGAGGCGCAATCCCGCGATCGCGCTTCGCCTGGGCAGCCCGCGCTACCAGTCGTGGAAGGCGTTCCTCGACGAGGCCTACTGGACGGTCGAGCTGTCGGAGTGATGCCTTCGCCGGGAGCGCGTGAGCATCGCCGCGGATCGATCACCGGTCGAGCGTCAGCACGGGCACGCCAGGAGGCATGAGTGAGGCGACGAGCGTTGCATCAAGCACACCGCGTCCCCAGGGACAGGCCTTGACCGAAGGTTCGCCATCGTGATCGAGGCACCGCACGAGGTCATGCAGGATGATCGCATCGGAGACCGGGCCGAGCGTCCCCAGCAATCGCGACAGATGGTCCGCGGCGTGCTCGAGCATGCTTGCGGTGAGCAGCGCCGCAGGCGCGAGCGCTACGCCGATGCCCTGATGCTCACGCATGATGCGCAGGGTCGAATGCAGGTCGCTGACCAGGTGCTGCGCGTGCGGCACGATCACAAGTCGCTGACCATGGTCCTGCGCGCGAACCCGCGCGGCCGTCAAGGCAGCGCGACAGGCTTCGATGCCCGCGGGCATCCAGTTGCGCAGATCGCCATCGTCCGGTGAACCCGAGAGGGATCCCGTGAAGGCGAGCACCCGCGGGGTTCCTGCTGGCCATGCGCCAGGTTCGAGCAGGGTGCCGGGCAACCATGCGCCCCATTCGGCTCCATCATGCGTCACGGCCCCGGTGGCCATGGCGGTGCAAGCGCCCGCGCGCATGCGGTCGGTCGTCAGGATCGGGTTGTTCATGCGGCGGGCCCGCGGTACTCGCAACGGCTCGTGCAGGTTTCGTGCACGATCACCTCGGCGAGCATGGGGAGCACCGGCTGGAGGCGGTCCCACACCCAGACCGCCAGCATTTCGCTGGTCGGATTGGCGAGCCCGGGCAGATCGTTCAGCAGGCGATGATCGAGTTCGTCATTCAAGGGAGCCACGGCGCGCTTGATGTCGCCGTAGTCCACCAAGTAGCCGCGCACCGGGTCGAGCGGTCCCTCGACCACGACGTCGACCTTGAACGAGTGCCCGTGCAAGCGACGGCACTTGTGCCCCTCCGGGAAGGAGGGGAGGAAGTGCGCCGCCTCGAACGAGAACGACTTCGCGAGCCTGATCCGCATGCTGCGGGATCAGCCCTTCGCCTTCGAGCCTTCGCGGTCTTCGCGCAGACGACGGCTCTTGCCCTGGCGGTCGCGCAGGTAGTAGAGCTTCGCGCGGCGCACTTCGGCGCGGCGGAGCACTTCGACCTTCTCGACGCGCGGAGAATTGAGCGGGAAGATGCGCTCGACGCCTTCGTTGGCGACGATGCGGCGCACCGTGATCATCTTGTTGATGCCACGGCCCTTCTGGGCGATGAGCACGCCTTGGAAGACCTGCACGCGCTCCTTGTCGCCTTCGATGATCTTGTAGTGCACATCAACGGTGTCGCCCACCTTGAGCTGGGGCATGGTGCCTTCGGGCTTGACCAGGCTGGCGACGACGTCTTCGAGGATCTTGCTGCGGTTCATTGGAATCTCAACCTTGGGCGCATGGGCCCGGATGGCCGTTCAGCATGGGCACGGGGTGCACAGGCCGTTGTGGCATGACGACATGGGCGCATGTCCCAGAGGTCGTGGTTCAAGGAGGTCGGGGCGACGCTCGCGCGTGCGCTCGACCTGCTGCCCGAGACGCCATGCCGCGATTGCGGCATGGTCACCATCGAGCAGCACGGGGGGAACGGATTGCCCGCGCCACTCGCGCGGACGGGTGTAGTGGGGGCAGTCCAGGAGAGGACGGCCCTGCGGATCGCGGAGCGAGAAGCTGTCCTGGGCAGCGCTGAGCTCGTGGCCCAGGACGCCCGGCTGCAGGCGTGCGATCGCATCGGCCACGAGCATCGCGGGAAGTTCGCCACCAGAGACGACGAAGTCCCCGATGCTGACCTCCTCGAGCCCGAGCGAATCGATCGCACGCTGGTCGATGCCTTCGTAGTGTCCGCACACGAGCATGACCCGCGGCGAGGACGCGAGGTCCTCGACGAGGCGTTGCGTGAGCGGCCGGCCGCTGGGCGAGAGCAGGATGCGGCGCGCAGGGCGTGCATCCATCGCCTGGACGGCGTCGACGGCATCGGCCACCGGACCGGCCATGAGCACCATGCCGGGACCGCCGCCGAAGGGGCGGTCGTCGACCTTCTGGTGCTTGTTGTCCGCCCACGCACGGATGTCGTGCGTGTGGACCTCGACCGCTCCCGACGAGATCGCTCGCCCGGTCATGCTGGCGTGCAGCACGGCGGGGAACATCTCGGTGAAGAGCGTGAGGATGTCCAGGCGAATGGCCATGGCGCGGCGTGATCAGGTCACTTCTTGGCGGGAGCCGCGGGGGGCTTGAGCTTGGTGTGGCCGCGGGCGCGCGTGACCTCGTACTGCTTCGAGATCGGGCGCTTGCCCTTGCCGACCGTCGGCGTGATGTTGGCACGCTTCAGCAGGTCGACCACCGTTTCCGAGGGCTGTGCGCCGGCGGCGAGCCAGTGCACGATGCGATCGGCGTTGAGGTTCCACTGCTTGCCATCGGGACCGAGCGGATCGAACCAGCCCAGGGCCTCGATGACTGCGCCGTCACGCGGCGAGCGCTTGTCCATGGCGGACAAGCGATAGAACGGACGATGGATGCGACCCATCTTCTTCAGGCGAAGGACAACCATGTAATGACTCCGTGTTGCGCCTCCCTCGGGGCGCCCCGGGCCACAGTGGCTTGGGGTCGCTGGCCGGGCGAGCCGTGGAGCCCTGCGACCTGTGGGTCGCGTTGGATGGGGCCGTGCGGCGCGCCTTTGGGACGCGGATGCGAGCGGAGCAGTGTACGGAACCTGCGACCCGCCGCAAGGGGTTCAGTGGTGTGGTGCCGATCGAGCGCGTTATCGGGGCATCAGCGGTAGCCTGCGCCACATGAGCAGCGGATGGTGGGTTCACCAGTGGTATCAGGACTACGGGGCATGGATGGTGGCGGGCTACGCCCTCATCGTGATTTTCAGCATCACGCTCCATGAGTTGGCCCACGGTTGGGCTGCGATCTGGCAGGGCGACCAGACGCCGATCGAGCGTGGGCACATGACGTGGAATCCGCTGGTGCACATGGGGTGGGCGTCGCTCCTGATGTTCGCGGTCGTGGGCATCGCGTGGGGGTTGATGCCAGTTGACCCGTCGCGCATGCGCCACGGTCGTCGCAGCATGGGCTGGGTCGCGCTTGCGGGCCCCATGATGAATGTGGTGATCTCCTTCGTCGCGCTCACCGTGCTTGCGGTTGCCTCGGCGAAGAACCTGGCCATCGGCGAGCGGGCCACGCTGCTCCTGTGGCTGGCCGGCTACATCAATCTTGCGCTCGCGATCCTGAACCTGCTGCCGGTGCCGCCGCTTGATGGTTCGCGCATTGCCGCCGGCGTGTCGATCAAGGCGTACTCGTTCTTCAACCGGCCCGAGGTCGCAGGCGCATCGGTGTTCGTGCTGCTGGCCATCGTCTTCCTCGGAGCGGGCGATCTCATCTTCGATGCAGCGCTCGCTGGCGCGAAGTGGTACACGGCCGTCGCCGAACGATTCCTGAACAGCTGAACCGCCCCGGTCAGGTCGCGTGGTGCACGATCTCGCCGCCGATGATCGTCAAGAGCACCCGTGGTGGCGCATGCACCCAGTCGGCCGTGCGTGGATCGCGATCCAGGACGGTGATGTCCGCCGGAGCCCCGGTCTGCAGGGTGCCGCAGCCGTCAGGGAATCGGAGCGCCTTCGCGGCCTCGATCGTGTAGGCGCGGACTGCTTCGATCGGTGTGAGCGACTGGTCAGGTGCCACGACGGCACCGGCGCGATCGATCCCGGTGATCGCCGCACGCATGCCGGCGATCGGGCAACAGGTCACGATCGGCCAGTCGCTGCCGAAGACCAGCCTCGCGCCAGCGTTCGCGAAGTCACGGAACCGAAAGAAGCGATCCATGCGCGATGCACCAAGGCGTGACGGCGCGTTCGGGGCATCGTCGGCCTTGTGCAGGGGCTGCATGCTGATGATTCTGCCGGCGCTGCGCGCGATGTCCTCCGGTCGTGCCGTCTGCGCATGCTCGATCCGGCCCACCTTCCGTTCGTCGCGCTCGAGCGCATCGAGGGCCGCCGTCAGGGCGGCGTCACCGATCGCGTGCATGCTCGGGCTCAGGCTGTTGGCCAGGACATGCTCTGCCCACGTGCGCAGCAGGCCATCTGCGGCAAGTTCGGTCCAGAGGCCGTGCGTGGAGGGCTCGTCCGCGTACGGCTCGTGCATGCGCGCAGTCCGCGAGCCGAGCGTGCCGTCGATGAAGCTCTTGTAGCCGACCACCCACAGTCGATCGGTGCCTTCGAAGATCACGCCGGGCGTGACATCGAGCGGCCAATCGCGATCGAGGAGCGTGACGGCCATGCGCAAGGGAAGGTCGTGCCGGCGGGGCGCGAGCACGACGTCAAGATCAGCCCCATACTCCATGCTGCCCACCCCGGTCACGCCCAAGGCATGCAGGTGGCGCACGGCCGCATCAAGTGCCGTGCGGCGCGCGTCGAGGCCCGGCGCGGGGATCGCGGGCTTGGCGATGTGCCAGGCAGCGGCCTCACGCAGCACGCCCGTGGGGGCGCCGACGCCATCACGCACGATCTCGCCACCAGCAGGCGTGGACGAAAGATCGAGCTGAGCCATCACGCTGCGGCTGATCACGCACGCGTGGTGATCCATGCGCCATGCCACGACGTGGCGCCCGTCGAGTCCATCGAACCATGCTGCGGTTGGCTGTTCGCCGCCCCAGCGATCCTCGTTCCAACCCTGGGCGATGAGCCAGCGTCCGGGATCGAGCGTGGCATGCCGGTCACGAACCAGGCGCTCGACCTCCGCCCGGCTGGTGCACGACGCGAGATCGAGCATCTCGAGGCCGAGCCCGCCGAGGATGAGATGCAGGTGGCCATCGATGAGCCCTGGCACAGCGAACGCGCCAGGGGGCAGTTCGATGGTGGGCCCCTTCGCCGCGCCGGCTCGGATCACGCCCTCCGACCAGTGCACGCCGTGATGGTCCCCCGATGCGGGGCACCACGCGGAAACGCCGATCGAAGCTGCAGCGGCCATCGCCCTATCCTAGAAGCATGATCGATCGACGAATCGCGCTCCTCACTTCGCTCCTCGCATCGCTGGTGACGGTGGCCTGCAGTGATGCCCAGCCCAAGCCGCCTTCGGCAGCGGGGCCCAAGCCTCCTGCCGTGAAGGCGCCCGAAGCTGCGGGCCAAGCTGCGGCTCCCGCTGCGAGCGGTGCGCCGGTACCGGGCGCGCCGGGCGCAGCACCATCATGGCCACTGAGCAGCGCGACCAGCGATGGTTCGGTGATCGAGGTCGGAGGCCTCAGTTTCCCCAAGCCGACGACCTGGCAATGGCAGCTGCCCACGATGCAGTTCCGCACGCTGCAATACTCGGTGCCGGGCCCAGGTGGTGAGGATGGCGGTGCGGCAGAGATCGTGGTGAGCCTCTTCGCCGGCGGCGACGGCGGTCCGATCGATGCGAACATCGAGCGCTGGGTGCGCCAGTTCCGTGGCAGCGACGGCGGGGCGATCGTTCCCATACGCGAGGACATCACGGTCGCCGGCATGAAGGTGGCGCTGATCGAACTCAAGGGCGCGTACCAAGGCATGGGTGCAGCGGCGCCGCGACCGGGCCAGATGCAGTTCGGCGCGATCGTGCAGGCACCAGATCGCAACGTCTTCCTGCGCATGAACGGGCCGGAACGCACGGTCGAACTGCATCGCAAGGACTTCAGGGCGATGGTGGATGGACTGCGCGCCGATCTGGCCGCACCCGCCGCACCGTGATCGTGCGAGCGTCGCGGCTGGTCGTCAGCAAGGACAGCGGGCCGACCGGAGGTTCCGATCGGCCCGCGAGGACTGTGCTTGGACTTCGCTTCAGCGCTTGACGGCCGCGTCGAATCGCTTGTTGACCTCGTTCCAGTTGACCACGCCCCACCACGCGGTGAGGTAGTCGGGGCGACGGTTCTGGTAGTGGAGGTAGTACGCGTGTTCCCAGACGTCGAGGCAGAGGATCGGCGTTCCTTCGCAATCGCTGATGCCGGCCATGAGGGGGTTGTCCTGGTTCGGGGTCGAGCAGACGGAGAGCGTGCCATTGGGCATCACGCACAGCCACGCCCAGCCGGAGCCGAAGCGTCCCGTTCCCGCTGCCGCGAACTTCTTCTTGAAGTCATCCATTGAGGCGAAGGCGGCGTTGATCGCCTTGGCGAGCGCGTCACTCGGCTGGCCACCGGTTCCCGGAGCGGCCATGAGCGACCAGAACATCGTGTGGTTCCATGCGCCGCCGCCATTGTTGCGTACCGGGTTGCGCAGGCCATCGGGCAGCGACGCAATGCGTCGGCAGAGATCATCGAGCGAAAGCCCGTGCAGGTCGGCGTGGGGCTCGAGCGCGGCATTCAGGTTCGTGACGTAGGCGTTGTGATGCTTGGTGTGATGGATGTTCATCGTGCGTGCGTCGATCACGGGCTCCAGCGCGTTCTCGGCGTACGGCAGCGGGGGAAGGGTGAAGGGGTAGTGGTTGCTCATCGCCGCAGTCTAGGCCGCGTTGACAGGCGGCGTCTTTCGCGCGCAGCGGCGCGTGCGGCGCACTCAGCGGAGCTCGAGGCCATCGAATCCGAACTCGACGCCCTCGGGCAGGTTGCGTGCGTCGCGCTCGTGGAGGATGTCATGGGTCATGTGCACGAGGACCGTGCGGACCGCACCGATGCGTGAGGCCGCATCCACCGCCTGATCGATCGAGAAGTGCGTGGGGTGCGACCTGAATCGAAGGCCATCGAGGACCAGCGTGCGCGTACCCATCAGGTGCCGCCACGAATCGGGTGGAATGCCGTTCACGTCGGTTGCGTAGATGAGCGGGAAGAGAGGGCCTGGACCATCGAACCTCCACGACAGGATCGGGAGCCGCCCGTGCAGCATCTGCACGGCGGTGGCTCGGATCCCATGGCAGTCGAGCGATTCCCCGGGTGCGATCCGCACGGCAGCCAGATCGGCGACCCAGCTGTCGTTGGCGTTGCGCACGCGGTCGAAGATGTGGGCGTAGATCCGTCGCACCTCGTCGATCGTGCGTGCATCGCCGATCACGGGAATCGACGTGCCCATGAGGGCGTTGTAGCGTCGCACCTCGTCGAGCCCCCAGACGTGGTCGACGTGGCTGTGCGTCAGCAGGATGTGATCAGCACGATCGATGCGGTGCGCAAGCGCTTGTTGACGGTGGTCGGGGCCAACGTCGAGCAGGACGGTGCGGCGCACACCCTGCGCATCGTCGAAGCGCAGCATCGCCGCGGTGCGCAGCCTTTGGTCACGCGGATCATCACTCGTGCAGGTGGCGCAATCGCAGCCGATCAGCGGCACACCGGCGGAGGTTCCCGTGCCCAGCAGCGTGAGCACGGCATCGGGATCGCGAGCTTCAGCCGGGTTCGGGTGCCTTGGCTGACGTTGCTCAGCCATGGGCGAGCGCTCCGCGCAGCCTCCGCACGGCTTCGGCGGGATCGGGCGCAGCGAGCACGGCGCGGCTCACGGCCACGCCGCGGCAACCGAGCGCAGCAAGTTCACGAGCCCTCGCCTCATCGATCCCTCCGATGGCCAGATGCGGCGTGTCGGGGTGCGCGGCGAGGAACCGAACGAGGTAGCCGGGGCCGGCGATGGGAAGCCCATCCTTCGTGCCCGACGGGTACATGCATCCCACGCCGCAGTACGACGCGCCCACGGCCACGGCCTCAGCGGCTTCATGGGGATCGTGGGTGCTCGCACCGATGAAGAGTGTCGAACCGGCGATCGAACGCGCGGCGGCGATGGGCAGGTCGCCTTGGCCCAGGTGGACGCCATCCGCATCGCTGGCCAGAGCGACATCGACGCGATCATTGATGATGAGGCTGGCCGCGCAGGATCGGGTGAGTTCACGGAGCACCATGGCGCGCGCAAGGAGTTCGCCGCCGTCAAGGTGCTTCTCGCGGAGCTGGAGGCAGTCTGCACCGCCATCGAGTGCTGCCTTCGCGGCATCGAGCCACGGCTTCGCGCAGATCGATTCGGTCACCAACACGCAGACGCTCCACTGCCGCGGCGCACTGCCAGCGAGTCGCAGGGCGAGGTCGCGCGCGAGGTCATACGTTCGGTAGCGGACGCGCTCGATGCGTGTGGCGGCGACCGGATCGTGCAGCTTGAGCGACTCCTCGAGGGAGCGCAGTGCCTCCGTCGCACGCGAGCCGTTGGCCAGCGC
>SXGR01166863.1_pt1 | contig 12837 bp, 6 predicted proteins | sample 3174711 | NCBI WGS metagenome assembly SXGR01 (sample SAMN11356860, study PRJNA531348) | freshwater metagenome | isolation source: freshwater sample F1-60 | place: China: Fuxian Lake, Yuxi | collected 2017-12-25
CAAAAAACGGTGAAACAAATTTTTGGCGCCATCATTATTTTGTTAGGCGCTAAAATGTTGTTTTGGAAATAGTCTACTTGCCTTTTCTAATCGAAAACAACCTACCCACTGCAGAGGTCTTTCCATCATCCGTAAAGACACCATGCTCAGAGCCTTTTACATCTTCAATCGAATAAAAAGCATTAGGTGTAAGTGTATCTATTAAATTAATAACTTCTGCTTTATCGGTTCGCTTTACAATTGTGAAAATTAGTTTTACTGGCCCCATTGCTCCCTGACCATCTACTATAGTAATGCCTTGATGCCTTACTTTTAAGGCTTCTGTTAAATGAGTAATATCTTCATTACTAATAATGCGAATAATTTGAGCGCCCATTGCTAAACGCTCTTCAATATACATTCCTAAATAAGTACCTGCACTAAATCCAGCTGCCCAAGCTATAAAACAAGCTACATTATCTAAATGACTAAACACTTGCCTCATAGCTACTAACCAAATTAATACTTCAAAAAAACCAAGAATTGGAACTATCTTTTTAAACCCTTTAGAAATGAAAATGTGACGCAGCGTGGCCATGGTCACATCACCTAAACGCGATATGAAAATAAGAATTGGTAGTATAATCCAGCTGAAATAATCGAATTCCACGATGTGCGTTTAATTTCCTATAAAAGTACTTGTACTTTATTGATGTAAAATGCGTTATGCGTTTAATTATTAATAATCTGTTGTTTAAACAATAGCATTATTTGGCTAAAATTAACAAGCAATAAAGCGGAAATTTAGAGTATCGAAAATTTGCAAGAACATATTGTACAAGAAGCTCCCAAAAAGAAGAAAAGTATTTGGAGATTTTTAAAACGTTTGATTTTAACGTTGGTAATTTCCGTTGTTTCAATTGTTGGGATCAGTGTGTCATTAGTATTTATTTATGAGGAGGAAGTGGTTAGCCTAATTATTAAAGAACTTAACAAGCATTTAAAAACAGAAATTCGAATTGATCCTAAAAATATTGATTTAACCATTATTCAATCCTTTCCTAATTGTGCTATTGAGTTTAAAGAGTTGACTGCCATGGATGCCGAAGGCTTTAAAACTAGCGATACCTTATTGCAGGCTAAAAGTTTATCTCTGGCGTTTAACATCAAAGACCTATTTAATAAGAATTATACCATTAAGAAAATCTCATTAAAGGATGCAAATTGTCATTTAAAGGTTGATAAAAAAGGTAATGCCAATTATTTGGTTTGGAAATCAGATACTACAAGTACTGAAAGTACAAGTTTAAAATTTGCTTTAGAAAACATCAGTTTATCAAATGTTGAATTAACTTACAAGAACAATAAACACAAAATTAAATTAAACACTTCCATCAAAGAACTTCATTTTAAAGGAAAATTCAATGATGATCAATATACGCTCATATCTGATGGAAATGCATATGTTGATTTGTTTCAGGTTGAGAATGTGAAGTATTTAAATAATAAAAAGTTAAAATTTGATATTGTGTTTGACGTCAATGGTTCAAATTATGCCATTCAAAAATCGGAAACCTCTATCAATGAAACGCAAATTGTAAGTAATGGCGCCTTTGTTATTAAAGATAGTTTACAATCCTTAGATATTAATTTTAATGGAAAGAACTTAGATATTTCAACCACCTTGTCTTTGCTACCAGAAAAGTTTCAGAATCAAATTCATGATTATGAAAGTGATGGTGAGTTCTACGCGTCGGGCGAATGTCATTACAAAAGCGGAACTCCGATTGTTATTAAATCAGATTTTGGAATTAAAAAAGCAACCATCACTTATAAAGAAAAAAATACCACTTTAAATAATGTAAACTTAATTGGTAACATTATTTTGAATGAAAATAGAAGTACGTTAACTCTTAAAAATATTTCAGCGAATTTAAATAATAACACTTTTACAGGAGATATGGAGTTAACCAACTTTAAAGATCCATATTTGAAATTAAAGTTAGCTGCAAATACCAAACTTGAAGAGTTGATTGCGTTTTATCCGATTGATACTTTGGAAAATTTGAGCGGAGCAATTAATGTAAATGCTGAAATTGAAGGCTTGATTAGTGAAATGAAATCTAATGCCTACAGTCCAAGTATTAAATCTAATGGAAATGCAGTAATTAATGATTTAAAAGCAACGTTTAAACAAACAGATAAAGTCATTAATATTCCCGAAGGTAAATTAGAGTTAAACAACAGGCATTTAAATGTTTACAATTTAAAATTAATTAAAGGTAACTCTGATGTGATGCTAGTGGGAGAATTACCTAATTTTTTAAGTTACTTATTTGACTCTAAAGAACCATTAACAATTGTAGCTCAAGTAACAAGTGATAAAATAGAATTAGAAGATTTTTTATTTGGCGCAGGAAAATCGAGCGAAACATCTTCCATTAATATTCCTGCTAATTTGGATATTAATGTTTCTGTAAATGTTCAACATTTGACTTTTTCAAAATTTGTAGCGGATAACATCAAAGGTATTATGTTATTGAGGAATCAAAAAGTTGCCTTGAAAGATTTGAGTTTAAATGTAACCGATGGAGAAGTAAAACTGAATGCTTTTGCAGATGCTAGTGGAGAAAATATTAAAGTATCTGGAGATTGTGAGTTGAATAAATTGAACGTTCAAAAATTATTTACACAATTAAATAATTTCGGGCAAACCACTATTCAGGATGCAAATTTAAAAGGATTTGTAACCACTAGTATTGATTTTACTGGAGCATGGGATAAGAAGTTGAATGTGGATTTAGGAAGCATTAATGTCACGAGTAGTATCTTAATTGAACGAGGCGAATTAATTGGATTTAAGCCTTTAGAAAGTTTAGCGAAATACATTGATGTGAATGAATTGAAACACATCAAATTTTCTACTTTGCAAAGTGCTGTTGAAATTAAAAATAAAGTCATTACGATTCCTAGAACTTCTATAAAATCTAACGCCATTAATTTAGAGCTATGGGGTAAACATGGTTTTGATAATGTCATTGATTATCATATTCAATTATTATTGAGTGAAATTTTGGCAAAAAAACCAAGAGCTAACAAAGATTTTGATGAAGAATTATCCTTAGTCGAAAACGATCCTGAAAACAGACGATCTGTATTTATTGTTATGACAGGTCCAATTGATAATCCTATCATTAAGTATGATAGAAAGGGCGCTAAAGAAAAAATCAAGCAAGATATTAAACAAGAAAAGCAAAATTTAAAACAATTACTAAAAGAAGAATTTGGATTCTTTAAAAAAGATAGTATCAAAGTAAAGGAAACACAGAAAGCGAATCAGAATTTTCAAATTCAAGTTGGCGAAGAAAAACCAAAAGCTAACAAACCTCTTCAACCTAAAAAGAAAGAGGAAGACGAGGATGATTTTTAGTGATTCGTCATTGCGAGTTTAGCGAAGCAATCTCATATTTAGGGTTGTCTCCATAAATAATTGTCTAATTATTCCATTTTTTCACTACATTTAATTACTAAAACAACAACACATGCACAATTATGCACTAGCAATACATGGCGGAGCAGGTACTATTTTAAAAAGTACCATGACTCCAGAAAAAGAATTAGCTTATAAAACAGGTCTGCAAGATGCCATAGAAGCTGGAGAAAGTATTTTAAAAAGTGGTGGCTCTGCATTTGATGCTGTTGAGACTGCAATTATTAAATTGGAGAACAACCCTCTGTTCAATGCAGGCAAGGGAGCAGTGTTTACTAATAATGGCACACATGAAATGGATGCTTCTATTATGAATGGAAAAGATTTAATGGCAGGAGCTGTTGCAGGAGTGCAAGGAGTTAAAAACCCTATCGCTTTAGCTCGTGCGGTTATGGAGCAATCAGAACATGTCTTGTTAACGGGAAATGGTGCTATGGATTTTGCAAAAAAAGTAAATGCACAATTTGAAAATGAAGATTACTTTTTTGTGCAGTTGCGCTATGATCAATTGCAACAAGCCAAACAATCGAATAGTATGATTTTAGATCACACGGAAGATAAAAAAGAACATGGTGAAAAAAAGTTTGGAACTGTTGGATGTGTGGCATTAGATTTAAATGGTAATCTTGCTGCTGGCACATCAACAGGCGGCATGACCAACAAAAAATTTGGAAGAGTAGGTGATAGCTCCATTATTGGTGCTGGGACTTATGCTAACAATAATACCTGTGCTATTTCTTGTACAGGACATGGTGAATTATTTATTCGTTCAGTGGTGGCTTATGATATTTCTTGTTTGATGGAATATAAAAATTTATCATTGAAAGAAGCCTGTGATATTGTAGTGATGGATAAGTTGGTGAAGATTGGCGGCGAAGGCGGTTTAATTGCTTTAGATGCCAAGGGGAACATTGTGTTGCCTTTTAATTCGGATGGTATGTACCGTGCAAGTAAAAAACAAAACGAAGATATTTTTATTGGGATTTATAAATAGATAGCAGAATACAATAAGTCATTAAAAAAGCGACAATCATTTCTGATGTCGCTTTTTTGTTTTATAATTTTTTGGTTTGTTATTTTCTAAATAGCAAAATCAGTTGGTTTTTGAATCGTTAATTTTTTGTTTTTCAAATCATAATGATCTCCTAATGCCATCACGTGAACTATTAAGTTGTCAATCGATACAGGCGCTCCCATTTCTACATCGCTCATACTTGTGTGACGCATATGTGTAGCGTCTACTAACATAATTAAACCAGAACCAACAGCTTCCATATTGTTGCCGTTAGTGATTAATAAACCTGCGTCTTCACCTAAACCAACTCCTAAATTAATAGGGTTGCTGGCACATGCATATAATAAACGACCAATACGTCCACGTTGTACAAAGTGTGTATCAATAATTACGTTATTAATAAAACCTAAACCGCCCGTAATTTTTACTTCACCTTTATGCAAGGCCTCGCTGCTATTACCTTGGTAAATCATATTGTTTGAACTTGCAGCTGCTCCGGCCGAAGTACCTGAAATTAAAAAATCTTCGTTCTCGTATTTATCAAGTAATAAATGATGAAATGCAGTACCTCCAAAAATAGCGGTTAAACGTAATTGGTCACCACCAGTAAACATAACCACATTGGCGTTTCGCAATCGCTCTATATATTCTTCCGAATTTGCTTCTTCACGAGTTTTAATATTTAAAACACCAACATTTGAAACTTGTAATTGAGCAAATGCTTTGACGTATTCTTCACCAACCTCTTCAGGAATACTTGAAGCTGTAGTGATAATCTCAATACGTGATTCACTATTTTTAACAGATTCAGTAGTGATACGTTTTAAAATCCCTTTTTCAAAAAACTTTAAACTTCTTTTTAAGTCGGTTTCACTTTCCGAAAAACTACCTCTATCTACTGAGCCACCAATGATGACTAATTTCCCTTTTGGATTCATAAACTTATTTTCATGTAAAACTATTGTAAAAAGAGCGATAATTAATTGAATTACAGGATTGTTTATACCATTATTTTGAACAATAAATAGTTTATATAAAAAACTAGGCTTATATTAGTCAAAAGACATACTTATTCACAACTAATTGCACTGTATATGAAGATTATCGAAACTAAAGTCATGCGTGGACCAAACTATTGGTCAATCAAAAGAAAAAAATTAATTGTGATGAAGTTGGATTTGGAAGAATTAGAAGAGCTTCCAACAAATAAAATTGATGGCTTCGGTGCTCGCCTTGAAGCCTTAATGCCAAGTTTAATGCAACACCGTTGTTCGGAAGGAAAAGAAGGTGGCTTATTTTCTCGTATTAAAGAAGGTACTTGGATGGGACACGTGATTGAACATATTGCTTTGGAATTACAAACTTTAGCAGGTATGGAATGCGGTTACGGAAGAACAAGAGGCACAGGCGCTAAAGGAGTTTATAATGTGGTGTTTAATTATATGGAAGAGGCTGTTGGTTTGTACGCTGCAAAAACAGCTGTTAAAATTGCGGAACATTTAATTAAAGGAGAAGCTTATGATATAGATGCAGAAATTCGTCACATGCGTGAATTACGCGAAAGCGTGCGCTTCGGACCAAGTACTGGTTCTATAGTAGATGAAGCCATTGCAAGAGATATTCCTTTTATTCGAATTAATTCTGAATCCTTAGTACAATTAGGATATGGAAAAAATCAAGTGCGCTTTAGAGCAACAATGACAGATAGAACAAGTTCTATTGCGGTTGATTTAGCTAGTAATAAAGATGAAACGAAACGTATGTTAAAAGACGCAGCGATTCCTGTTGCTAAAGGCGTTTGTATTTCAAATCCAGATGATTTAGAAGATGCTGTGAAAAGTGTTGGCTTTCCTTTAGTATTTAAACCTTTAGATGGTAATCATGGCAAAGGCGCTTCTATTAACGTAAAAACGTTAGAGGAAGCTGTAGAAGCTTTTGCACATGCCAAAAAATATTCCCGTAAAATTATCATTGAAAAATTTATTACTGGGTATGACTTTAGAGTATTAGTCATCAACAATCGTTTTATAGCTGCTGCTTTACGTGAGCCAGCTCATGTGATTGGCGATGGAAAATCGACCATACAACAATTAATTGATAAAGAGAATTTAGATCCTCGACGTGGTTACGGACATGAAAATGTATTAACCGAAATTTCTGTTGACAGAGAAACGCTTGAACAGTTAGCGAAAAAAGAGTATAATTTAGAAACGGTTTTAAAGAAAGATGAACATTGTTATTTAAAAGGCACTGCTAATTTAAGTACTGGCGGAACGTCTACAGATATTACAGATATTGTTCATCCTCATAATATTTTTATTTGCGAACGTATTTCCCGTGTCATTGGTTTAGATATTTGCGGTATTGATATCATGGCTTCTAATTTAAGCGAGCCACTTGAAGTAACAGGTGGTGTTGTTTTAGAAGTAAATGCAGCTCCAGGTTTCCGTATGCACTTAGCGCCAGCAAAAGGCTTGCCTCGTAACGTAGCAGCACCAGTAATTGATATGTTATATCCAACTGGAAAATCATGTCGTATTCCTATTATTGCAATTACAGGCACCAATGGAAAAACTACGACTACGCGTTTAATTTCTCATATCGTAAAAAATAACGGATTCAAAGTTGGATTCACCACCAGTGATGGTATTTACGTTGGTAACTCAATGCTTACTAAAGGTGATACAACAGGACCAGTTAGTGCTGAATTTATTCTAAAAGATCCTACCGTAGAATTTGCCGTTTTAGAAACGGCTCGTGGTGGAATTTTACGTTCAGGTTTAGGATTCAGCAGATGCGATGTAGCTGTTGTGACTAACATTCAAGAAGATCACATGGGGCTTTCTGATATTAATACACTAAAAGACATGGCACGTGTAAAAGGTGTTGTGGCTGAGAGTGTAAAACGTGATGGTTATGTGGTTTTAAATGCCGATAACGAATACTGTGCTGGAATTTCAAAAGAAGTGAGTTGCAACGTAGCTTACTTTAGTATGAATGAAAATAATAAAGTAATTATTGAACATTGCAAAAAAGGTGGTATTGCTGCTATTTACGAAAACGGATTTATTACCATTAAAAAAGGTGATTGGAAATTTAGAGTTCAAAAAGTGGTTAATGTGCCTTTAACATTTGGTGGACGTGTTTCTTTCATGATTCAAAATGTATTAGCTGCGACTTTAGCAGCGTATGTATATGGTTTTGCAACGGAAGATATAGCCACAAGTTTAGAGACCTTTATTCCTTCGGCAGCGCAAACGCCAGGTCGTATGAATATTTTTGATTTCAAAGATTATAAAGTGATGATTGACTTTGCGCATAACCCCGACGGCTTTAATGGAATCAAAGAATTTTTAACTACCATTGAATCTACTTCTAAAATTGGGATCATTACAGGTACTGGTGATAGACGAGATGATGATATCAGAGCTATGGGAAGAATTTCAGCAGAAATGTTTGATCATATCATTATTCGTCAGGATAAATTTTTACGTGGCCGACAAGCAGAAGAAATTGTAAAATTATTAGTTGAAGGAATTCAACAAGTTAATCCAATGACGTCTTACGAATATGTACCTAAAGAAATTGAAGCCTTGAATCATGCATTCAGTATTGCAAAACCAGGTTCTTTCATTGTAGCGTTAAGCGACGTGATTGATAATGCGATTGAAGTGGTACATTCGTATTTAGATAAAGAAAGAGAGATGAAATGATTATATTTTAATACCAATAACACATACATCATCCACTTGCTCTAGATCTCCCTTCCAGTTATCAAAAGCCATGTTTAATAGTTCTGATTGTTTTTGAAGTGGAAGTTTATGATTTTGTAGAAGTACTTCTGAAAATTGTTTGTATTTAAACTTTTTACCTTTGTCGCCACCAAATTGATCTGCGTAGCCATCTGTAAATAAATAAAAAATGGAGTCCTCAGTAAAGTTTATATGATGGGTTGTAAAAGGTTTTGGGTAATCTGTTTTACCAATTGGTTGTTTGTCGGCTTTAATGTCTTTCATTTCATCGTTAACTATATACCACAATGGATTATTGGCACCGCTCCAAAATATTTTTTTGTTTTTATAATCAATACATAGTAAAGAAATATCCATGCCGTCTTTTACTTCACTAGTGCTTTTTTCAAATGTTTCCAATACTAATTCTCTGGTTTTATCTAAAATTTCTCCAGTTTCAGTTAAATGAAATTCTTTTACGGTTCTATTTAAAGCATTACTACATACCACTGAAACCATTGCTCCTGGTACTCCATGGCCCGTACTATCCGCAGCTGCAATAAAAAATAAGTCACCTATAGCTTCAGCCCAATAGAAATCGCCAGCTACAATATCTTTAGGTTTATATAAAATAAAATTGTGGAGTAAATGTTTGTTTATAAAGTCGGTAGGTGGCAAAATGGCATCCTGTAATCGTTTTGCATAGGTTATACTTTCAATAATTTCCTTTTGTTTTTCTTCCACTAAATGTTTTTCTTCTTTCAATTCGCATGTTCGTTGTTCTACCGTTTGTTCTAATTGTTTTTGACGAATCTTTAAGGCAGCTGTTCTTTGACGAATTAATAAATAAATACAGGTAAATAAAAAGCATCCATAACATAAATAAGCCCACCACGTTCTATAATAGGGAGGAAGAACTTTAAATGAATAACTTACCTCACTGCTAACACCAGTTGGACTTAAGCATTTTAATTTGAAAGTATAATTTCCTTCATAAATATTTCCAAAATTCGCTGTTGTGTTATTGTTCAATGGTGACCAATGATCATCGTAACCTTCCAAAATATATTGATAAAGAACCTGTTTTGGCATGGCAGGCTCAATGGCGGCAAATTCAAATGTTATACTATTATGTTGGTATGGTAAAATTAAATGTTGAGGGAAAGGATAATACTGAGAAATACTTTCAAATTCTATATCGCCAAATTTTGCTAACATAGTATCTTTCATGTTTTCTGTTAATTTGCTGCCAAATTTCGTTACATCTTCTGTAAAATTTGGCGCGACATAATTACTATCTGCTTTTTGATTTAGCTTATTTTGATATTTTGATAGATTAATATCATGCCAACAAATATTTTCATTATTTATTTTGATATTTTGAATAGCTAATTCTAAAGGTTTCTTATTATAATTGATAGCGTTTAAATCAACTCTTACTAGCTTTTGATCTCCAGTTGATGCCCAAAGAATACCTTTGCTATCAAAAAAAAGAGAGTTCTGACCGCTATTTATATCTTTAATAAAATAGCCTGTTTTATTATTGTAGTTTTTAAAAACGGGAAAGTGATTTTTCTTTAGTTCGGTATTTGATATATTGATACTTGAATTATTTTTGTTTTTACTTGAATTATTTTTTAACGATTCAAAATGTAGGTTACTGATTCCATTATTAGTTCCTATAATAAATTCGTTAGATCCATATAATAAAATTTGAGTAACAGAATTATCCGGCATTCCGTCTTGGGTAGAAAAATTAGTAAATGATTTTCCATCATATCTTGAAAGACCTCCTCCATCCGTTCCAATCCAAATATTCCCAGTTGAATCTTCTTTCATACAATAGATACTATTGCTGGGTAATCCTTGAGTAGTTGTGAAGTTTGAGAATACTTTTCCGTCAAAGCAAGATAATCCATTTTCATAAGTTGCAAACCAAATGTTTCCTTTTCGATCTTCAATAATACTCCTTATATTATTATTCGCTAAGCCTTGCGCAGTTGTATAATTTTTAAATGATATTCCGTCAAAGTAAGAAACGCCTCCGCCGTTGGTTGCAATCCATAAATTTCCTTTTTTGTCTTGTTCTATATAGCGTACATTGTCGTTTGCTAATCCTTGCTTGCTTGTATATTGTGTAAATGATGTTCCATCAAAAGACGTTATGCCTCCTCCGTAAGTTCCAATCCAAATATTCCCTTTTTTGTCTTCTTTAATACACCATACTCCGGTTTTTGCCAAGCCTTGCTTATCGGAGTAATTGGTAAATGTTTTACCATCAAATTTCGATACTCCACTTCCATATGTGCCAAACCAGATATTTCCTTTAGAGTCTTCTAACACACTTCTAACACTATTATTTGCTAATCCGATATCAGTATTGAAATTTGTAAATGATTCGCCGTCATACTTTACTATGCCACTGCCGTAAGTGCTGAACCATAAGTTTCCAGAGTTGTCTTCGGTTGTTCCAAAAACATTATTATTTGAAAGGCCAATGTTTGTATTAATTGTAAAAAAAGATTTTCCATCATATTTTGTTACACCATTGCCATATGTCCCAAACCAAAGATTACCTTTCGAATCTTTAGTTATATTGACTATTCCAAAATTTGCTAAGCTATTTGGAATGGTGTATTTACTAAATGTTTTTCCATTAAAACATGATATGTCTTGACTTGTTGTGCCTATCCAAACATTTTCGTTATCATCTATGGCTATCGAAAATACAGTATTGCTTGCAAGCCCTTGTTCGGTTGTGTAATTTGTAAAATTTTTGCCGTCAAATTTTGAAACACCTCCGCCATTTGTTCCAAACCATAAATTGTCTTGTTTGTCTTTGGTAACACACCAGACATTATTTTTTGCAAGTCCTTGTTCAGTTGTATAATTTTCAAAAGTGCTTCCATTAAAACAGGATACACCGCCTCCATCAGTTGCAAACCAAAGGTTTCCGCTTTTGTCTTCTACAATTCCCCAAACACTATTGTTTGGCAATCCATTTTTTGTGCTATAAGTATAAAATGAAGTTCCATTAAATTTTGAAACACCCCCACCATTTGTGCCAATCCAAATGTTTCTATTTTTGTCTTCATATAAACTGAAGATTGTATTGTTAGCTAAACCATGCGCTGTTGTATAGTTACAAAATGATTTACCATCATAGCGAGACACTCCTCCTCCGCTTGTTCCAAACCATAGATTGCCTTTACTGTCTTTAATAGCACAACCAATCCCACTCAGCGCTAAGCCTTGTTCGGTATTATAGTTTGTAAAATTTGGTTTCCCAATTCCTGTACTAATAGGGTTTTGAATAATTGCAGGAATACCAGCTTTTGTTTTTTTAGTGGCATTTAGTGGAGTGATTTTAGAATATATAGGAGCTGATGAACTATCTTTATTTATTGTTCCCGTGACTTTAATAATTTCATCATTAGCTGTTTTGACTACCTCATTTTTATTACATCCAAAATGCAAGGTAATTACTAGTAATAAAATATATCTGTTTATTTTACTCATCGTATTTATTCAAAATTATAATTTCTCATACTCACTCCTTACAAAATCCGCTAACTCTTTTACATAAGCAGGCGAGAAATCAAATTTAATTCCCGCTGCTTGGTATAATTGAGGAATAGTTTTCATGTAGCCAAGAGATAATGCTTTTTTGTAATTTGCTAAAGCTTGTTTAGGATTTTGCTTGTAGCTGCGCCACATAGCAATAGCACCTAGTTGAGCCATACCATATTCAATATAATAAAATGGCACTTCATATAAATGCAATTGTGCTTGCCATGAGCGTTGTAAATTACTTTCTAATCCAGTATAATCCACCACACCTGTTCCAAAGTCTTTGCTTATTTGCATCCAATACGCATAACGTTCTTCTAAGGTATGTTTTGGATTGGTATAAATCCAATGCTGAAATTTATCAATAGAGGCAATCCAAGGTAAACCTTTTAATACATCATTTAATTGTTCTTTCTTCGCGCGTTTATAATCTTCTGGATTTGGGAAGAAAGGTTCCCAATGTTCCATACTAATTAATTCCATGCTCATACTTGCTAGTTCAGCAACTTCACTTGGCGTACTTTTAAATTCTGTTAATTCTAAGTCAGCTGCTAAAAAAGCGTGAATCGCGTGTCCGCCTTCATGCACCATCGTTACCATATCGCGGTGTAAGCCAACGGCATTCATAAAAATAAATGGCACGTCGGTTTCCATCAAAGGATAATTATAGCCGCCTGGTGCTTTACCAATTCGCGATTCTAAATCTAAACGTTTGATGTTTTGCATAATGGTAATACACTCACCAAAATAAGGATCGATGGTGTTAAAACATTCAATAGTTTTAGTTGCTAAATCTTCTCCCGTTGTAAATGGTTTTAATGGTTCTTTACCTTCCGCATCTACTTCTTTATCCCAAGGTTTGTAAACATCTAATTTCAAAGCATCTTTACGAGCTTGCTCATTTTGTTTTACTAAGGGAACAATATGTTGCTGAATAGCGTCTTGAAAATTATAGCAATCCTGAACGCTATAATCAAAACGACCTAACTCTTCGTGCTTGTAATCTCTGTAGTTTTTAAATCCTGTATTTAAAGCTACTTGGTGGCGCAAAG
>SXGR01498281.1_pt1 | contig 12833 bp, 10 predicted proteins | sample 3174711 | NCBI WGS metagenome assembly SXGR01 (sample SAMN11356860, study PRJNA531348) | freshwater metagenome | isolation source: freshwater sample F1-60 | place: China: Fuxian Lake, Yuxi | collected 2017-12-25
GCGCTCCTCCATGTTGAGCGGCGGCGAGATGTTGAGGATGTGCGGGTTCTCCGCCTTCGAGAGCCAGGGAATGCAGGCCTGCGAGCATGCGAAGGTGCCGCGCGTGTTGACCCCGTGCATCAGGTCGAAGCGCTTCATGGGCGTCTCGAGCGTGCCGGTCAGGCTGATCGCGCTCGCGTAGTTCACCAGGATGTCGATGCCGCCGAACGTCTTCGCGGCGAGCTCGACGGCCTCGGCTATCTGGGCCTCGTTGCGGACGTCGACGGGGCACGCGAGCGCCTTGCCGCCGGCGGCCTCGATCTCCTCCTTCGCGGAGTAGATGGTGCCGGGGAGCTTCGGGTGCGCGTCGGTCGTCTTCGAGGCGATGACGACGTTCGCGCCATCCTTCGCAGCGCGGAGCGCGATGGCCTTGCCGATGCCCCGGCTCGCGCCGGTGATGACGAGGGTCTTGCCCGCGAGTGTAGCCATGGTGGGCGCGATGTTTGGCGGCTTTCGGGCTCGCTGTCAACGGGTGGCTGCGGCGCTGACGTTCACGGACGTCACGCGCCAGCCGTCGTCGTTGCGGAGCGAGAAGTGCACGCGACGCTCCTCGCGCGTTAGGGCCGACCCCTGCCGCTTCATGCGGACGATCGAGTCGACGTCGGCGCGCGTGTGCGCCTCGTCGAGCTTGATCTCGGAGACAGAGAGCTCGAGATCTCCCACGCCGAAGCGGCCGCCCGCCGCGACCGCGGCCTGCGCCAGCTCGTTGCGTCCCGAGGGGACGCCGCCGATGTCGGGGATGGAGACCTCGACGCGCTCCGTGAGGATCTCGCTGAACTCGCCCTTCACGCGCCCGAGCTCGAACACGGGGTTCGCGTTGGGCCGTGGCTCGACGGCGTGGACGAGGCGCTCGAGGACCTTGCGGATCTTCGCCTCGTCGGACGGACGGAGGATGGTCCACGCCACCACGCCGCCGAGCACCACCACGAGCGCCACCACCCCCAGGAGCCAGGACTTCTTCACGCCCCGAGCATAGCGACAAGGGTGTAAGCCGGGGTAGACCGGATTCGTTCGATCTCCGTACCTCGCAGGCACTATCCTCACCCCGCGGGAGCGACATTCCTGCGAGGCGTCGGATTTCCAAGGAGTCATCGATGAGAAGGTTGGGATGCACGATCGCGCTGATGGGGCTGTTCGCGTGCGGGGGAAAGGAGACGGTGGTCATCGTGAAGGAGCCGCCACCGCCGCCGGTCGACAAGCCGGTCGCGAGCACCGACGCGCCGAGCACCACCGCCGCGGCGACCACGGGCCCCGTCGCCGGACAGCCGGGTGATCCGGGGGGCGACTGGGGGATCCGTGATCGCGACGTCGAGGCCGAGTACGGCGTCGTGGTGGACAAGGTCGCCACCATGGTGTCCGACCGCGACCTCGTTCAGCGCGTCCAGCGCCGGGGCATGACGCTCGTCAACGTGATGTGGGAGGACACCGGGCGCGCGCAGGGCTCCGCCCTCGGACCGAACATCTCGGACCTGACGCTCCAGGTGCGCCACCGGCGGAGCGGCGCCTTCCAGACGCAGCTCATGCCGGTCATCCGTCCGCCGAACTTCACCGACAAGACGGGCGATGTGCCCGCGGACAAGTTCTTCGTGCGCGTCGGCAACCAGCGGCCGTCGGGCGAGCTCACCACGGTGCCGCTCACCGATGTGCTCAAGGACATCAAGAGCTTCGCGTCGATCCCGAGCAGCATCCTCGGCGACGGCAACCTGCTCGATCGGCGTGACACGCACTTCCTCGTGAGCGCGCAGGCCGTCTTCCTCCCCATCCCGAAGACGGGCAAGGCCGAGTTCAACCCCGCCCTCTTCAACTACCAGTCGTCGCCGGGCTCGCCCGCCGTGCTCTCGATCCTGGTCACGCGCCAGGGCACGAGCATCAGCATCATCGAGAACCGGCGCGAGGACGCGACGGGCCGCGGCTCGGGACAGCAGCTCTACTTCAACAACAAGGGCCAGCGCGCCGCGTTCACGGCCGAGCGCAAGAGCGATGTCGAGGATCGCATCGCCGCGCAGGGCGGACCGAAGACCGATGACGACAGGAGCGCCCTCGCCAAGGGCGCCGACATGCTGTTCCTCATCCAGGTGCCGCTCCTCCACGCGAACCGCGGGAGGCTGGGCGGAGCGCTGCCGGCGCCGCCGCCGATGTCGGCGGCCGGCGCGCCGAAGAAGTCCATGCCGATGCCGTCCGCGCCCGCCGCGGGCGCCAGCGCCGCGATGGAGAAGAGCGACGTCGAGCAGGCCGTCCTCGGTCACGGCCCCAACCTCGGACCGTTCAACGAGGGCCGCAGCCTGCGGTTTGCTCGCGATCCGAAGTTCCCGATCCGCATCACGGTGCAGTTCTACAAGGCGACGTCGAACGGCGTCGTGAGCGACATCGACCTCGACAGCATCTCGAAGTCGATCGGCAGCGTCTACGAGCACGCAGACTTCGTGGGCTCCCTCGTGCTCCCCGAGAACGATCCTCGCCGGCCCACCGCGTGGCAGAAGGTGCCCCGCGAGTGGTTCCCCTGGTGAGCGGACGGATGCGGTGGGGCTCGAGGGGGCCTCTCCACCGCCTCGAACGAGGTCACCGCCGACGCGGGCGGCGTATCGCGATGACGTCCGCCGTCGGCTCGGGCTCCGGATCGAGCGGCGGCAGGGCGAGCACGAGCCGCTCGACGCGAGGCAGCGCGTCGGCGGCCGCCCTCTCGGCGCGTAGCTCGTCGAAATCGCCGCCGAACACGAGGATCAGGACGTAGATCCCGGAGAAGCTGATCGCCAGGTACCCGAAGTCGTCCTCGCGCATCAGATGGCGGAAGTGGCGGCCCTTGTGCGCGGCCGTACCGTAAGGGAGGCCACGCACGAACGCGATCGCGCGGCGCGAGGCCTCGGCCTGCACGACCTCGGAGAGGAGCGGGTCCTCCTCGCCGTCCTCGGGATCGGCGCGAAGATCGCCATCCGAGAGGCCCTCGTTGGCGCCGCTGACGAGCTGTGGGCCGGAGAGATCCATCAGCGGCTCGATCGCCTGGGGCGGGTTCGAGGGGACGGAGCCGCCGAGGGCCGAGCCCCAGACGACGGGCGAGTCCACGTCGATCACGATCACGTCGGCGGCCGCAGCGCGGACCGCGAGGGCGCGAAGCTCCTCCTGCAGGGACGTGCCGACCGAGACGCGCGCGGCGCGGAAGCGGTCGCTATCGGGGGAGAGCGCCTGGGCGAACGTGTCGACGAGGATGCCGAGCCTGCGCTCGCGCGCGGTGCGATCGGAGGGCGCGTCGTCGAACGTGGCCACGACGATGCGCGAGTCGTGCATCTTCGCCGTGATGACGTTCGGGGCGGTGGGCACGGCCTCCGTGGCCGAGAGGACGCGCACGTCGGAGGCGGCGAGCTCGCGTCTCACGAGGGCGACGAGTCGATCGAGGGGCGAGCCGGACGAGTCCACGTGGGCCCATTACCAAAGGTGGCGGGCGGCGACACGAACCATCGTGATGGCCGGTTTTCATGGGTACTAACAACGGTTTATGGGCTCGCGCAGGCCCGCGCGAGCAGGCCGGCCCCGCGGCGTTCGATTGAATCCCGGCGGGGGTTCCCCTACCAAGGGTCCCATGGTGAAGCTTCCCGCCGGACGCCTGGGCCGGCTCGCGCGCCTCGCCTCCCTGGGTGTGCGGACGACGGCGAGCCTGGCGGTGGGAGCGAAGGACTCCGCGGCGGACGAGGCCGCGGAGGTCCTCGGCACCCTCCGCGGCCTGGCCGCCAAGATCGGGCAGATGGGGAGCTACGTGGATGGCCTCGTGCCGGAAGGGCAGCAGGCGAGCTACGAGCGCTCGCTCAAGGTGCTTCGTGCGCAGGCACCGCGGTCGGCTCCCGGGGAGATCCGCCGCACCGTCGAGGAGGAGCTGAAGGCTCCCATGGATCAGCTCTTTGCGAGCTGGGACGACGTCCCCATCGCGAGCGCCTCCATCGGCCAGGTGCACAGGGCCGTGATGCCGGACGGGCAGGTGGTGGCGGTGAAGGTGCAGCACGCGAGCATCCGACAGGCCGTGGAGAGCGATCTCGCCAACGCGAGCGTGCTCGAGTCGTTCGCGGGCGTGCTCGGCGGACGGCGCTTCGACTCGAAGGCCCTCTTCGAGGTCGTGCGCAAGCGCTTCCGCGAGGAACTCGACTACGAGCTCGAGGCCGACCGGCTGGTGCGCTTCGCACGGATCCACGCGGAGGATCCGAAGATCCGCGTACCGGCGCTCGTGCGCGAGCGGTCGTCCGCCAGCGTGCTCACGACCCACTACGTGTCCGGGCTCGGGTTCGACGAGGCGTGCGCGGAGCCTGTCGCTGCCCGGACAGCCTGGGCGGAGACCTTGTGGCGCTACGTGTTCAAGGGCAACCTCTGCCTCGGGATGTTCAACGCCGACCCGCACCCCGGCAACTACTTCTTCCAGCCCGACGGGTGCATCGCGTTCGTCGACTACGGCTGCGTGCAGGTGATCCCGGACGAGAAGCGCCTCCAGGCGCGGGCGCTCCACTGGGCCGCGATCGATCGCGACCTTCCACGCTTCGACGTGGCCGTGTCGACCATCCTGGGCGCGAAGCCAGGCAGGCTCGACGACATGTCGCGCACGTACACGCGCAAGTGCTTCCAGCCGCTGCTCGCCGCGCCGTACCGGATCGAGCGCCGCTACGCGGCGAGCCTCGTCGACGAGATGAAGGAAATGGCCAAGGAGGCTCGGTCGATCGACGATCGGGAGTTCTACACGATGCCGCCCGAGATGCTCTTCATGAACCGGCTGCAGTTCGGGCTCTACTCGGTGCTCGCGCGGCTCGACGCCGAGGTCGACTACGCCACGGTGGAGCGGGCGTTCATCCCGGCGCCGGACGCGCCCATCACAGCGTAGCGGGCCACTGGCGATCGGCGCCGTCGATCTCCATGAGGCACATGTTGTCGTCGAGCTTCGTGCACACGACGCGGCACTGCGCGCGCTCCGCGTTCGTGCCGCCGGGACGGTTGGCCGACGGGCAGACGGCCATCTTGGCGGCGCGCCAGTCGCCGGTCTGGGCCCAGTTCCGCGATATCATGACGTGGGCGTCCGATTGATGCTTGCGCTCGATGCGCTGCCTCTCGGCCAGGGCGGATGCCCCCGGCTTCGCCGCGCTGGCGGAAGTACCCGGGCGTGGGGCGCTGGGCGTCGTCCTGGGCGGCGCCGGGGGAGAAGGCACCGTCGCGCTCGCGACGACCGTCACGACGCGCGCGCCGCCGGGAGCGACGGGCATCGACGTATCGGCGGTGGCGACCGTCACGGAGCGGGAGGGCTCGGCGACCGAGTGGGCGGGTGGCGCCGTCGGCGCGGCGACGGTCGGAGCCCGGCCGCGGAGGTAGAGGAACGTGCCCGTGGCGGCGCCGAGGAGGATCACCCCCGTGAGGGCGGCACCGACGATCACGGCGACCGTCCCCGCGACGCCCACGCCGGAGGCGCCGCGGGACGGAGGCGCCGCCGTCGGGTGCCCGGCGGTCCACACGGGGTCGGTCGCGCCAGCGCGCGGTCCGAGCGCGAGCGGGTCGCCGGCCTGCACGGTCGGCGCGAGGCTGGGATCGATGGCAGGTGGGCCCGTGGGACCGAAGGCGGCGCGGAGCGGAGCCGAGGACAGCACGCGATCGGCGGAGAGGCGGCCTCGATCGGTGGTGAACGGGCGAAGCGCGGCGGCGAGCGCGGCCACGTCCTGGTAACGACGCGCGGGATCCTTCTCGAGGCAGCGGAGGATGATCCCCTCGATCTCGGCGGGCGCGCCGGGCCGGCGCTCGGACAGGCGGAGCGGAGGATCGACCACGATCATCGCGCACAGCGCCGACGCGGAGGGAGCGACGAACGCGGGCGTCGCGGTCAGGAGCTCGAAGAGGATGATTCCGAGCGCCCACACGTCGGCGCGGTGATCCACGTTCTTGAGGCTGCGGATCTGCTCGGGGGACATGTAGAGCGGCGTGCCGAGCACCGTGTCGGTGCGCGTGAGGTCGGACGTGCCGCTCCCCTCCTCGAGCGCCTTCGAGATACCGAAGTCGAGGATCTTCACCAGCGCCGAACCGTCGGGCTGCTCGGTGCGGAAGAGGTTCTGCGGCTTGAGATCCCGGTGGACGATGCCGCGTCCGTGCGCCTCCGCGAGGCCCTCGCACGCCTGCAGGATGTACTCGGTCGCCTCGGCGACGGGGAGGCCGCCGCGCTCGTGAACGACGTGCGAGAGGTCCGTACCGCGCAGGTACTCCATCACGATGAAGGGCTCGCCCGAGGGGAGCTGCGACACCTCGAGGATGCGCACGACGTTCTCGCCCTGGAGCGCCGCCGCGGCGCGCGCCTCACGCTGGAAGCGGGCGACCGCATCGGGACGATCGACGCGTGCCCGCGAGAGGAACTTGATCGCGACGGCGCGGCCGAGCGAGCTGTCCATCGCCGCCATCACGACGCCCATGCCACCGACGCCGAGCGTGCCGTCGATGCGGTACTTGCCCGCGACCACGTCTCCGGGTCCAGGGAGCGCGGGCGCGGGCGTGGTGGTCGCGGGCTGGGTCATGGGCGAGTGGGGCTCGACGGTCTGCGCTCGCACGAGCGTAACGCGTCTCTCGTTGGACGCGTTACAGACCTCGAGCATTCCACTAAGCTTTTTGCACCTTGGCCCCGGCGGTCTGGTTGAGCGTGAGATCGTGGGCGGATCCGCGGAGGTCGGCGCTGGCTCCGACGTGCGTGCTTGTCGCACTGTCGTACGCGTTCCGGTTGCCCGCGCTGATGAACGCCGACTCCACGAACTCGGACGCGGCGGTGGTCGGGCTGCAGGCGATGCACGTCCTGCGCGGCGAGGTGTCGCCCTTCCTGTGGGGAAGCGGCTACCAGACGAGCACCGACTCGCTCGTCGCGGCGGCGTTCTTCGCCGTGGTCGGCGCGTCTCCGCTCGCGCTGATGACGAGCGCGCTCACGCTGCACGTGATCGCGACGCTCGCCGTGTTCGACGCGCTGAGGCACCGGCTCGGAGCGTGGAAGGCGCTCGTCGGCGCGCTCCCGCTCGTGTTCACGGCGAGCTCGGTGCACGCGTACGCGCTGTACCCGCCGCGGCAGGCGTCGCTGACGCTCGCGCTCCTGGCGTTCTGGGCGATGGACCGCGCGGCGCACGAGGGACGAAGGGCCGGGTGGTTCTTCGCGGGGCCGTGTCTGTTCGGCCTCGCGACGTACGCGGATCCGTACCCGCTGGTCCTCGCGCCCGTGTTCGGGCTGCTGTGCGTGTGGTCGGCGCTCCGCGGACAGCCGTCCGCGGTCGGCGGAGAGCGCCCGGCGGACGGCGGACAGCGGGCGCGGGTCCTGGCGGCCGGCCTGGCGGCGATGGGCGCGCTCGTCGGGCTCCTCCCCGGCTGGCTCCTCCGCCGCGCGGCGGGCGCGAAGAACGGGCCGCTCGGGCTCACGACCACCGTCGTCGAGCACAACCTCCGCCTCCTGTGGCACGAGTGTCTCCCGTGGGCGCTCTCGTACAGGATCTACACCGCGAAGCACGTGATGGACTACTCACCCTGGGAGGCGCACGCGCTGCTCCGGGCGTTCCTCGTGCTCGCCGCCACGTGGCTCGTGCTCCTCGTCAGCACTGGCCTCGTGGCGCTCGCGTGCAAGCGGATCCCCTCCGGCGTGCGCGCCCTCGGGCTCGCCGGCGCGCTCGCCTACCCGGTGACGCTGCTCGCGTTCTCCTTGTCCGTGATGGTGATGGACCACTTCTCCATGCGCTACCTCGCGGCGATGACGCTCCTGACGCCCTGCGCGCTCGCGCCACTCCTCCACCGCCTCGACGCGCGGCGTGGCTTTGCCGTCGTGCTCCCCTGCCTGATCGCATCGGCACTGGGAGGATGGATCGGGTACGGGCCGTTCGTGCGTGGCGCCCTCCCCGCGATCCCGAGGGAGATCGAGGACGACCGCGCGCTCGAGCACCTGCTCCGCTCGGAGGGGATCGAGCACGCGACGGCGGACTACTGGGCCTCGTACCGACTGACGCTGCTCTTCCGCGAGCACCCGACCGTCGTGCCCCGCAACGACGTCGAGGATCGCTACCCGCCCTACCGGCGTGCGTTCCTCGCGGCGCCCCGGTACGCCTACATCTGGGATCCGGGGAGATCCCGGGAGAGCCTCACCGAGGCGGAGGACACCGTGCGCAGGGAGGCGCGGACCGTCGCGCGGCGTGAGGTGGGGTCGCTCGTGGTCTTCCTGGTGGAGCGATGAGCGGTGGTAGCATAGCGCCCATGACCGAGGACCCCCCGCCCGACGACCGCGAGCTCGTGCTGGGGGTGCTGCTCGAGACGATCGGCGCCACGGCCACGCCGTGGATCCCGATCCCGTTCGTCGACGACTGGTTCCTGTCCCGCTTCCTGGAGCGGATCACGCGCAAGGTCCTCGCGCGGAACGCGGCGACGGTCCCCGAGAACACACCCCAGCTGCACGACGCGATCGTGGCCGGGTACACGAGCGAGGGATCGTCGTCGCTGGCGGTGTTCGCGATCGTCTCCCTGGGGCGTTTCCTCGTGCGCAAGCTCGCGGTCGTGCTCGATGTGAAGAAGAGTCACGACCTGTTCGGCGAGTCGATCGCGTACGCGCTCGCGCTCGACGTCGCGGCGAGAAAGCGGCTCGTACACCCGCTCACGGCGCGCCTCCTCGGCCGCGCGATCTTCCGTGCCGTGCAGGGCACGGGCAAGGGACTCGTGCAGAGCATCGCGCGCGCCAGCCAGGGGGTGTTCGCGAGCAAGAAGGACGCGGGGGACGCGTCACGGCGAGAGCGGTTCGCGGCGTCGATCGCCGGCGACCTCGCGAAGGCCCGCGCGGAGCTCGCGGCCGCCGTGGAGCGGGAGATGAAGGCGCCCGCGCCGGAGGCGTGAGCGCGTCGCTCGGGCCGGCGTGCCGCCGGTGGGGTGATCAACGTCCACGCGCGCGTTCGCGATCCACGTCGGGCCGCGCGATCCTGTCTCGACCTCGCGACGGGTCGCGAGCGATCGGCCGGTTTTTTCCGTGAGCTGCGAAGTTTCGCGTGCGCGTGTTCGCGACGCCTGAATCCGGCTCGCGATCGTCTCGGCACGGTCGATGCACCATGCACACGCAGAACGGCCCGAGCCGGCCCTCGGCCGCCGCGCCCTCGATCTGGAGGTCCTTCGCCATGATGCGACGCACACGTGTGCTCTCGTGCGCCCTCGTCTCGTCCTTCGTGGGGCTCGGCGCGACCGCCTGCTCCGCCCCGGTGGACGAGGGCGGGGAGGACATCGGCGACACGTCCGAAGCCCAGGAAGCGCTCACCGCTGGCTGCGCGACGTCGCGTGCGAAGATCCTCGCGAGCGCGTCCGGCGGCCGGCTCGCCGCGATCCAGCGCGGCTTCACGTGCCTGGACGCGCGCGTGCCGTACAGCCAGTCGAGGTATCACGGGGGATATCGAACCGACTGCTCGGGGTTCGTCTCGATGGCGTGGCAGCTCGGGACCTCGTACACGACCATCAACTTCAACGACGGATCGGCTGGCAGCCGCACCGTCACGTACGGCGCGCTCCAGCCCGCGGACGCGCTCGTCCGGCGCTCCGGGGGCGCCGGACACATCGTGATGTTCCTCGCGTGGGACGACGCCGCCAAGACGAAGGCGTGCGTGATCGAGCAGGCGAGCACCGCGTCGGACATGCAGTTCAGGATGCGGACCGCTGCGTCGCTCCGCGGGGCGAACTACAAGGCGATCCGCTCGAACAGGTTCGCGGGGAGCGGGATCGCGAACGACGACGACGACGACCGCTGAGAGCTGCGCTACGCTCCCCGCATGCTCTTCCTGCTGATGTCCGAGGAGTACAAGGTCTGGGAGCAGCGCGCGGGCTCCTTCCATCAGGCGTGCCGCTACTGCAACCAGCCTGCGTGGCAGCTCCTCTTCCGCATCTACCGCACGCTCGGCTCCGCCATGACGCCGGCCTCGCCGCACGGCGCGCCGGTCAACGAGGTGTGGCAGGTCCGCTGCGCGACCTGCGGCGGCGCCGCCATGACGGCGCACCCGTCCACGTGGGTCCACACGCTCGGGGTCCCCGTCAACCAGGAGTACGGGCCCGTCGCATGGGGCACGCCCCAGTACGTGCAGATGGCGTACCCCGGCGTGCGCTGATCCGGGGCGGCCCTCAGGGCTTCGCTTCGCAGTTGCTCGCCTTGTCGCACGCGAGCAGCTGCGCGTAGTCGGGCTCCGCGTTGACGATCGCGTCGTACGCGGCGTCGCATGCGGTCGCGCCGGTGAGACATGTGTCGCACGCGGAGCCCGCCGCGGGAAACGTGCCCGCGCAGAACGTCGTCGCGCACTGGGTCTTGCACGTGCCGGGCGTCGTGCACGCGCAGACGCCGTACGCCTGCCATCCCCTCTGGAAGGCCGCGGCGCCCGCGGGGTGTAGCTTGTCGCAGCATGCGTAGCAGGCGTTCGCGGTGGTCGCGGTGCCGCACGTCCCCGCGGACGGGGGAGGCGTCGGCGGGGGCGTCGGCGGAGGCGTGGGAGGCGTCGGCGCGCCGGCGTCGGCGGTGTTGTTCGTGGGGGTCGGCGGTGGGAGCGTCGGCGTCGTGCCGCCGGGAGGAGGCGTCGACGGGGTCGGGGCCGTCTGCGAGGCCCCGGCGTCTCTCGCGGGGGCGCTCCGGGGGAAGTTGTAGCCTGCGTAGCGGTCACCCTCGATGGAGGCGTCACCGCAGGCCGCGAGGGTGGCGAGACCGATGCCGAACGTGGCCGTCAGGGTGGCCGTCGTCGTGAACCGCATGTTGGTGACCTCGAGCGAGCGCAGGGGCGAGACGGTGCATCCGGCGAGCCAGGGGCGCGCTCCGCCCTCGGGCGCGTGATTTCCCGCGAAAATGTCGCGCAGGGCCGCCGGTCCCCCTGGATCTCCATCACTCCACCCTGGGCAATCGGTACGTCGAACGAAAAAAACAAAAAAATGCCGCCATGTCACCAGGACCGTCCGGTCTGCGTGGAGGATTCGAGTCCTCGGATCGGGGACTCTCAACCTGCTGGAGGATGACGTAAATGATGCCTGTAGACCGCCACGTGATGACGGAACCCCTCGAGACGAAGACGCTTCCGCTCACCCGCGCCCACCTCGTCGCGCGCGCGAAGGGCGGGCTCGCGCGCGTGGTGCTCGAGCAGCACTTCACGAACCCGCACGCGATCCCGCTCCACGTGAGCTACACGCTCCCCCTCCCCGTCGACGCGGCGGTGAGCGGGTTCTCGTTCGTGATCGGCGACCGCACCATCGAGGGTCAGGTCGATCGCAAGGCGGACGCGCGGCAGCGCTTCGAGGAGGCCATCGCGAGCGGCCACACCGCGGCGCTGCTCGAGGAGGAGACGTCGTCCCTCTTCACGCAGGAGCTCGGGAACATCCCGCCCGGCGCGAGCGTCGTCGCGCGCATCACGCTCGACCAGCGGCTCGCATGGCTGGCCGAGGGGGCGTGGGAGTGGCGGTTCCCGCTCGCGGCGGCGCCGCGGTACCTCGGCGCGCCGGGGCGCGTGTCGGCGGACAGGGCACGCGCGCTCGACTTCGTGGTGGCCGAGTCGTCGCCGGTGCGCGCGTCGCTCGAGATGACGATCGAGGACGCCATCGCCGCGGGGCGCTCGCCCGAATCGCCGTCCCACCCCCTCCAGTGCGCGGCGCGCGGAAGCGCCTTCGTCGTGGCCTTCGGCAGCGGCGGGGCCATCCCCCTCGACCGCGACGCCGTCGTGCGATGGGAGGCCGCGGGCCCATCCATCGGCGTGTCGGCGGACGTCTGCGCGACGCGGGAGGACACGCACGTGCTCCTCACCCTGGTACCGCCCGTGCCCTCGGCGCGGGCCGCCACGATCAGGCGCGATCTCACGCTGCTCCTCGACACGAGCGGATCGATGGGCGGCGAGCCCATCGCACACGCGCAGCGCGTGGCGATGGCGCTCATCGGGAGCCTGGGCCCGGACGACGCCTTCGAGGTGATCGAGTTCTCGAACCACCCGCGCGCCTATGCCCCATCGGCGCTGCCGGCGAGCGAGCCAAACAAGGCCGCCGCGTGCGCGTGGGTTTGCGGACTTCGCGCCTCGGGCGGCACCGAGATGCGCGAGGGGATCCTCGCGGCGCTCGCGCCGTCGCGGGTGAACGCGCAGAAGCAGGTCGTTCTGGTCACAGACGGGCTCATCGGCTTCGAGCAGGAGATCGTCGCCGCCATCCTCGCAGGCCTCCCGGGGGGCGCCCGCGTGCACACGGTCGGCGTCGGGTCGTCCGTCAACCGCACGCTCACGCAGGAGGCGGCGCGCGCGGGCCGCGGCGTCGAGGTGATCTGCGGGCTCGGCGAGGACGTCGAGCGTGTCGTCGCGCGGCTCCTCGCGCGGACGTGCGCGCCCATCGTGACCGAGGTCGTCGTGACCGGGAGCGCGCTCCTCGACGTCGCGCCCGCCCGGGTGCCCGACCTGTTCCAGGGCGCCCCGGTGCGCCTCCTCGCGAAGGTCCGCCCCGAGGGTGGTTCGCTGCGCGTCGGGGGCAAGCGCGACGGCGAGGTGTTCGTGGAGGACGTGCGGATCGAGGCCGTCGCGGCGGGCTCCGGCGGCGCCGTGCGCGCGCTCTTCGGGCGCGAGAAGGTGGCCGATCTCGAGACGCGGATCGCCGCCGGCGAGAGCAAGGCCTCGCTCGATCGCGACATCGAGGCCGTGGGCCTGACCTACCAGATCTCGACCCGCATGACGTCCTGGGTGGCCATCGACAGGAACCCCTCGGTCGATCCGACGAAGGCGACGCGGCGCGAGACGGTCCCGCAGGCGCTGCCCAACGGCGTGAGCGCCGAGGGCTGCGGGCTCCGCGCC
>SXGR01530233.1_pt1 | contig 12833 bp, 9 predicted proteins | sample 3174711 | NCBI WGS metagenome assembly SXGR01 (sample SAMN11356860, study PRJNA531348) | freshwater metagenome | isolation source: freshwater sample F1-60 | place: China: Fuxian Lake, Yuxi | collected 2017-12-25
GGGGAAGTGGGGGTGACCAGGGTGAAATTCCCTTGGGCGGAGCCTGAGTAGGTTCCTGAGGTTTGGGTATCGGCCAGCCAAGTGATGGTTGTATATCCGGAAAAAGGCTGGGCTTTAGTATTGAGGACAGGATCGGCGGGTTGGGGAGTGATGAGTGCGGTAACAGAATCCTGATTGAAATACCGAAACGAATCGGCACCCGAATAGGCCGAGGCCAATGAAACCGTTGGTCCGGTGGCGGCTTCGTTTTCAATCACGGTTTCCTGGGAGGATCCGGCATCTCGGGTTTGGAGATAGAAATGGGTGTGGGTGACAGGCTCCAGGACGGTTGGGAGGCTGGTATCTTGGGTGAGGAGGAGGGTAGGAATATTGGCGGGTTGATCGGAAAGAGTGAGTTGGGATTGCCATGCTGTGGAGGTGTAATCGGTAGCAACCTTGGAACCATCGGCAAGAATTTGGGTTGCCGAGGTGTAGGAGAGGGAGGATTGATCGATGGACGAAAGGCCAAGTGTAGTGTTAGCGGAAAAGGTCCAAGAACCGGTTGTCAGGAAAGAGGTGGAATCGGACCACAAGACTTGATTCCAGGTGGTTTGGGAATCCAAAAGGCCCGAAGCGGTGTAGCCCGGGGCACCATCACCTCCATCGAGCCCGAAGTAGTGGAGGCCATGGGTATCCTCGGGTACCGTTTGGGAAAACGGTATCACCGATGCCACGATTTGGCTTATTAAGGATCCGTTTTGTTGAACGAATTGGGAAACGGTAAGGGTTCCCGATTCGGTAACGGAGTTGGAACCAAATTGGACGGAAGATACGATTTGGACATCCAGGAAAACCAGCTCGCTTGGGCTTTGAGCGTTAAGCGTGTAGTGCCGTTGGTAATTCCCGGAAAGCAGGGACGAGGACAGGGTGGGGAAAACCGTTTCAGCAGGAAGGGTGGTCGGAAAATGGAACTGGGAAAAATCGGTAGGAACGGCACCCGGTCCGGAGAAGGGAGGAGTAGGAGCCTCAAGGGGGACCAACAATGAGTTGGACGAAAGGGTGGTAACGGAGGCCGGAGGATGCAGCCATTGATTCCCGGTCCATTCGGGCAGAAGGTGCAAGAATCCCTGACCATCCGGGACAAGTCGGTTTTCGAGGGTTTCCAATGCAAGCGGTGACCTGTTTAGGATTGGAGAAACCGGACAATAAAACCGACGCAACCAACAAATAAGGAAGCCAACTCGTGCGGACATGGCAGAATCCCAGTCGAGGGATTGGAGGATGCTAGGGTCAAGCTTAAAAAAAAGAAATGTGGAGGCAAGTAGCCTTGGGGAAAAAAGGGTTTTTTCATCGAAATGAAAGGGGCGGGTTTGGATGGAATTAGCCCAAGTTTCGCCGTTCGGACCATGAAAACCGGTTTTTTCTGGAGAAAAGTCAATTCTGCCTGCAAAAGTCAAAACTACAAATCCCCGATTCCGAGGTCTGGTTCAAATCCTTGGTTTCTGTTTCCCAATGGAAATTAACCGTTCAACCCGAGGCAGATAAGTTGAAACCGGTCCTATGACCAGCGACCAATGGCAAATTCCCTTGTTAAAATCGCACAAGTAGCTGCCAATTTCAATCAACTTGATCGGGACTATATGCCATTTTTGAACTCGATGTACTCCCAATTTTCGGGAAAAACAACAATCCTGGTTCCCAAATAGGACAAAAATCGTCGAAACTCCTTCCAACAGCCTAAGCTGGGTTTGAAAAAACCTCGGTAAGCCATGAGAAATCAGAGGGTTGGGACAGGGAATTCTCTTAAGGAATTACATCGATTCCCAAGTTGGGGGCCTAAGCCATGCTAAAAAAAAGAATTGCCTAGGGGGAGGGGATCAGCCTGGTTCGGTAAGCTTTTGAGTAGAGGCCTTGGTCACACGGAAAGGGGACTTCAATTCGATCCCGTTGCCACTATCACTTTCCTTGTTGGGGCGAAGGGCAAACTTCCAAATGGCCCATCCCAACCACCCCAAAGCAACCGCCACCAGGATTATCACAAGGGCGGGGCGGGTATGTTTCAGCAGGAATTCGAGATCCGTTCGAAACTTGTCACCCAACCAGAAAGCAAGAAGGAAAAAGCCGCTGTTGGTAATCACGGCACCAATGAAGTCCGCCACGGCAAATTTGGATAAGGGCATGCGCATGATTCCAGCCGTGAGAAAAAGCGGAAGTCGAAACACAGGAATGAGTCGGCCCACCACCAGCATCGAAATACCCCACCTATGAAAAAGGCCTTCCATTCGCTCGCGGGTTTGAGGAGTGAGGGCAAGCAGCCGAATCTGCCCCCTGTGAACCCTATCCCCATAGAAACGGCCTGTTGCATAGAGAACAGAGTCGGCAAGGACTGAACTGAAAATACAAACCGGCAACAACAGCCACCGTATCGGGTGGTATTCCGGATGCCCGCCACACCAAAGCCCGGCAAGGACAAGGGTAATTTCTTCCGGAATAGGTGCCCCCGCTCCAGATGCCAAAAGCATTCCAGAAAAGAGGGCAAACACTTGGACCAAATCCCAAATCACTAAAAACAGTCTCCCGAAAGGAAAAAACACCCAACCAAGGGTTGGGATTACCCTTGGGAACCGGATCAAGCTAGTTTAGCATGGAAAAAGATCTTGGGCTGTGCGAAACTGGCAAATTGCCCATTCGCCCCAAGCGCAACAACTAATTGTCCTTTTGAATATCCAGACCCTTTTCCTTCCAGACCCGAAACCCCCCATCCACGGAGATACAACCGGAATAACCCATTCTCTGAAGGTTTTCTGCCACCAAGGCCGAACGAAATCCTCCCCCACAATAAAGGTAAATGGTTTCTTCAGGGTTGGGGACAACCCGTTCGATGTCCCGTTCCACAATCCCTTTTGCCAAGTGGATGGCCCCTGGAATATGTCCATTGGCCCACTCGTGATCTTCGCGGGTGTCAAAAACAAGCAATTTTTGATTGCCATCCATGGCCGCCTTGAGGTCGTCAATGGAGCATTCACGCACCTTGGCGCGTGCTTCCTTCACGATTTGCAAAAACCGGGGGGAGTGTTGCATGATGTTATCTCAAGGGGGTTAGGCAGGATTCCTTAAAGCACCCCAAGAAGAACTTCGGTAAGGAGTTGGTCGAGCCGTTCATAGGGTAGTTTTCGGGCAGCAAGGGCCTCGGGGTCAAATGCCATTGCTTTGAGTTTTGCGGCGGCATCCTTGGAGAATTTGGCCGTAAAACCATTTAATGCCGGGCTTGCGCTATTCAATTCCTTGAGCAGATCCTGAATCTCCGAATTGTCATTGAAAGCCTTCACCTTTTCCCTCAGGATCAGGTAAGTTCGCATGGAACGATCCACGAAATCCCAGGGATCCGATTCGGTGCGATAGGGATGGGCATCAAAGCCAATTGTGCCTGAATACTTGTGATCCAGGAGGAGTTTCGTGGTGAAGAAGGCTTCTTTCAGGTCATCGGAACCGAAAGTCAGGTCCTGGTCAAAACGGAGTGGTTTTTGGCCGTTCAGGTGAACATCAAACAATTTTCCAGAATCAAGGGCTTGGGCAAACTCGTGGTAAGGGTTGAGCCCAGCCATTTTGATATGGGCCGTTTCCGGGTTAATTCCCACCATGGCGGGATGGTCCAGGGTGTGAATAAAGGCAAGGACTGATCCTACCGTGGGCAGGAACAGGTCGCCTCGGGGTTCATTGGGTTTGGGCTCAATCGAAAACTTGAGGTTATAACCTTGTGAAATCACATATTCACAAAGGAAATTCAAGGATTCCCGAAACCAACCACTTGCGCTTATCGGATCCTTGGAGGCATCCACCTCTACCCCTTCCCTACCACCCCAAAAAACGAAGATTTCCGCACCCATTTCTACAGCAAGGTCGATGGAGTGCATTACTTTTTGGGTTGAAAAAAGTCGAACCGCCGGGTCGGAACTTGTGAACGCCCCATCCTTGAAAACAGGATGATAAAAGGTATTGGTTGTGGCCATGGTTGCCTTGATATCGAAATCCGACATCGCCTTTTTCAATTCCCGAACGATCTCGTCACGCCTGGCTGGGGTGGCACCAAAAGGAATAATGTCATTGTCGTGGTATTCAAAACCGTAACAATTTCGTTGAGCCAAGCCTTTGATGCAATCGACTGCGGAAATTTCCTTGCGGGTTTGGTCGCCGAAAGGATCGCGACCCCGATTTTGCAAACACCAAATGCCAAATGCAAAACGATCTTCCTTGATGGGCGCGTAAAAATGGGAAGGCATAGCAAAAACTCCTGGGGAAAAAAACTCAAATCAAACGAACAATTCGATCGGGTTAGGACTCTACCACCCCGGGGCGAACGGCCTGGAAAATGGCCCGCATGAAGGCAGGCAAATCGTCGGGCTTACGACTGGTAATGATGGGGCCGTCAACGACAACCTCAGCGTCTACATAATTGGCACCGGCATTGATCACATCATCCTTAATGGCATGAAAGCAGGTCGCCTTTCGACCCTTAAGGGCCCGGGTGCTACATAATAGCCATGGACCATGACAGATCGCCGCCATTATTTTCCCTTGGTCAACCAACTTGTTGGCCAAGGTTAAAACGCTTTCATGCCGGCGCATAAAATCTGGGGCAAAACCCCCTGGAATCACCGCCACATCCACCATGGTGGGGTCAATATCCCTTGCCGCTTTTTCACTTTGGGCCGGATAACCCAATTTGCTTGGGTAGTTTTTGCCCGCCTCGGGCCCCACCAAAAAAACCTCGGCCCCGGCTTCTTTCAACCGGTAATAGGGATACCAAACCTCAAGCTCCTGATAAAGCTGTTCGAGGAAAATGATGGTCCGAACACCCTTTAAAGGCAAAGCCATTTTGGTCCCCAATCCTGTACCCGATCCGTTCCTTCACAACGCTTATCCTATTTGGTGGAGGCGATCCAGTCCACCGTCTGATCCATGCCCTGGTTGAAGGAAAAGGGGGGCTGAAAACCCAACACCCGTTTGGCCTTTTCAATGCTAAAATCAAGGTTTAGCCCCAAAAATTTGAGTTTGGCTTTGGTCAGGATCGGCGGATTCCTGGCCCCCAAAAACCTATACAATCCCTCGCCAACACTCGCCATTACCCTGGCCACTGGCATCGGTACTCCCAAGTGACTTGGAGCTTTGATTTTGAGCTTTTCACAAAGGGTTTCGACAAATCGGCGTTTGCTAACCGACTCGCCATCTGTAAGGTTGAATACCTCCCCTACCGCTTGGGGCATTTCCAAGGCCAAGCGGATACCATGCACCAAATTTCCCACAAAAATACAATTGAGTGCTTGTTGGCCGGAGCCTAAGTATTTGAAGGCACCGGATTGGATTTTCGACAAAAGGTTGGGAACCACCGTGCGATCATGAGGACCATAAATAAAACCGGGTCGAACAACGGTTAATGGTACTCCCAAACTCTTTCCAAGGGTTAAGGCCAGTTTTTCGGATTCCACCTTGGATTGGGTATAGCCATCCATGTGGCGGTCGGGCGGTGCCACGGTCTCATCGGTTTGATGGTGGTCCTTGGCGGCATAAACCCCAAGGGAACTCAGGTGGACAAAACGCTGGATTTTTCCACCCTTGCAACCCACCAATAAATGATTTAACCCGTCGACATTTACTTTGCGGAATTCCTCTACCGGGCCCCAGTCCCCTACTTTGGCTGCGGTATGGATGACATGGGTGACTCCATCTATGGCCTGGGAAAGGGCCCGGCTATTCTCAAGGTCCCCTTGAATGCAATCTATCCCCAACCCTTCCAACCAAGGGGATTGCAAAGGTTGGCGAACCAAGGCCTTTACTTGGGCACCTTCTTTTCGAAGCGATTCGGCCAGGTAGCGACCCACCATGCCGGTCACACCTGTGATCAAATAAACCCTTTTGTCACTCATTTTGCCGCCCCAAACATTTCGAAATAATTTCCTTGCCGCATTCATGATAGGTCATGGATCCCAAAGCCCTGCGTCAACCAATAAGTTGGATTGCCATGCTAGAAATCAAAAACTCTCCGAAAAACCTAAAGGATCGAGAACAAAACCTGAATTGCTAAGCCGTGAACCGCAAAACCGTGTTTGTTTGGGAAAAGAGGGGCAAAAAGGAAACATGAGATGAATAGGTCAAATGTAACGATTTTGCTTTAGTTTTGGTTTGTAGGGGTCGATCTAACGGACAAGGGAGGTTTTCTGAAATGAAGTTTTTGCGGGTTGCTTGGCAGTACCATGCGCCATGTTACCCACCTCCCTTTGGAGTAACTTTGGTATTTTACTTTGTCCTTTTGGGAATGGGTTGTCGGCATTTTCGGGACATGGGCGTGGATAAGGAATTGTTGGACCGAATGGGTGCCCAATCTCAAAGTCGGGAGACAAGTGATCCGAAGGATAGCCAGCTTTGGTTAAACCCGGTAAAGGATGGGCTCTTTGAAACATCGTTTCATGGGGATAGTGAGCCATTTCCCGTTGAAAAATCAGGATTGTTATCGGATCAAACAATGGACAGTGGTCCACCCAAGGCAACCGAAAAACCAATGGAACGGAACCTTTCGCTTGAGGAGGCGATTTCCGAAGCGTTTCGCAACCAACCCCGACTCAAGGCCCAATTGGAAACCATCGAACAGGCAAAGCAAGGGGAGCATATTGCCTTTGCTCCATTTATGCCCCTGGTTTCCACGGGATATGCGGTGGGTGCCTATAGTGTGGGGGTAGGGGGTATTGGAATCCCGGTTCCGGGGGGTGGGGCCTTCAATTTTTTGCCACCCGGGGGGACGATTCCGATTGGATTCAATTTTAGCACCGGGTTTGAATTGGCGGAATTTCGTGTCCAGTGGCTTGTGACAGATTTTGGCAAACGGTTGGGGCGTTTTCGCCAGGCTGGAATCACCTCTGAAATGGTGCAATTGCAAACGACCCGGGCCTTTCAAACCGTTTCCCATGAAGTGACCATGGCCTATTACCAATTGCTTCGGGCCAAGGCCATCCGGAAGGTGTCCGATGGTTCGGTTGCCCGGTGTCAGGAAGAAGCTGATCAGGCGGAAAAACTTGCCAGGGAGGGAGTTGTTGAAAGGGAACAGGTATTACGGGCAAAAGTCCAACTGTCAACCGCCCTAAAAATGCAGGATTCCGCCCAGGCAGCCGAGCAGATTTCCCTGGCATCCCTCAATCTGGCCATGGGAAGCCGCGCCGGTGATCTGGTTCAAGTCGATTCACACCTCGTGTTCCCTGAGTTTAACGCCTCACTATCCCAATGTTTGGAACAGGCGGTGGAGGGTAGAAGGGAATTCGGAATCGCAAGGAGAAGTGTGGATTTTGCCCTTGAGGAAAAAGGGATTGCCCGAGCCAGTTTCGCACCAAAAGTAATTGCAGATGGATTTTATCTTGATTATCATCAAAACAAGCCGGGCGGTTTCGTGGACATTCCAATCGGGACAATCAAGCTTGAATGGGCCCTTTTCGAAGGTGGAAAGCGAATCGCTGACCTCAGGACCGCCGATTCGAAAATTCGTGCCGCGCAGGCCCAGGCGGATGCTCTTTCCGACTCAATTGGGTTTCAGGTAAATGAAGCTTACAGGCTGCTTGTGGTTTCCCGCCGGGCAATCGATAGGTCCAAAGCCCCGGTAGAACAAACCCTGGAAACCTACCGGATTGTAAAGGCCAGGTCTGCTGCCGGAGATGCAGGTGTGACAGAGCTAACGGAAGCGGAAACAGCTAGGACAAGGGCCGAACAGGAATACCAAACTGCCTTATTTGATTACTTGATGGGACTTGCCAAGCTGGAATATGCCATGGGGACCACCAACGAAACGAATTCCCCGTTGAGGGCCATACCAGCGACCAACCGGGGATCCCATAATCCGTCGACTTTGGCAAACCGGAATCAAAGCCAAGAGGTCCTTCCATGAATCCAACCGATCCCCCTATCCCGAATCCGGATAAACCCATTCAAACCTCGGTTGGAAAAACCCTCCTTCCCCGGATTTTGGGGATGGTAATACTTTGCGGAATGATTGGAGCGTTTTCGCCGATCGCCCTGCGATTTGTGGAATTCCGGTCGGGGCACTCCATCACGGATGATGCCTTCATTGAGGCCCAAATGATTCATGTGGCACCGGAAGGAATATCGGGCCGGATCATCCGCATGTTTGCCGGTGAAAATGATAGAGTACAAAAAGGACAGGTTTTGTTTGAAATTGATACGGAATCCTACAGGGATCAGGTGGCAATGGCCGAAGCCAGGTTGCAAATGGCAATCATCGAAAAAAACCGGCAGGAAATTGGCCTTGAAAAACTGAGAAAAGAGGTTCCCCTCACGGTGGCCATGGCCAGGCAAACGCTTGCCCTTAGCCAATCCGAACAGGCCAAAATGGACAGTGTCCTCAAACTTACCTTTGAGGAAGTCTACGGGACAATTCGTGAATCCGAAGCGCTGGTGGGCGTCGCCCAGGCCAACAGGAATTTGGCACAACTGGATTACGACCGTTTTGCCAATCTTTACAAGGAAAATGCGGTTACCCTCAGGCGATCCCAGGAGGTCAACCGAACCAATGAGGCTACCAAAGCGGAGCTTCGGTTGGCCGAATCAAAATTGGGAAAAGCCGACAGTGGAAGGATCCAGATCGAGGTTGCCAAACGGGATCTTGACGCAGCAACCGTGGCAACCGCGAAGGCAGGGATGGCGGTTGCGTTGGCTGAAACCGGGAAGGAAACCATTCGTGAAGCAGAGCAGATGTTCAGGCTTCGGGAAACGGCAGTTCTTGAGGCACAAACGCTTTTGCATACCGCCAAACACCATTTGAGTAAAACAAAAATCACTTCACCCATTTCGGGAGTCATCGTAAAAAGGTTGAAAAATACAGGCGACCATGTAACCATGGGTTTGCCGATTTTAACCTTGTATGATCCGGATCGCATGTTTGTTACAGCCAATATGGAGGAAACAAGACTCAAGGGAATCTCTCCTGGAAATGGGGTGGAAATCTTCCTTGATGCGACAGGGGAAACCTTGACTGGGCGAGTGCTTTGGTTGAATCGTTCGACGGGTGCCGAATTTTCCCTCCTGCCCAGGAATGTGGTTTCGGGTGAATTTACCAAAGTAGTACAACGCGTTCCCATTCGAATCCTTTTGGACAAAAATATAGACAGGAACGGGATAAGGGCGGGCCTTTCTGTGCAGGTGGCGATTGCTCATGGCAAAGGCGATCCTGAGTGGGTGGCCATGGCCTTGGGCCAGGAGAAAAAACTGGATACCCGTTTTGATGAGGAATCTCCCGACAGGGAAAAATAACCGCCATGGAAAATAAAAATACCTTGTCGGTAACCAATCCCAAGCCCCATCGCAGTTTGTTGACCCTGATTGCAATTCTCCCCATTTTGGCAACCGTTTACCAGACTCTGGTTTTGACGGACCTGGCGGAGGATATTATCCGGCGTGGAATCGAGTCCGACTCCCGGGATGGGATTTGGTTAAGTGCGGTTTGGGGACTATTCACGATTTATGGCGTGTTTGGTGGCCTTGGTTTGGCGGGAAAAATCGGGGCCAGGAATGCCATCGTTTTCGGCCTGTTTTTCTTTGTCATTGGCAACCTGTTTTGTGGACTGGCTTCCCATTTTTCCACAATGATGATTGCCAGGGCCGTGGAAGGAATTGGAAAAGGCATCACCATCGTCTTGTTAAGGTCTTTCCTATACTCCCGGTTGGATCGCATGCTTTTGTGGGCGGTGATTTTTTATGGATTGTTTGCCTACTCTACCCGGGGATCGAGCCCTCTCATCGCAGCAATGATTAATGATGCCTTTTCATGGCGGTGGATTTATTGGATCAATATCCCCATTGGGGTGTTATCCATGGGATTGATTTATTGTTTGCTCCCCATGGATCCGCAAAAACCCCAAAAGGAGGGAAAAAAATCCGAAATGGATCCTTTGTTCCTCCACACGCTTGTTTTTTGGCTCATTAGCCTATTGTTTGTATTTGGCTGGAACCGGGAAATGGGGGGTATTTCCTCGAATAAATACTTGGGCTTGGTGGCTTTATCGGTCTTGATGTTTTTATTCCTGGTAATCCGTCTTGTTATTAACATCGTCAAAGGCAATCAATTGGCCAGAATCCTTCGTTCGAAAACCTACCTTTTTGCAATGTCAGGAAGGATGCTATTACTTTTGCACTTGGCGGCATGCCTTGGATTGTTGTCAAAGTATTTGGTAAACCTTCGGGGGTATCCCCGTGAAACTGCTGGTTGGGTATTTGTTCCGGTTACTTTTGCCATGGCATTGTCGTTTTGGTTTTGTGTTCAGATAAAAGATCGGGAATGGAGACACCTAACTCTTTTAATAGGGACCACTGGGGCTTCGGCATCGGTACTTTGGCTTTCAAAAGTGGATTTGGCAACCACCGCTGGACACATTTCTTTGGTTTTGGTTGGTTGGGGATTTTTCCTCGGAATGTTGCCCGCATCCTTTTTAATTGATGAAGTGGAATGTATGCGCAAGGAGGATATGCCAGTTGCCGGAGCATTTGCAATTTTGTGCCTGGCTGCCCCCCTTATTATCGTGCCGGCCTTGATGTCCACCGCAGTGGCCAACGGAACGGATTACGCCTTTGAGGCCCAACGCAGGAACATTCGGTCGGAAAGGCCGGTAGTGGTTGCCACCATGGAACGATCGGCGGTCCTTTTGGTGAATCGGGGCATGAATGGGGAACAAGCGGCCGCCCTGTCCGCCGGAGTCTTGATGGCGATGGTCAAACTGCAAAGCACAACCATTGGTATTCAGGGGGGATTGTGGGTCCTTGGTTTGGTGACAGGTTTTTTGGGAGGGCTGGTTTCGACCGTGCTACTTTTGTCACCGGGAGAAAGGGTATTTCGGGTGAATTAATAATCCATTCTGTGATTGGCACCATCTCCTTAATTGGGTTTCATCTGCCCGAACCCTGGTTTTTTCAATCAAATAGGGCGATGGGGCCCCACGATGGGGAATAAGGAGTCTAATAGGAACCAGATCCCCTATGGGTTTTGGATTCGTGCCGGATTGGTTCCATAGGCAATCATTTTGGCTGGGATATTTCGAAGGATTGGGACAGACAATAGTAGCCTGGCAAACCAAGGCAATTGAAAGGGTTGATTGGGTTTAAGGGCCAATTGGATAACCCGATCCTGAATAAACCCCTGGAATTTTTGAATTGCTTTGACCGAAGGCTCTCTCCGTTTTTGAATTTCAGCGAGGTCCATTTCGGTTACCGAGCCCTTTTTAAGGGGTTCGGACAAGACATTGGCCGCCTCAATGGCATCCTGGATGGCATAGCTGATTCCCACTCCACCTACAGGAGACATTACATGGGCAGAATCTCCAATAAGGAGAAGTCCGGGTTTATGCCATTTTTTTACAATGCTGGATTCAACGGAAAGGACGGCGACTTGTTTCCAATCCCCAAGGGCGTCTGTTCGGTCGGCTAACCATGGGATTACTTTACCCAATTTTCCCCGAAGGGTATCCAATCCTGCTGATTTTAATTCTGCAAAACTTCCCTTGAGCAGAACAAAGCCGACCTGCCATTCCGCCCCCCTGTCGATGGCAAAGGAGAACAACCCTCCCTCGACATAGAACCGCAATTGATCATGAAAATCATTGGCTTTTTTGGGAAGCCGGAACCAAAGCACATCCATGGGGGGATGGGAACGAATGGGTTCCAAATCCGCAAGGGTCCTGACTTTGGAAAACCTACCGTCCGCACCAATCGTTAAACCTGCGGTGACCTGATGCCAAACCCCATCCTGGCTGCGGTAAAGGACGCCATTAATAACCCCCTCTTTTTGAACAAGCCGCTGGACATTTGCGCCCATTATCCGGTGAAATGTCGGGTATTTTTCTGCCTCTTTAATCAAATATTCCAAAAAATGGGACTGAGGCAGGATCATGATGTAAGGAAAGGGGATCCTCAAACGGGAAAAAGTGGCCAGGGTGGTGGTGGTTCCTCCCGAGTGCAATTGCAGGGAGTTTAGTTTTCCATGGGGAAGCCTCAGCAATCCTTCCGCCAAGCCAATTTGGTTAAGTGCCTCCAGGGTTGAGGGATGAATAGTGTCACCACGAAAATCCCGGTCGAAATCGTCATGGAGTTCCAGGAGCGTCACATCGACTCCCTTACGGGCCAAAAGCAGGGCCAAGAAAACGCCCCCAGGCCCCCCTCCAACAATACAGCAGGAGGTCTTTCGAAAATCCATTGGCGTTTCGCTATCAGAAGAATTCATTTAGTGTTTCCTACCTGATTAATGGGTTAACCTGGTTTCTCGAGCACCCGGCTTCATCGCTTCCCATTCAAACAATTGCGATGCCCAAGCCAGGGATCGATTTTCCCCTAATAACGCCCATTAGGGAAAAAGCCCGCCTACCCCCATTTTCGATAAACGCATCGTCCCACCAAGGGCTTCAAGCAATAATTTTAACTATTGCAGGGCTGAAACCCGACTCGGACGGACGCTTTTCAAATGCAAATCCCCGAAGTGGGCCAGGCTGGCTCCTGGTCGATGGTCCAACCTGAATTTCTCAATGGTGTCAAAAGCAATGAAACACTACCGCATCCTGGATTGGCTCCCTGAATCCCCGGGAGTCCCTTTGGACTTGCTCCCAGCTGGGCGAATAACCCAACCGTCGTTTGAGTTAACCCATTTCCACCCGAATGGGTAGGCCTAACCATTAGTGCCCTGCCACTCAAAGGGATTAGGATAGTATTCAGCTGCAAGGCACATAGTATAAGTACCAACCAAGGAGGGTTGGTACCATGCGGAAAATTTACATAGTCCGGTTGAGTGGTGAGGAGCGGGGGTTGCTTGAGGA
>SXGR01232987.1_pt1 | contig 12832 bp, 8 predicted proteins | sample 3174711 | NCBI WGS metagenome assembly SXGR01 (sample SAMN11356860, study PRJNA531348) | freshwater metagenome | isolation source: freshwater sample F1-60 | place: China: Fuxian Lake, Yuxi | collected 2017-12-25
ATGTCGCGCCAACTCGCCGAGACATGGCTGCGCAACGGCTTCGCCCTCTCGCGCACCGAGGGAATCCCCATTCCGATCCGCGTGGTGCCGGTGGACGAACTTGAAGGACGCGCCACGGCTGACCCCTTCGTCGATCAGGCCTACCGCCGATTCCAGGTTGACCCAGCCGACACGGAGACCTTCATCGCGCAGCGCACCTCCGAGACCGTGGCGTACCGCTACGCGCGCGCCCTGCGCGAGAGCGAGTGGCGCGCGATTCAGGATCGACCCTTCGTGGATTTTTCGCCACGGTCGGCCGAGCCATCACTCGCGGATCCACTTCGCGCGATCCTCGTGATCGAGCGGACGAGTCCCTTCGCGGCGGAGCAGATCGTATGGAACCGCTGGTCCATCGTGGCGGGCGGTGTCGTGGCGGCCGCGCTTGCGACGGTCGTGTTTTCGGTGATCCTCTCGCGCTTGATCTTGAGGCCGGTGCGGCGTCTGACCGATGTGGCGCAGCGCGTCGAGGGAGGAAACCTGGCGCTGCGGACCTCGCTCACCACGGGCGACGAACTTGAGCGACTCTCCCGCGCCTACGACGGCATGCTCGATGAAGTCTCGCGCGTGCAGGTCTCGCTGAAGGCGATGAATGAGTCATTGGACCTGAAGGTGGTCGAACTCTCCGAAGCCAATGTCGGCCTCTTCGAATCCAATCGCTTGAAGAGCGAGTTTCTCGCCAATGTCTCGCACGAACTTCGCACGCCACTCAACTCGATCATCGGCTTCACTGACCTCCTCGACGAACTGGCGCGCAACGACTCGAGCGAGGATCCCAAGCGTGCGCGCTACATCTCCAACATCCAAACGAGCGCGCGCGGCCTCCTCGACATGATCAACGAACTCCTCGACATGGCCAAGATCGAGGCCGGACGCATGGCCGTGGCGATTGTCCCCGCGAGCGTGGGCGATGTCCTGGAGGGGCTGCAGACGATCATGCGCCCGCAGGCGATGTCGCGCAAGATTGCACTGGCGGTGAGCGTGGAGTCTGAGCTTCCGAGCGTGGAGACCGATCCAGGCAAGCTTCAGCAGATCCTCTACAACTTCCTGAGCAACGCCATCAAGTTCTCGCCGGAGGGAGGGACGATTCGAATCCACGCCGAGGCCGGGACGCTCGACTCGCGCGGCGCTGTGCGGATCGGCGTGACCGACGAAGGCCCAGGCATTCCATACGACTTGCAGGAGACGATCTTCGAGAAGTTCCGTCAGGTCGATGCGAGCCACACAAAGACGCATGGCGGCACCGGCCTGGGTCTCGCGATCTGCCGGGAGCTCGGCGAAATGCTCGGCGCCACGGTCGGCCTCCTCTCGGAGCCCGGTCGCGGGTCAACATTCTTCGTCGAGATTCCCCTCTACTTCAGGGCGCGCGAGCGAAAGCCGCTGATGGGGTCCACGCGCGAACGAAAGTCAGCGACCCCGTCCGAGTTGGCGTGAGATGAGTTCGTCGCCGCCGCCGATCCGGCGGCGCACCACGCTGGCGTCGAACCGCTCTGGCAGGGGACTGCCGTCGACGGCCTCCAGCGCACGCCTGAACACAGTGACAACGGCAAGTGCGACTGCCGACGGCGTGTCGCGTCCGTCGGGACTCCACCAGTCGTAGTCGGCCCATCCGAGAGTCATCGTCGAAATGGTTTCCCGTTCGCCCACGCGAGCGACTTCGAAGGACCATCCCCGATCGCCGTCGCGTTCGGTCAGGATGGTGAGTTCGTCGGCCATCTTCCGAGGATAGACCGCCACGGGTTCATCGCCGCTTGTAGACGAGTACGGCGCCATTGTCCCAGTCGACCCACCCTTCGAACCGCGCGGCGAGGTCCCACCCACGGGACAGGGCTTCCGAGGCTGCAGGTCCTACGGAGCGCGGATAGAGCACGATGAGCCAATCCGGCGCTGGCGACACGCTGGCGAGATCACAGCCTCCGACTCCCGCATCGGCGATTGTGTGACCGAGCAGGAGACCGTAGTACGCCGGAACATTGTCGGGGAGACCGGCGCAGGCGATCGTGGCCCCGGGCGATGCGTGCGCGTCCACGAAGTCGACCGCGTCGCGGATGGGCTGTTTAGGCGGGAGAAGGAGTGATGTCGAACTCCACATCAGCACGAGCGCCGCCGCGCCGACAATGAGCAGCCGATGGCGCTGCCTCGTGCGTGCGAGCGCAGCCATGTCGAGCGCGCCCATCGAGATCGCAAGGGCGACTCCGGGGAGGGCCAACAGCGAGAATCGTGCGTACATCCAGCTGCCACCCAGCGCGGTCCCGAGCACGATGAGAGGGACACCAGCGAGCGCGAGGGCGAGCGGGACGCCTCGGCAGCGGTCGCGCCCGGTGTGCGCGACACCGATGAGTGCGAGGGCGAGCCCGGGAATGGCGTCGAGCCACCACGATCCGCCGAGTCCGAGCAAGATGCGCAGCCCTTCAGCAGAGAGCAACGACGGCTCGTTCCCGTCGAGCGCCCGAAACTCCCCGCGGATTCGGAGGAGGTCGGGAAGCAGCGGACTCAACATCGCCATCGCCGTTGCGCCTGCGAGCGCGAGTGCAAGGAGTGTCATCGCGGCCTGCCGCCGTGTGGTTCGATCCCGCCGGCGCGCCAGCGCCACGACAGCGTGACCCATTGGCAGTGCAATGAATGTCAGGTGAGTCCAAACGCCAAGCGCACAGACCACGCCATACGCGCAGAGTGCCAGCGGCGATGCTGTGCGCCATGCGCGTAGCAGCAGCGCCGTTGCAAGCGCTGCGAACAGGATGACCATCGAGTACCCGCGCGCCTCGACGGATTCCAGGATGCAGATCGGCAGAAGCGCGCCGCAGGCGGCGCACAGCGCGGCGAGTGCGAACTCCGTGGCCTGGGTCGGAAGCGTGGCCGTCCGCCAGCGCGCGGCTTCGATGCCAAGGCGCGCGAATGCGCCGATCACGAGCACCCCCGCGAGGAGCGCCGGGATCCTCAGCAGGATCTCGTTCGCACCGTCGGCGACATCGACGACGACAGCCGTCGCGACCGTGTGCAGCACATGGTTTGACTGCACGAAGTACGAACCGATCACTGGACCGACTCCGTACTGCGCGTAGTCGAGGAGCGCTGCGAGCTCGTCGAACCAGAAGCTCTCTCCCATTCGCTGGAGGCGGAGCGCAAGGCCAAGAGCGATCACGACGAAGAGCACCCAGCGCAGGCGGATCCGGGTCGTCGCACCAGCGTCGGGGTCCGTGCGGGCGGGCGTCGCGCTGGCGCAAAGCCGACAGATCACTCGCGGCAGGACAACCCATGCGCACGCTGCCACAACGCAGGCGATGCGGAACCACTGCGCACCCTGCCATGAAACCTCGCGGATCGCCACGCCTGAGCGCTCTGCCAGAAGTGGATGGGTGAACCACTGCGCCAGACTCTGTGTGTCGATTGCGGCGAGGGCACCGAAGAGAATGGCCGCACCCCACGACGCGAGGGCCAGTGAGCGACTCATGTCACGGTCTCCGGGGCGCTCGGGAGTGATCCCGATGCACTCGTCGCGGCATCGAGATAACGCTCACCGCGAACGCTGGCCGAGTCGGGTTCCACACGACGCAACGGGATGAGTGCCGCGAAGCGCAGGAATCCTGAAGCCACAAAGATGGCGGCGTATCCCCACCGCCCGAGCCCCACGGCTTCCAGGATCGCCCCACCAGCGAGCGATCCAAGGACGAGTGTCACCGCATTGAGGAACGCCAGTGAAGTGAGCACACTGGTGCGCTCCTCTTCGTGCGTGCGCTCGAGGAGCAGGATGAACGACGCGAGTTCATAGGCCGCCCAGCACACACCCCCCATGGCCATGAGCGCGATCATGAGCCCGAACGAGCCTGGCAGCGCGAAGAGAAGGGCGTGGACGCCGAGCGCGATGGTTCCGACGCGCAGGGTGTGCATCGCGCCGCGTCTGGCGATGAGTTCGCCGAAGACACTCGACGCCACCGACTTCGCCGAGAAGAGCGTCGCCGCGCCGAGGAAGTACTCCCACTGCGTGAAGTGAAGTTCGCGAATGAAGTAGGACGCGACAAACGGCGAGGCGACTTGCGCGGCAAACTGGAAGCAAAGGAGAAAGAGCACCAGACGGCCCTCCTCGCCAAGGAGTGGGCGGAGGAGCAATGCCCTCGGTCTCACTCGCGAGTGCCGCCATGATCCCTGCGGCGGTCCGCTCTGTTTGGCGAGAAACTGGATGGAGTATCCACGCCCCATCGCTCCCATGAGGAATGTCAATGCGTAGGCAAGGAGCAGCCATGGTCCGCCTGCATCCTCGCCTGCGGCAAGGAGTGCGCCCGCGGTGGCGAGCCCCGCAAGCGTGAACACTTGGCAGATGCGGTTGCGTCGTCCGAAGTAACTGGCCCGCATCCGCTGCGGGACCAGCGCAGCAACCCATGCACTCCACGCCGGACCGGCGCCGATGGCGGATCCCCAGTACATCGCGAAGCCAATGACAAGGAGCCATGTTGGTATCGATCCGTTGACGGCACCCACGATGAGTGGGACGAAGCTCGCGCACTGTGTTGCCGCCGTGAGGATCACCCATCGTTTGGGCGATCCGACCCAGTCGACGCCCCATGGTCCGACCAACTGCATCGTGGCGCCGAGCAGGTAGGGGATCGTGAACGCAAGGCCCGCAGCGACCTCGCCCATTCCGATCGCGAGGGCGAACGGAATGAAGTACGCCTCGGCCACGCCAACCATGAACGAGTACGCCGCGCCATCGGCAGTCGAGTTGCAGAGATCACGGCGCAACAGGCGCGACCGGGTCATGCTCGCATGTGTACCGCATCGCACGCACGGTGGCGTGCGAACCCGTTACGGAGGCGATCCGCCGCCGAATCCATTGCCGCCGGCCGATCCGGTCACAGTGGCGGGGGTGAAGCCGCGCAGCTGTGAGAACGACATCGGCACCGACATGGAGACATAACGACCACCGCCGCCTTGCCCCAAACCGGCTTGGTACGGATTTCTCGGTGGAGGGAGGAACGAATAGCCGCCCAGTGCGCGATGGACATAATCAGGCGCGCGCACAACGAGGCAATCCTGCGTGTAGTCGATGAACGCCCAGTCGGCCGCCCACGCCTCGGGCTCCACGGTCAACTTGATGAGTTCAATGAGGTTCCGTGCGAGCGTCTCGCGCTCGGTTCGTTCGGGACTCGCACCAGCTGGACCGAACAGACTTCCGCCGCCGCCGCCACCGCCACCGGAACCGCCACCACCTCCGCCAAACCCGCCGCCGCCGCCCATCCCGCCGCCACCTCCGGCGCCGCCGCCACCGCCACCACCACCAGAGTTGGATCCTTGATTGAGCGCCGCATCGATGTTGAAGTTCGGCGCGTTGTTGAAGTATGGAGTCTCGTAGAGCAGGTCGTCGATTGGATAGAGCTTGGTGCGCCGCGCCGCGGGTCGGGAGAGATTCTCCTTCGTCCCGACCTCAAGGAATCCGCGCCGGAGTTGCCAGGTGCATTCGCCCTCGGCGGAGAGTTCCTCGAGGATTCCCTCGAGCGCGGTCAGGGCGTTCACGCGCGGGAACTTCATTGTGATCGGAGTTTCCGGGTCCATCCCGCTGAGGTTCTTGTCGGAGCGCCACCGCGCCATCATCTGGAATCCGACGGCCTTCTGGATGTAGTCGATCGCCTCCTTGGCGGGGGTCTCGTCGAAGTCGATCGAGATCTCGGCGTTCAGAAGCGCCCAGAGAATCGCTCCCTCGTCTGAGAGGAGTTCGCCCTGCTCGGGAGCGGAGACACCAGACTGCGGGGCTGGTGCAGGGGACTTCGGAGCTGGAGACTTTGGGGCTGGAACTTTCGCTGTGGGAATCGGCGCCGGAGGCGGCGAAGCGGGCTTCTTCGCGGGAGCCGACTGCGCGAGCGAGGCAGACGCAATGACCACCGACACGACAACGCCTGCAACGCGGGCAAGGCACGGGCGAAGGTGTGGTTGAAGTTCCGTCATGGTGCGTCGGGTCGCGAGGGCGCGCGCCCCTCAGAACTCTCTACGGATGGTAGCGCGCTGTTGATGCGATCAAGTGCATCGGCGGTCTCGCTCAGGCACAGGAGCGCCATTGCATTGCCCGCCACCGCAACTGTGCTGTCCCACGGAGCCGTGCGCAGGGCGCCCAGCGCTCTCCTGGGGTCCGGGCAGAGGTAACACGCGACTTCGTCGTAGGCGAGCTGGTCAAGGAATCGAAGGAGCGCAATCTGCATCGCGCGCGCCCGGAATTGTTCGCCCACGGGGGTGAACGAGGGGTCGGCGAGCATGAGCGCGAGCGCGTGGCCCGGGCGCGCCGATTGGCCGCTCGCGCCCCGACCACCGGCACCGGAGAGTGAGAACGCGCCGACGAGGTCGGGCAACACGGCGGGCCCATCTCCTGACATGCCCAGTTGGGCGCGGGCGAGTGCCATGCGCACGGTCCGCGCCAACGCGGCATGCGAATCGGTCGGGTCGCCGAGTTCGCGATCCGCAATGATGAGCCAGTCGAGTACACCCAGGAGCCGCGCGCGATCGGGCGCGTCCCACGCCGCATCGACCATCGCGCGAAGTTCTGCGCGTGGGACGACGCCGTGTCCGGTGCGCTCGAGCATTGCCATCGCGGCAAGCGTCGATGCCGTTTCGAGCGCGTCACCACCCTTGCGCTGGGCATCGTGGGCAAGGAGCCCGATCACATTGCGGGCGAGGGTGCCGCCAGCACTGGGCTCGTCGATCGTTGCGCCGAGCGTGGCGTGTGCGAGCACGATGAATGCCCGCGCCCGCGCATCGGCAAGCGGGTCGGCCTCGGTGTCGATGGTGCGGCCGAGCGCCGCGAGAATGGCGACGGCCGTGCGGCGGGCGCCTGCGCGCGAGGTCTCTGAAATGCCTAGAACTTGGGAAAAACGAGCGAGTGCGTACGCCGCGAGCGCCTGTTCGGCGGGCGGTGCGGCGATGGGATTGTCGCGGGCCTCAGAGGGTTCGTAGTCGCCACGAAGTCCGAGGGCCTCCATGTCGTTGGCCGCTGGGATCATCGACCGCTCAAACCACTGCGCGATCGCTGTCGCCGTGGCGCGTGCGAGGGCGGGGGACTCTGCGGCGGTCGGCATGCGACGAAGGCGCGCACCGCGGTGGACGAGGACGGGTCCCGCGTCGGGGGTTGGTTGGACAATTCGCGTTGCCGAGAACTGTGCGAGCGCGACCCGCTCGCTTGCGGGGATCTCTGCAAACTCCCGTGCGGGCAGGCCATGCTGCATCACGAGGGAGAGAAATGTCTGTTCGGGTGCGCCCGCTGCGTCGAGGGCTTGCAACACCGCCGGATGCGCAAGCATCCACGCATTGCCGCGGCGCACGGCTGCGCCCTCGAGCGCGGGGTCAATCTCGGTTCCAGCTTGGGAGTAGTCGCTGCCCACGGCAGGTACGGGCGCCTCGCCGAGCTCAATCTCAACTGTGAGTTGACGCCACGAGGGCTCTCTCGCCACGCGCGCCGCGGCAATCGCTTGTTCTGTCGCCACTCGGATTGGGTTGTCCACGCCGTGCGCCTGTCCGACGCCAATGACCTTTCCTTCGCGGCGCAGAAGGACGACAGCGGACCATCCGGTGGAGGGCTCCTGGCCCGACCACTTTGGGTCAACGGCGCCCGAATCAACGCACTTTCTCACAACCTGCCAGATGTCGTAGGTCCTTGCGGACGAAGGGTCCTGGGCCGCCGCGATTTCATTTGGATGTGCAAAAACCGACAAAAATGCCGACAGCGCGGTCGACAACGGGCGAACTCGGTTCATTGTGGAATGGTACGGGGTCGGTCTCTGACGGGACCGAGTTCCGCCTGTGTCGGTTCAATCGAAGAACGAAGTGTTGAGATGTTCATACACCGAGTCATCCCTTACGAGATCACCACAAAGCGGCTGGCGCTGCTGACTGTCTTGTCATTTATCGCCATCCTCTGAAACACCGACGCCAAGCCACACGAATTTCTGTTTGAACGCCATTTCGGCACGAGCACCCCCTCAAGGGGCGGCGGGCGGTTGGGGAGACACGTCCGAGCACGCGAGTGCAGGATGTGCCGAAAAGCGCGACGGCCTGCGGATTTCCGCAGGCCGTCGTTGCTTTTGTAGGTCGCGTGCGCGAGCACGCTTTCGCGATCAATCGAACTTGATCTTGTCGGTGCCCATGGCGCCGTGATCGTCCATGCCGCCCTTGGTCGGCTTCGACCGCTTTGGCAAGGTGAACGCATCGTCTTCGCTCGGAGGTGCGTCGGCCGCTCCGGTTGCTGCGCCGCCACCCCATTGCGCCCGCTTGAGACTCAGGCCGATCTTGCGATCGCTGGTGTCGACGCGGAGGATCTTGACATCGACCTCTTGGCCGGACTTCACCACATCCATCGGGTTCTCGACCTTCTGATCCGAGAGCTCCGAAATGTGCAGGAGTCCCTCGAGACCATCCTCGAGTTCAACAAAGACGCCGAAGTTGGTGATCTTCGTGACCTTGCCCTTGACGATCATGCCCGGCCGATACGCGCTCGGGATCGCTTCGACCCACGGATCTTCCGCGAGTTGCTTGAGGCCAAGTCCGACCCGCTGCTTCTCTTGGTCGACTTCGATGACCACGCACTTGACCTCGTCGCCCTTCTTGAGGACTTCGTTGGGATGCGCGATCTTCTTCGTCCACGACATGTCGGAGATGTGGAGCAGGCCGTCGATGCCCGCCTCGATCTCGATGAACGCGCCATAGTTGGCGAGGTTGCGGACCTTGCCCGTGATGACGGTGCCAAGCGGGTAGTGCTCGGCCACCAGGTCCCACGGGTTCACTTCGCACTGCTTGACTCCCAGAGAGATCTCCAGCTTGTCCTTGTTGAAATCGAGGACAACCACATCAATCTCTTGGTCGACCTGCACGATCTCGCTCGGGTGGTTCACGCGGCGTGTCCAAGACATTTCGCTGACATGGACGAGCCCCTCGATGCCGTCCTCAAGCCGCACGAATCCGCCGTACGACATGAGGCTGACCACCTTGCCGCGCACGCGGGCACCCACCGGGTACTTGCGCTCGATCTCTTCCCACGGACTCGGTTCGCGCTGCTTGAGGCCGAGCGCGATCTTCTCCCGCTCGCGGTCGATATTGAGGACCTTCACCTCGATCTCTTGGCCGATCTTCACGATGTCGGAGGGGTGATTGACGCGTCCCCACGACATGTCGGTGATGTGCAGAAGGCCGTCGATGCCGCCGAGATCGATGAATGCGCCGAACTCCGCGATGTTGGTCACGGTGCCCTTGACGATGTCGCCTTCCTTCACGACGGTGAGGAGGGACTTGCGGGCTTCGTCGCGTTCCACTTCGATCAGCTTGCGACGGCTAATGACGATGTTGCGCCGCTCAAGATCGATCTTGAGGACTGCGGCTCGAATGGTCTTACCAACATAGTCGCCCAGTTCGCCCGGGCGGCGGACATCGACTTGTGATGCCGGGAGGAACACGGGGACGCCGATATCGACGAGGAGTCCGCCCTTGATCTTGCGAAGCACCTTGCCCTCAACGACATCGCCTTCCTTCTTGGTCTGGAGCAACTGCTCCCAGCCGCGGATGCGGTCGGCCTTGCGCTTGGAGAGGACGATGTCGCCGTTGCTGTCTTCGAGTTCTTCGAGGAGCACTTCGACTTCGTCGCCGGGCGTCACGCCGCCAGCGTCGTCGAACTCTTCCTTCGGGATCTGGCCTTCGCTCTTGAGGCCGACATCAACGATGACATAGTCGCCGCTGATCGAGACGACCCGTCCCTTGATGACCTTGTTGGGGGCGCCGATGTTGGCGCCGGCCCTTTCCATGATGACGGCGAGGTTGCCGTCGGTGGGCTCTGCGCCGAGCGCGTCGCGGACCATCCGCGTGGCGGCGTCAAGATCAAGCCCGATGTCTTCGATAAGGTTGTAGTCGACCATGTTGTGTTGAAGTGCGATGCAAAGTGCGCGCCGAGGCACGATGCCAGAGCGCAAGGCGATTGCCGCCGGGACCATCCCGGTGGCGGGTCGCTGACTATATCAGGATGCCGTGCCGATTCGCGCGGGGGTGGCGGTCTCAGAGCCGGGAATCAGCCGTTTCATGGAGATGAAGCCGACGAGCCCAAGCAAGTTGACGAAAAAGCAGATCAGGAAGAACCACGCGCCGTAGCCCGCATGCGCCATGGGGGAGTACAGCGCGATCGCGAGAAATGGGGCAATGGCGCCGCGAATTCCGTTGAGTGTGACATGCAGCGCCATGTACTCGCTGTCGCGGTGCGCCGGCGCGAAGTCGTGGTGCCCGAGATTCCACGCCAGCGACCCGCCGGCGAATCCGAGTCCGAGCACGACGCTTGACAAGTACATGATCGGCATGGAGTGGGCGAGCGTGGCCGCGAAAATGAGTCCCGCCGCGAGGACAAATGTCCAGCCGTGGATCGAACGGAACCGGATGACATGGACGCGCGTCAAGAGGCGGCTCCAGGCCGGGATGGCCAGCGGCATCACCGCGATGGGAATCACGGTGGTGACGAGGATCCCCTCGAGGTAGCTCGTGTGAAACTCGTCATTGAGCACAATGACCTGCGGCGGGCCCAGCATCAAGTTGCCCAGGCCAAAGACTGACATCCACCACATGAAGCGCGCGTAGAGCGGGTCTTCCTTCAAGAGGGCGATGAGTCCGCGCGGATCCATGCGAGAGGCGACGCTGGCTCGTCCGTCGCGTTCGGCGCGCTGGAGTCGCCGCTGGCCGCGAAGTCGGACCCTTCTGTAGATGGCATTGCCCGCGAATCCTGCGAGCGCCAGAATCGGCAGGAGGTAGCGAAAGCTTGCGGGGGCGATGTCCATCGCTTCACCGATGAGCAGTCCAGCCACCGCGAGCATGACGGCTTGGATGATCGCCATCTTGCCAGCGATGAGCGCGCGATTGGCCCGGGGATAGTTGTTTCGCCACACCGAGGTGCGGATCGTGATGACTCCCGTCCACGCAATGCGCGCGACGATGACGAGGAGCGTGAGGATCGCGAGCCCAGAGGGCGAAACAGGGACGAAGGCAATGAGCGCCACGCAGAGGCAGGTGACAAGCTGCAGCCAACTGATGAAGGGGACCTTGGTTCTGCCGTGCGCGAGCGCTGCCCAGACGAAGCTGGAGAGGTTCGCCACATTCGGAGCCGCGCTCACTGCAGCGACGGCGAGGTCGAGGTCGTCGCCAGAGAGTCCTTCCACGGATCCGAACATCTTCTTGACAATGATGGCCATCGTGCCGCCCTCGATCGCGCCGAGCATGAGCGGCAGGAGCAGCCACGAGAACAGTTCGCGCGCGTAGTTGGCGCGGAGCATCGGCGGCAGCGAGAGCGGGTGGAACTCGCGCACGAACGAGTTGAGCGCGGCAATGAATGGTCGTGCGCCGAACATCGCGCGATCACGCGTTCGCGCGGGTGACGGCCTCGCGGAGGGCGCGCCACGAGGCGTCGAGCGAGTCAGGGATGACCCGGACATCGCCGATCGTTGCCATGAAGTTCGTGTCGCCGTGCCAGCGCGGAAGGACATGCGCATGAATGTGCTCAGGGAGCCCGGCACCCGCGGCTCGTCCGTCGTTGACACCGACATTGATCCCCTGCGGGGAGAACGCCCCACGGACCGCCGCGATCGCGATGTCGACGAGCCGCCAGAACTCCATGCGCTGCGCCGCCGTGTAGTCGCACAGCGAAGGCTTCGCGTCGCCCAGAGCGATCAACACATGACCGTTGGCGTAGGGATAGCGGTTGAGCATGATGAGACCATGTTCGTTGCGGTGGACAACATGGTGAGCGCGCACGCCTTCGGTGGTGGCGCCCGCGACGGGATCCGTCGCGCGCCACGCCGCGAGGAGGAAGTTCGACGACGATGGCCTTGGGGCATCGGTGACAGAAGCGCGTGCGGTCGACTCACTTGCCTCAAGGTCGCGGAGGTACGCCATGCGCCAGGGCGCCCAAATGTCGCGGTGGGTCATCGACGCAATCGTAATGAGACGGCAGACTCGAGGCGGGCTAGGGCGCTGTGGCTGGTGCGGGTGCGGTGAGATCCGCGATGGCCTTTGCAGCGGTCTTCGCGGCAGCGAGGCGCGCGCGTGACTGTTCTGCGTGGCGGTGTTCCAACTGCTGCCAGCGAATGAACTGCGCCGATGGCGGCGCGACCTGCCAAGTGGACGGGTCGTTTGCCACAATGTCCTTCGAGAGCCGCGCGGCAACGGTCAGTCGATCCGCGTCGGTGTGCAGTTGCGCGATCCACTCGGCGAGATCATGCTCCGCGAACGCGGTCGCCAACTCGCGAGCTTCGGGGGTGCCATCGGTCAGCGTCTTGATGAGCAGTTGCCGCGGCGGCGAGATGGCGCGCTTGGAGTCGAGTCGCGATGCCATCGTGTAGGCGAGCCCAGCAGGAAGCGACGAGCGGAGTTCGGCGAGGAGGTCGCCGTTCAGGCGGGCCAGCTCCGCCGCAGGCCCGAATGCGCCTTGTGCCGAAACGCCGTGCACGACGAATTGCATGTGCGCGGGGTCGATACTCGTCTGGTTCGCTAGGAGTGAAGTGAGCGCCATCTGTGCCTGCGTGGCAGAGGCTTCAGCGGCAGGCAACCGCATCGCCAAGGTCTCGAGGGCCAGTCGCCGCGCGATGTCGGCTCGGGCCTGAGCGCTTCGGAGCGTGATCGCGCGAATCGTCGCCGCCTCGGTCTCGGCGAGGCCAGAGATGGCTTCGAGGAGCGGGACAGGCGAAACAAAGGACACCGGAACCCCGCGGGTGTCCCCAACGCTGTGGGCCGCGTTGGCAATCGCGTAACACAGGCGCGCCTGTGTCGCGAGGTCCTGCGTGGGAGTCTTCGTTTG
>SXGR01088884.1_pt1 | contig 12820 bp, 13 predicted proteins | sample 3174711 | NCBI WGS metagenome assembly SXGR01 (sample SAMN11356860, study PRJNA531348) | freshwater metagenome | isolation source: freshwater sample F1-60 | place: China: Fuxian Lake, Yuxi | collected 2017-12-25
CAATGAATTAATCACAAATCTAAGAGCAAATAGGGGTTGAAGCTGTATCCCGTTGGGATGACGAGGCCGACCGTGGAATGGGAGCAGCCGAGCCTGCGCATCTTTTGAATCATGCCCGGCAGCGCGGTCTCGGAGGAACTGGTTCCCAGCACGAGCCACAGCTCCTCCTTGATGAACGCGAGGAAGCGGACAATGGAGAAGCCGCACCAAAGCGCGATGCCGCCAAGCACCACAACGACGAACATCCCGGCCGTCGCGTAGAAGCCGACCATGAGTTTGAGCAACTTCAGCGAGCCAAGCCCGTAGCTGCCCACGGTGAAGGCCATCGCGCCGAACGCGCCCACCGGGGCGAGTTGCACGACGATGCGCATGACGCCGAAGAAGATTTCCGAGCCGCGCTCGATGACGTTGAGCACCGCGAGCCGGTGGTGGTTGTTGAGCGAGGTGATGGCGAAGGCTGTGAGCGCCGAGACGAGGAGCACTTGCAGAAGGTCGCCGGTGACGAAGGCGGAGAAGAGCGTCGCGGGGATGATGTTGAGCAGGAAGGCCGTCATCGTCTGTGACTCGGCCTTCTTCGCGTAGCCTTTGGCGGTGTCGGGGTCAAGCGTGGCAGGGTCAATGTTGAAGCCTGCGCCCGGCTGCAGCCAGTTCACCACCACAAGGCCGATGATGAGCGCGAGCGTCGAGACGACCTCGAAATAGAAGAGCGTCTTGATGCCCACGCGGCCGAGCTTCTTCATGTCGCTCATGGAGGCGATGCCGTGGACGACGGTGCAGAAGATGATGGGCGCGATCATCATCTTCACCAACTGAATGAAGCCGTCGCCCAGCGGCTTGAGCGACTTACCGAAGTCCGGGTAACGCCAGCCGACCACGATGCCGAGCGCCACAGCAACCAGCACCTGCACATAGAGCCTGCGATACCAAGGCACGCGCGTGGCGGGAGCGGCAGGCGGTTCGGCGGCGTTCACGCGTGGCGGCAGGTTTGGGTTGGCACGCGCGGAGGCTAGGAGACTTTCCAATTGCAGGCAACGCGGCATCTGCGCGCGGCATCTGCGCGGCGTCTGCGTGGCGCGCTGAATTGCCATCTCCAGCCGTCAGTCGAAAGCCCCGTGTCCACCATACAGCGACTCGCGAAGAAATTTCTGCCCGAGCAGACTGCCGCCGCGATGGAGGCCGAGTCGCGCGAGTGGCGGGTGGTCTGTGCGTGCGGGCACGACCCCTCCATCTGGGACATCGGCGGCATCCGCTACAAAGCCACTGGCAAGCCCCGCACACTGATGAAGTGCCCCACCTGCGGCAAGCGCACCTGGCACCGCGTCCTCAAGCGGCCGCCCGCGACCGCCGGACGCAATGCCATTGCCGGAATTTCTCAAACCACATAAGAATCCACCCATGAACAACAGCGCCCCCGACCGTCGCTCGTTTCTCAAGCTCAGTTCCGCCGCCGCCGCCACTGCGGCATTTACTCCCGCCGCCTTCGCCGCCGAGAGGAAGCGCGGCGTCCAAAAGGCCATCATGTGGAGCACCATCGGCGTGAAGGGCACCGTCATGGAGAAGATGAAGGCCGCGCAGACCGCCGGCTTCCTCGGCGTGGAGCCGATGGGCGGCATGGACCGCGCCGACGTCGTCGCCGCGCTCAAGGAAACCGGCCTCAAGGCCGCCAGCGTCTGCTGCCACACGCATTGGGCCAAGCCCCTCTCCGCGCCCGACGAGCCGACGCGCAAGGTCGGCTACGACGGGCTCGTCCTTTCGCTGGAGGATGCGAAGGCCTACGGCGCGACCAGTGTGCTGCTCGTGCCGGGCGTGGTGAATGACAAGGTGACTTACGACGACTGCTTCAAGCGCTGCGTCGCCGAAATCAAGAAGACCGTGCCCGTTTGCAAGAACCTCGGCGTGAAGATCGCCATCGAGAACGTCTGGAACAACTTCGTCACCAAGCCGCAGCAGGCCGTGGACCTGCTCGACGCCATCAACAGCGAGTGGGTGGGCTGGCACTTCGACATCGGCAACGTGGGCCGTTACAGCCCGGCGCAGGAGTGGATTCCCGTCCTCGGCAAGCGCATCCTCAAGCTGCACATCAAGGAATTTGACACGCGCAAGATGACCGCCACCAGCCCGAGAGCGGGCTTCGGCGCGAAGTTCCTCGAAGGCGACAACAACTGGCCCGCCATCATGGCCGCGCTGGACAAGATTGGATACTCCGGCTGGGGCATCGCCGAGCAAGGCGGCGGCGGCACGCCGGAGGGTTTGAAAGACCTGTCGGATCGCATGACGAAGATTTTCGCGAGCTGAAGGGGAACGATCCAGATGGATTGAACCCCGAAGGACGCGAATAGCACGAGGGACAGTCGCAGCCGCCGGGAGCTGAACGGAACTGTCCACACCGATTGGTGCGCTGGCCCTGCCTTCGCCAATCAAGTCTTCTCCCCGCTTCCCCCATCGTGTCCTTCGTGCCTTTGTGGTTCCGATCGGATCGTTCCGGCCAAGTGCCGCAGTGTTTCCACACACTGGGTCCACCTCAGGGTAAAAACTGATTTCCCTTTCGCCGGGTTGTCGCCAACCTGCCGGGCGGATTTGGTTGGAGCAGCTCATCAAACCAAGCAGGAACAAGATGCGCAGGCATAGTTCCCGCCAATCCTGGCAACGAACAGAAACATGAAAAACAACGTGACAGTGGTGTGTGGTGGTGGCGGCTTCATCGGCGGCCATCTGGTGGCGGACTTGCGGCGGCAGGGCATCGGCCCCATCCGCAGCGTGGACGTGAAGCCCTTCGACGGCTGGTATCAGAAGTTCGATGGTGTGGAGAACGTCGTCCTCGATCTCCAGGAGAAGGTCGCCTGCGAGCGCGCGATGCAGGGCGCGTCCGTGGTCTATAACCTCGCCGCCGACATGGGCGGCATGGGCTTCATCGAGAACAACAAGGCGCTCTGCATGTTGAGCGTGCTCATCAACACGCACTTGCTCATGGCCGCGAAGGCCGCCGGCGTCGACCGCTTCTTCTACGCGTCCTCCGCCTGCGTTTACAACGGCGACAAGCAGAAGGACCCCACCATCACCGGCCTCGCCGAGGCGGACGCCTATCCCGCGATGCCCGAGGACGGCTACGGCTGGGAGAAACTTTTCAGCGAGCGCATGTGCCGCCACTTCCGCGAGGACTACGGTGTGAAGACCCGCGTGGCCCGCTACCACAATGTCTATGGGCCGGAGGGCACGTGGGACGGTGGACGCGAGAAGGCCCCTGCCGCGGTCTGCCGCAAGGTCATAGCCGCCAAACTCTCCGGCAAGCACGAGATCGAGATCTGGGGCTACGGCAACCAGACGCGCACGTTCATGTATATTGAAGACTGCCTCAAGGGCACGCAGATGCTCACGCACAGCGACTACGTTGAGCCGATCAACATCGGCAGCTCCGAGAAGGTCACCATCAACCAGCTCGTGGACCTCGCCGAGTCCATCGCCGGCGTGAAGCTCAAGCGCAACTACAAGCTCGACGCGCCCAAGGGCGTCAACGGCCGCAACTCCGACAACGCGCTCATCCAGCGCGTCTTCGGCTGGGAACCTTCCATCTCGCTGCGCACCGGTCTGGAGAAGACCTACGCGTGGATTTACGATCAGATGGTTTCGCAAGCGAAGTCGAAGTAACTGCGACTGACACCGAGGCTTTCAACCCACGCGCCGTCTCCCTAGAGTCGGCGCGTTTGCTTTTGCCGATGCGCGTCCTGCTGCTCAACCAGACCTTCCACCCCGATGTCGTCGCGACCGCGCAGGTGCTGTCGGACTTTGCCGTCGGGTTGGTCGAGCGCGGGCACCACGTCACGGCCATCGCGAGCCAGCGCGCCTACGACAACCCGGCGCAGCGCTTCCCCGCGCGCGAGACTTGGCGCGGCGTGGAGATTCAGCGGCTTCCATCGGCGGGCTTCGGCAAAGCGTCGCTCTGGCGGCGAGCGGCGGACTTTGGCTTCTTCAGCACCGTCATCGCCCTGCGCCTGCTCACCCTGCCGCGTTACGACGCGGTCGTTGCCCTCACCTCGCCGCCGCTGGTCTCGTATCTGGCGGCGTGGTTCTGCCGGCTGCGCGGCGCGAAGCTCTTCTACTGGGTGATGGACATGAACCCTGACGAGGCCGTGGCCGCTGGCTGGCTCAAGCCCGGCAGTGTGCCGACGCGCGCGCTCGAAGTGATGTCGCGCTTCAGCCTGCGACAGTCGCACCGTGTCATCGCGCTGGACCGCTTCATGCGCGACCGCATCGTGGCGAAGGGCATTCCGGCCGAGCGCGTCGTGGTCATTCCGCCGTGGGCACACGATGAGGCGGTGAGGTTTGATGCCGAGGGCCGCGTGAAGTTCCGCGCCGCGCACGGGCTGACGGACAAGTTCGTGGTGATGTATTCCGGCAACCACAGCCCGGTTCATCCGCTCACGACGCTGATGGAGGCCGCGCGCGCGCTGGCGGACGACGCACGCTTCACCTTCTGCTTCGTCGGCGGTGGCAGCGAGCATCCGAAGGTGAAGAAGTTTGCCGAGGAGCAAGGGCTGAAGAATATCCTCTGCCTCCCCTACCAGCCGCTCAACGAGCTCGCCGGCTCGCTCTCGGCAGCGGACCTGCACACCGTCGTGCTGGGCGACCCGTTTGTCGGGATGATTCACCCCTGCAAGATTTACAACATCCTCACCGTCGGTGCGCCGGTGCTCTACGTCGGCCCGGAGCCGAGCCATCTCGCGGACATCCTTGCGAGCATGAGCGGCTCTCCGCACACCGCGCGCGTGGCGCATGGCAATCCGGAGGGCGCGGTTGCGGCCATCAAGCGCATCGCCGCGCTCGGCGCGCGCGGGGAGAAGGAACTGTTTGCCCGCACCGCTGCAAAGTTCTCCGTCCACACGCTGCGTCCGCAGCAGGTGAAGCTGCTCGAAGTAGGCTTCCAATCACCGTGACCCTGATTCAGAACATCACCTTGAGGCCGGCCTGCACCCAGCGGGTGTCCTGCGGCGAGCGGAAGAAGGTGGCGCCGGTGCCGCTGCCCGCGCCGTAGTAGTAGTTGTCGAGCAGGTTGTTGATGCGGACGTAGCCGGAAATGTTTTGCGACCGGTTCCGCACCTCGACGTAGAGGTTGACGGTGACGAACGCTGGGACGCGTTGCTGGAAGTTCGGGCTGCCGGCTGCGGTCACGAAGCTGGCCTGCGGGCCGTTGACGTTGTCCATCAGGTTGCGCCCGAGCTGGTCGCTCGTGTTCGGCACGCCGGAGTTAAGCAGCAGCTTCGTGCTCTCGACCGTGTGCGACGCCAGCACGTAAGCCCGCGCCCGCAGCGTGCGCGTCTGCATGTTGAAGTCGGGGAAGTCGGAATAGCTTTTGGTCACGATGCCGGTGATGCGGCCGTTGCCCTTGTCCCACAACACCTCCGTGGCCACCGTCTGGGTCAGCACCGTCACGCGCCCGGACTTCTGCGCGGCGCGGAGGGATTTGAGGGCGTTATATTTTGCCTGCACTGGGCAGATGGGCACGCACTTCGAATTGCCCTCGGACCGCAGACCGCTGGTGGGATCGTCCGCACCGAGCACCGGCTGGTAGCCGCACGCGTCCGTCTCCGGGTTCACGTAGTCGGGGTTGGGCAGCGAGTTGCGCGCCTGCGGCATGGTGACGGCATCGAGCGCGGCGGGATACATGGCGTGGGGAAATTTCTTCGGGTCGAGCTTCGCCGCCTTTATGGCCGGGCTGGTGCTCTGGTCCGCGAACGAACGCGAAATGGGCTGCATCGGGAAGCGGTAGTCGCCGTAAGTCTTCGCCGGGTCCGCGCCGGGGATGCGCTGGTCGGCGGCGTCGCCCGCCACCCCCCAGTTCGGACTCCGCGCGCTCGTAATAGGGCCGCAGCGTCTCGTAGCTAAAGGGCCAGTCCAGCCCCACGCCATACGGGGACTTCAGGCGCAGGTCATTCGGCACCATGCGCGGCGTCTGGCCCAGCCAGTGATTCGTGGTGCCGCCCGCCGTGCGGTCGGACTCGCTCCCATACGCCAGCGGCCCGCGCTGAACGTAGAAGCCCGCCGCGTCAATGGTGCCCTTGGGAATCGGGTTGAATTGCAACACCGTCGGGGCGGGCGCGTAAGGGCTGTCGGGAAACGGCGAGTTGGGAATCTTGAACAGCGTGCCGTGGAAGCGCCGCACGTAGCTCGCGTAGCCCTCGGCCGTGACGCTCGTCGCGCTGCCGGCCTCGACCACGAGCACGCGCACATCCGGGTCTTTCGCGGTGAGTTCCTTCGCGAGGATGGAGCCCATCATGCCCGCGCCGATGATGAGCACGTCGGCATCGAACGGAGCGGTTGCTGCGGGGGAGGATTTTTTCTTAGCCATGAAGCGGGATGGTTTGCGGGACATTCGGAGGAAAAGTCCAAGTGCCGAAGCCCGGGGCCTTTGCCGCGCGCGGGTGGGAGAAGACGGTCGCTCCGCCAACTGCTGCACGTGCCCGCCGCCTAGGTCGGCCTCATCGCCAGCGAGCAGCGCGCCCGGCTCCTGCTCGACTGGCTCGGGCCTGACTCCGTCGCGCATCCGTCGTTGCACGCGCCCGCCGGGTTGGACCTCGGCACGCGCGGCCCGGCGGAAATCGCGTTGAGCATCCTTGCTGAAGTCATCCCGTGTCGTCTCCCGGGCCAGGCCGCCGACACCTTCGCCCGCACGGTCGCACGTTAATCTTCGAGCAATCGCCTCGCGTAGGGCCGCCGCACTCCTGGCTGGCGACGCGTTCAGCGCGCCACGGACACGGGCGCCCGCACCGGCTTCCCCGGCACCACGCCCCGCTGCAACGCGCCGTCCCGCACCACGAAGACTCCGCCCACCAGCACGTCGCGGATTCCTTCCGACGGCAGGTCCGGCTGCTCGTAAGTGGCGCGGTCTTGCACTTTCGTCGCGTCGAAGACCACTAGGTCCGCGTCTGCGCCAACGCGCACGCGGCCTTTGTTCTTCATCGCCGGGACGCGTTCCTCCAGGCGGCGCGCGGGCATCAGAGAAAGTTTCTCCACCGCCTGCATCAGCGAGATCACCTTCGCCTCGCGGACGTAGAGGCCAAGGATGCGTGCGCTCGTGCCGACCTGACGCGGGTGGCCGCGCAGGCCGTCGCTGGCAATCATCGTAAGCGGATGCGCCACGGCGTCACGCACGACCGACTCGGGGTTCGAGTGGACGATGACCATGCCGCCGGTCTGGCGAAACTTCGCGAAGCTCGCAGCGGTGAGTCGCTCGCCGGTCGCGGGCCATTGCAGGTCGCTGAAGGTGATGCCCGCGCGCTGCTGCCAGCCGGAGTCGAAAATCGCCGAGCTGATGTCGGTCATGCCGGCGGTGTAGGGATAACACTCGACGGTGAGGTCAAGCCCACGCGCACGGGCTGCAGTGATGAGTTCGAGCGCGCGCACTGTGGAGCGGTTCGCCGTGCTCTGGATGTGGCAGACGTGGGCGGGCGCGCCCGTGACTGCGGTCGCGGCGATCAACTCCTCGATGGACGAGAAGACATTCTGCGGCCCGGTGTCACCTTTCGCGCGGATGTGGACCGAGCATGGCGCGCGGAACTTCGCGGCGGCGCGGAACATCTCCAGGATTTCCCACTGCGTCGCGGCGGGGGTGTATTGAATGCCGAAGCCCACGGCCACCGCGCCGCGTTCCAGTCCGCGCTCGATGAGGCGGCGCAGGTCGGCGATCTGCGCGTCGCTGGCGTGGTTCGTCGCCGTCACGGAGTTTGCGCCGGGCAGGAACGAAGGCCGGTCGCCCATCGTCGCCATGCGGCAGTGGATGTGGCTCACGCTCACGCCGTGGTGGATGAGCGATTTGCCCGCCCGCGCCGCATACCACGCGTCCACGTCCGCCGTGCCGACCTCTAGCTCGAAGACCGCCGTCACCCCGTCCTGCGCCTTGAACTGGTAATCCTCCGGCTGCTGCCCGTGCTGGTGAAGGTCAATGAAGCCGGGCGCGATGACGAGACCGCTGGCATCCACCGTCGTCCGCCCGCGCAACGCCGACTGCGACACCGCGCGAATCACACCATCGCGGATGCCGACGTGGCGGACGGCTTCGAGTTTGGATTCGGGGTCGAGCACGCGGCCGCTGGCGAGGACGAGGTCGAAGTCCTGGGCGTGGGCGGAACCGAGGAGGAGAAGAAGAAACACCAACGCGCACGCATCGCGAGCCTTCTCCCTTCGCGGAGCGAGGGGAGAAGGTGGCCGGAGGCCGGATGAGGGGTGCGGCCACCAACGCCGTCGCAGCCAACCCCTCACCCCGGCCCTCTCCCCTTGCTCCGCAAAGGGAGAGGGAGAAGAGTCCCTTCGATGCCGCGTTGGATCTTGCGTGAGCATGGCTGGAAGTCTTGGGCCTAAATCACACAACACGCAACACGGAGCACGCCTCCGCCTCCTCACGTCGGCGGCTACAGAGCAGCGGGCGACATCCCAACGCTCACAATGCTGCACGCCTGAATCACGTTCAGCCCGAGCCGCTCCGCTTCCGCGAGCACTTCGTCCGACTCGGTGCCGGGGTTGAGCCAGAGTTCGTCGCAGCCCTTCGCGGCGATGGCGGGAAGCACCTTGAGCGTCACGGGCGGAGGAAGATAGACGCTCACGAGGTTGGGGCGACCCGGCACGTCGGCAATGCTCGCGAACGCGGGCATGCCCTCGACGAACGGTTCCTTTGGATTGACCGGCCACACCGTGAAGCCCTGCTGCACGTAGGCGCGCACGGCCTTGTTGCCGAACTTGCTGCGGTTGGTGGAAGCCCCGATGACGGCGACGGATTTCATGCCGCGATTATCCTCCTCCCGAGTCAGCGCGCAACTCCGGTGCGACTGGAACCCTCGGCTGCAGCGGCTCGCGTCGGAACGAACGCACGGCGAGAAGCATCGCCGCGATGGTCAGGGCGCTGCTGAAGAAAAACGCCGCGCCCGGCAGCTTCACAGGCGCACCGGCACTGATGAAGAAGCCAAACAAGCCCGTCGCCAGCGGCGGCCCGAGGACGCCGGCCACGCTGGCGAGACTGGTCAAGGAGCCTTGCACCGCGCCTTGCTCGTCTGCGCCGACGCTGCCGGAGATAAGCCCTTGCACCGCCGGCCCGCTGATGCCCGAGAGCGACGCGGCCGCGATGACGACGTAGGCCATCCAGCCTTCCGTCGCGAGTCCGTAGGCGATGATGCCCGCGGCGCTGATGGTCAGGCCGCCGGTCACAGAGCGGCGCTCACCGAGTCGCGGGATGATGGCGCGGGTGTGCGAGGCCGAGGCAATGCTCCCGCCGCTGAACTGCTCCACGAGCTTCGGCAGGATGGGCACGATCAGCCCGATGCCCAGGATGTCGAGGAACAGCGTGATGAAGATGAAAACGAGCGCCGGCTGGCGGGCAGATTCGGCCGGCGCGGATGACACGGGCTTCGGACGGAGGATGGCGGGGGCTTCTTCCCAGCGGAATCAAAAAGCAGACCAAATGGCCCGCCCGTCTGCGCGTTGCGTCACCAAGGGGAGGGGGCAAGGCAGTCCCTCGAATCTATCACCTCGAGGTTGGATGGTGGAGCCGACAGGAGTCGAACCTGCGACCTTCTCATTGCGAACGAGACGCTCTACCAACTGAGCTACGACCCCAACCAATTCACCCAACGCTGCTTACACCATCATTCGAGTCCACAAAAAACAGGCTTGTATACCGCTTTTGGATACCGGTAGAGTTGGCCCATGCCGAAACAACCTGAAGCGACTCAGGCCGGCCGGCTTGTCCGTGTTGGCGAATGTCTCTACCGTTATTCATCGAACAGCGCGTATTATGCGGTGCTCAAACATCACGGCAAGATTTTTCGCCAGAGCCTCAAGACCACTGACCGGGCCATCGCGAACCGCGAACTCAACGCGCTGAAGAAGTCGATGGCCAAGATCGATCCCGGGGCCGGCAAGCTCACCGTGGAGGCGCTGGCCGACCGCTACCTCAAGTCCATCGCCTACCTCGATGACAAGACGGTGCGGACGCGCAAAAGCATTGCCAAGCAGTTCAAGTCGACCTGGCCTGGCGGCATGGAGCAGGCGATCCAGGGCGTGCGCGCCTCCGAGGTCCAGACCTGGCTGGGCCTGCACAGCAACCGCGTCGGCAAGGCCACGCTCAACGAATACCTCCGGTTTGTCCGCCAGATGTTCACGCTGGCGCTCAATGATCGCATGGTGGTGGAGAACCCGGCGGCGGGCATCAAGCAGCGCCGCCTCGACAAGCCCATCCGGGAGACGCCGACGTGGGAGCAGTTTCAGGCCATCGTGAAGGACATCCGCGCCCAGAAGCTCAACGCCGACGCGGAGGACTCCTCCGACTTCGTGGAGTTCCTCGGGCTGGCGGGACAGGGCAACTCCGAGGCGGCCAACCTCAAGGTCCGGGACGTGGACTTCACGACCGGCAAGATGACGCTTTACCGCAACAAGACCGACACCGGGTTTCAGGTGCCGATCTTCCCGCAGGTCCGCGCCTTCCTCCAAGGCCTGATCGGACGCCGGCAGTTGAAGCCGGGGGACAGCCTGTTCCGGGTGCGGGATGCGAAGAAGGCCCTCTCGTCGGCCTGCAAGCGGCTGGGGTATTCGCATTTCTCCCATCGTGCGTTTCGCCGGTGCTTCATCACGCGCGCGATCGAGCTGGGGGTGGACTTCAAAACCCTCGCGGCCTGGCAGGGCCACAAGGATGGCGGTGCGCTCATCGCCAAAACCTATTCCCACCTCCGGACCGAGCATTCCGACCGCATGGCGGAGAAGATGGTCGGCGAGCAACCGAAAGCTGGTTGACAGCCGGTGGCAGGTGAAGCCGGCCACGGTAGATCCTGCGCGGACTATTTTGGCTCCACAACCGTCAGGCCCCGGACGAGGTCGAAGTGGCGGCGATTGAACGTGGCGACTTCGCTCCCGCGCTCTATGGCGGTGGCGGCGACCACGATGTCGTAGTAGCCAATCATCTTCCCCTTGGCCTCCAGCTCGGCCCAGATGCGTGCGTGATGGTAGGCGGTTTGCTCCGTGTAGGTGATGATGGGCAGGGAGGCCACCACGGACTGCAAGTATCCCTCGCGTTTGGCCCGCTGCGCTCCCTTGGCCCGTTCCACGCCATGCCAGAGTTCAGCGATCGTGATGGCTGCAACTTCGAACTCCTCATCGGGCCGCGCGGCAACCCAGCCGTGAAGGTCGAAACTGCCCTTCTCGCCCCGGATGATCACATCGGCGTCGAGGATTATTGCCATTTGTCCACCGGGGGCTTGAGGGACTTGCGAGCCGATTTGAGATCCTCGTTCCACCGGCGGACATCTTCATCACTCAATTTGCTCGCGGTGAGCATCCCCGCCAGGTCCCGGCCGGTGCAGCGCTTCTCGCCGTCCGGAACGAGCCGGGCAAAGCGGACGCCGTTCTTGAGCAGAACGAAGGTGGTGTTCTGGTAGTGGGCGCGGTTGACGCAGTCGGCGAAGGTCCGCGCCGCCTCGGTCACGGTGATGGTTTTCTCAATCACAAAATCAGATTATCAGAGTTTGAGGGATTGTCAATTGAACTGCTCAGGCGAGCGATCCGGCAGGATGGCGGACCACCCCGGAAGCCCTGATAAAGAAAAGGGTGCCAGGCTTGCGCCTGACACCCCGCCGCCTTTCGGCGGAGAACAAGCAGGTTGTCGAAACAGCCTGCCGCTACTTCGGAATCATCCTGGTTCGCTGTGGATCATCCATCGCTCAACCGTTGTTCACAGTCTTCGCAACGAACTCATCCACCGAGGCGCGCAAAATCATCTTGTGCCTTACGGCGTTCGACGACTTCAGCAACCCACGATCCAGCAACCGATAGCCGGTCTTCTTGCTGAGCCCGAAGAGCTGGGCGACCTCCTCCACGGACAAGAATATCCGCTTTGAAGGATCGATGGTGTCGAGAGGCATTTTACTGTCTCCGGCCTGGGTGCCCGGAGTTGAGCAAAGCCCTTCTCCGTTATTCTGAAGGAAATCAGCCGGCTTCCGCAATGGCGCAACAGCCTACTCGCTCACCGGGAAATGCTGGCCTGCCGGGATGAACGCCAGCCGGCCTGACTAATGGCACGCCGGAGAGTTCGATCCTCTCCGGTGCTTCAACCCCAACAACCTCGCCGCCGATCAATGCCGAACCTCAACTGGAAGACGCTGCAAAACGGTGCCGCTGTGATCCTGGTCCTCTACATCCTGCCGAAAATCCTCCCGTGGCTGCTGCTGTTCGCCGTCGTTGCTGCGGTGGTTTGGTTCAATCGTCGGCCAAAACGCCGTGGCAGGGGAAAGCGGTGTCGGTGTCGTCGGGATCAATGCCGTTGCCGCTAGCCCCTTCCATCAACTCCTCAGCCTATCCTGACTTGAACGTCGGGGTAGGCTGGGGTGCTGGGCTGGGAGAAACCCTGCGGCCGATTTTTTAGCCATGAGCCTTCGGATTCCTGCTACGCCGAGTTTGGATTCTTGGGGTTCAGCCCTGTCAATCAGCTTCCTTCTCATGCGTAGGGTGGTAGTTAGGACGAGCCTTGACTGACAGGAATGCCACCTCGTCGAGGCGGGAGAAGACTGCGGCAGGCATGTGCCCGCCGAAGCAGCAGCCGGTAGGCACCCAGCGGCGTGGGCGGCGCGGTGGAGCGAGCTGGGCCTGAATTGCACCAATCACGCTACTTCACATGACATCGTAAAACGACAATTACCCTTCCCCTCGCCTTGACTCAGGGATTTTGTTACCGAGTCGTGGCCGTTGCCTCAGTAGAATGTTACCCAAAACTGGAGGCAAAGAATGGAAACTGTCAGCAGGTCGGCGCGGAAGGAAATCTTGGCAGCGGTGCGCGTTCGGTATGGGC
>SXGR01398807.1_pt1 | contig 12820 bp, 9 predicted proteins | sample 3174711 | NCBI WGS metagenome assembly SXGR01 (sample SAMN11356860, study PRJNA531348) | freshwater metagenome | isolation source: freshwater sample F1-60 | place: China: Fuxian Lake, Yuxi | collected 2017-12-25
GAGCCTGTATGAAATTCTACAAATCTTGAGCTTGAATGTGTTTGAGAAAACGCCTTTACATCAATTACTTACCCCAACCACCGATGAGCAAAATGAGCAAAACCAGCTCTCTCTACTCTGATAATCGTTGGGACACTACTGGTTTTAATTGAATATTTACTTCGACATTCCCAAGGCAACCAGCGTGCGCCGGTACGCGTCGAGTTCTTTTTCCAGAAACGCGGGCAGGTCGCGGTGGCCGATGGTGTCCACCGTCCAGAAATTGAAGTCGAGGTCTTTTTTCACCGCGTCGCTTTTCATCGCGCTGCTTAACGCGTCATCCCAGAACGCGAGTTGCGCGGCGTCGAGGCCGCGCGGGCCGAAGATGGTGTAGAACACGTTGGCGGTGACATCCACGCCCTGTTCGCGCATGGTCGGCACGTTGGCGAGCACGCCGCTATGGCGGCGCGGTCCGGCGACGCCGAGAAACCGTAACTTGCCTGACTGGGTAAGCTGCATCGCGCTGCCTGGGCTTTGCACGCCGACATCGAGGTGTCCGCCTGCAACTTGTATCGCGGTGTCGGTCCCGGAGTTGAACACCACCACCTTGAGTTTGGTGGGGTCTGCACCCGCCAGCCGCCCGATCTCGCCGACAGAAATATGGATCGGATTGCCCGCAGCGGTGGAGATGCCAAAGGTGACCGACGCGGGATCTTTGCGCAGCCGTTCGACAATATCGCGAGCGTTCTTGATCGGGGAATCGGCACGCACGAAATACATCTGGTATTCGTCGAGCAGCTTGATGATGGGCGACAACTCGCGTGGCGTTACCGTACCGCGCCCTGCCGCCACCGTGGTGAGCCAGCTTGACGAGGCGAGGCCCAGGTAGTGCGGACTGTTCGGGTGCGTGTTCAAGTAGGCGAACGCCACCGATTGTCCGCCACCGGGTTTGTTGACCACGTTGATGGGCGTACTGACGCGCCCATCCTGCAGCAGACGTTGCAGCGTGCGGCCGATGCGGTCGTTGGCGCCCCCGGGCGCAGCACCGACGATAATTTCCACAGGCCTTTCCGGGCGCCAGCCTTGCGCGTGCGTCAAGAGCGGAATACTGAACAACAGTGCCAGCCAAAGTCTCACGAAAAACTCCTTTTAAATCAATTGTTTAAGCCAGGGCATGTCGGTGCGGTATTGCGCCTCGAAGGCCTCGATCTGCGGCAGATGTTGCAATGTTACGCCGACGTCGTCCAGCCCTTTGAGCAGCCGTTCCTTGCGTGTGGCGTCGATGTCGAAGGCGTGTGTCGTTCCATCGGGTGCAATCACGATTTGGCGGGGCAGATCAACCGTCATGGCGATACCCGGCGCGTTTTGTAACTGCGCCATCAAGCCGCTCACCACAGGTTGCGGCAGCACGATAGTGAGCACGCCGTTTTGCATGCAATTGCCGCGATACACGTCACCAAAACTCGCGCCGATCAGCGCGCGCACACCAAAATCAAGCGTGGCATACGCGGCACTTTCGCGCGACGAGCCGCAACCGAAATCGGGGCCGGTGACCAGAATGCCCGCGCCGTGATACCAGGGCTGATTGAGCACAAAACGGGGGCATGGTTGCTCCTGTTCGTCGAACCGCAGATCGTGCAAAAACACGCGCGCGTAGTCGTTGTAACCGGGCCGGCGCGGCAGACGTTGAAAGCGCCCTGGCACAATCATGCCAGTGTCGAGTTTGGCGATGTCGAGCGGGGCGGCTATGGCGGTGAGGCTGGTGAAGGGTTGCATGGTTTTGGTATTACAGCGTGCGCACGTCGGTCAGCCACCCGGTTACTGCTGCTGCAGCCGCCATTGCCGGGCTCATGATATGCGTCAGGGCACCAAGCCCCTGGCGGCCTTCAAAATTGCGGTTGGTGGTGGAGGCACTGCGTTGTCCGGGCGCCAGGCTGTCGCCATTGGAGCCGCCACACATCGAGCAACTGGCGTCGAGCCATTCAAATCCGGCTGCGAGAAATATTTTGTCGAGGCCCTCGGCTTCGGCGGCGCGTTTCACCGTGGAGGACCCGGGCACCACCATCGCGGGGACGACGGCTTTGCGGCCTTTGACCACCGCCGCTGCCGTGCGCAGGTCTTCGATGCGCGCGTTAGTACACGAGCCGATGAACACGCGGTCGATCCTTATACCGGCCAGCGGCGTGCCGGGCGTGAGTTTCATGTAGTCGAGCGCGCGCGCAACACGGCTGCGCTTTTCGCTGCCGGTAATGGATGCGGGATCAGGCACTCGGCCGGTGATGGGTGAGGAATCTTCCGGACTTGTGCCCCAGCTCACCATCGGCGCAACGTCGCTGGCGTCGAGCGAGAGTTCGCGGTTAAAGCGCGCATCGGGGTGCGACGGCAGCGTGCGCCAGTAGGCGAGCGCCTGATCCCAATCGGCGCCGCTGGGTGCGAGCGGCCGGCCATGCAAATAACGACACGTGGTGTCGTCCGGCGCGCTCATGCCGATGCGCGCGCCGGCTTCGATCGACATGTTGCAACTGGTCATGCGGCCCTCAATGGACATTGCGCGGATGGTTGAACCCGCGTACTCGACAGCGTGCCCGACCGCGCCGCCGATGCCGATGTGCGCGATGATCGCAAGAATCACGTCCTTGGCGCTGACATGCGCCCCCAACGCGCCATTGATGCTGATGCGAAACGTATTCGGTTTTTTTTGCCACAGCGTTTGCGTGGCGAGCACGTGACGCAACTGGTTGGATTGCCCGATGGGAATCGGCAGCGCGCCCAGCGCACCGTGCGTGGCGGTGTGCGAATCGCAGCAGGCAATCAACAGGCCCGGCTGCGTCCAGCCAAGCTCCGGGCCGATGACATGGATGATGCCCTGCCGCGGGTGATGCACACCGTAGTGTTCGATGCCGAATTCACGCGCGTTGGTGTCAAGCGCCTCCACCACGCGGCGGATTTCCGGATGGGCGATGCTCGCCGGCGCAGTGGCGCGATTCGTTGACGGAAGATAGTGGTCGGTCACCGCGAGCGCCTGCCTGGGCTTGCGAACCTTGTGACCTTCGGCGCGCATCTGGTCAAAAGCGAGAAAGGTGCCGCCTTCGTGAACCAGATTCTTGTCCACGTACAGCAGGTCTTCGCCTTGAGGATGGGGCACGATGACGTGCCGTGCCCATACCCGGTCAAACAGCGTGAGCGGCGTAGTCATTGTTCTTTCCCTACGGAATCTACGACCTTCCCACGATTGTCTACCAGACGCTGCACGGTGTCGCAGAACATTTCCACCGAATCGGCCTTGAAAATCAAGGTTTGTACGCCCACTGCCGCCGCCTGACTCTGCAATTTCTCGTCAATGAAGCCCGAGGCCACCGCCACGGGCAAGCCGGCCCGGATGCCTTGTACTGCCCTCGCCACGTCCAGCCCGGACATCCCCGGCATGTTGTAGTCTGTCAGTACAAGTTCGAAAGCGGCGGGGTCGGCGCGCAGCGCAGCCAGCGCGTCTTGGGCATGGGTGTAACTGGCCACGCGATAGCCGCGCCGCTCCAGCAGGCGTTTGACCAGATAAGACAGATCTTCGTCATCATCAATGTACATGACACACACGCCGCCGCTTACGGCTGGCGCCGGCATCGCTGTCGTGTCAGCCTCCGGGGTCACAGTGTCCGCCAGCACAGTGTCCGCCGGTAGGTACAGCGTGAAGGTCGATCCCATTCCGGGCTCGCTATCGACGGTAATCGTGCCCCCGTGCTCCTGAATGATGCCATGCGCCACAGACAGGCCCAGTCCGGTGCCTTCACCCACTGGCTTGGTGGTGAAGAAAGGCTCGAAGACGCGTTCGCGTGTAGCCGCATCCATGCCCAGCCCGGTGTCGCTCACGGCAATCCGCACCGTGCGGCCCGGGTGTTTTTGGTGCAATTCCAGCAACGCGGGGATATTCTGTGCGAGACCCGCGTCCAGCAACACCGTATCCAGCCGGATGTCGATGTGTCCGGTGCCTTCGGGCATTGCCTGATATGCGTTGGTGGCAAGGTTGATAATGACCTGCTGTATCTGCGTTGCATCGGCCAGTACCAGCGGCGCATCGGGGTCGCAGTAAACGTTCAGCGTCAGGCGTGCCGGCAGGGTGGCGCGCAGCAGGCGGGCGGTCTCTTCCACCACTCCAGGCAACGATTCCGGCTTGAGGTGGGTCGGTTGGCGGCGGCTAAAGGCCAGTATCTGTTGCACCAGATCAAGCGCCCGCGACGCGGCCTTGTCAATCTGCGCCAGGCTCTCCCGTGCCTGCGGATTGTTTGCGGTGTCCTGTCGGGCCAGATCGACGTTGCCGAGGATGGCAGCAATGATGTTGTTGAAATCATGCGCAATACCGCCGGCCAGGGTGCCGATGGCCTGCATTTTTTGCGATTCGCGTAGTTGTGCCGCCAGCACGGTACGGGCTTGCTCAGCAAGCCTAAGCGCTGAAATGTCGTGCATGACGATGGCGGCGCCAATGACCGTCTGTGATTCGTCCCGGATCGGCGAAATGCTGCGGATAACCGGCACGGCGGTTCCGTCCTTGGCAAGCCGTATCACTTCTTCCAGGGGAATGGGTTTGCCAGCGGAGAGCAGCGCCGAGTGATCGCGGACAATGTGTTCCATTGCGGACGGCATGATGAAGGAGATGCGCTGGCCGATCGCTTCCGCGGTGGCGTAACCGAACATCTTTTCCGCGGCGGCGTTCCACGACAAGATGGTGCCATCCAGCGTGCGGCTGATAATCGCGTCGGTCGAGTTCTCGACGATGGTGGCGAGCAATGCGCGCGTGGCGCCGGCGAGCTTGCGCTCTGTAATGTCGCGCATGAAGGCGCAGTTGTATTCCTGACCCTGAAATTGAATGTAATTTGCGGTGACTTCGGTGTGGATGAGACCGCCGTTTGCGGTGTAATGATCGGATTCAAACGTGAGCGATTTTTGGCGTTTTAGTTCCTCCCAGTGCGCGGGCCAGGCATGCGGCGGGAAGTGCGGGTCGATATCGGAAACGGTTTTTCCTACCATCTCTTCGCGGGCATAACCCAGCACACGGCAGGCGGCGTCGTTAACGTAAATGATTTCCGCGTTGGGCTTGATCCAGAACACGGGGTTGACCGCGCGATCTATGCTGAATTGCGTTAATTGCAATGAGTTCTGAATGTGTTTGCGCTCGGTGATATCTTCGATCACGCGGATGGTATAGAGCGGCTTGCCGGTGTCGTCGCGCGCCAGCGATTCGGTGCGCGTCACCCAGATTACCGTGCCATCCTTGCGGGTGTAACGTTTTTCGTTTGAAAAATAGTCTATAGCGCCGGCCATAAGCCGGGCACGCTCTGCGTGCCCTATGTCCCGATCGTCGGGGTGATTGAGCATTCGCGGTGGTGTACCCAGCAGTTCTTCCGGCGCGTAGCCGGTGATTTCGCTGTAACACCGGTTATTCCGGATGTAGCGGTCGTTAAGATCGAAATGCGCGATGCCGACCGCCACCTGGTCGAAGGTGGCGCGAAAGCGCATTTCGCTGTCGTGGATCGCCGCTTCAGCCACTTTGAGCGCGGTGATGTCTTGCAGAATGATTGAGGTGCCGATGACTTTACCCGCTGAGTCGTGTATGGGCGCGTGGCTGGTGAAGACTTGTATGGGGCGGCCGTCTTTAGTCATACGGTCAGTCTGGCGCTCGATGACATGCTCGCCGTTGAGCAGGCGTTGGGTGTTTTGCTGCATGTAGGAGGCCCGATGCGGCGGTACGGTAAAGTCAGCGGGTTTGCCGATGACTTCTGCGGCAGAATAGCCGAGCATGCGTTGCGCCCCGGCGCTCCAGGAGGTGATCTTGCCCTTCAGGTCGCGGCCGAGAATGGCATAGTTCGAGTTGTCGACGATGGTAGCGAGCCGGTCGCGCGCGGCGCTGGTATGCCATAGCCGGTACAGCGTGGCGAGGATCAGTCCCAACGGCAGCAGGCCGAACAGCCCTACCAAGAGCGAGCGCACGGCCCAGCCGGCCAGAGCGTCACGCGTTGATATGCCCACACCCACAAAAAACGGATAACCCTCCAGCACGGCTATGCTGTAAATGCGCTTGACGCCATCCGTCGCAGACACTATCTCGAAGGTGCCCTGTTTTTTCCCCGCTGTGATGACCTCGCGTGTGGGCATGCCTGGTGACAGTGGCACGCTCTTGCCGCCGGCAATGGCCGGCCGGCGCAGTACCGGGCTGAAGCTGTCGCTGCGGAAAATCGTGATCAGGCCCTGCTCTCCGATGTCAAGTGACTGAAACAGTTTCTGAAAATACTCGACTTCGACCGATGCGCTCACCAGGCCGCGGAACTTTCCCTGGCTGTCGCGCAGCGCCTTGGCGATGGTCAGGGACGGGCGTCCGGTGACGCGGCCTATCGCGACCTCGGAATACACCAGACTGGCCCGGGCGCCGTCACGCGCCGCGCGGAAGTAGTCGCGGTCAGCCTCGTTCACGCGCGGCGTGGTTGCGCTTTCCGAGGTGTAGATCAGGTCCCCTGCCGAATCGAACACCCGCAGAGCCGACAATTCGGGAAAATTCTGGCGGCGCACAGCCAAGCCGGCATCCAGGGCTTCTGCAAAACGCGGTACGGCTTGCTTGTCGAGCGCATCCAGAGGCAACTCTGTTGCCATGACCTGCAAATGCGCGCCGGCACGGCGCAGTGCGGCGTCAAATCTCGCCTCGATAATCGCCGCATAATTGCGCGTCGTCGTCGCAGTGTCGTGCAATTTCTCGCGGTAGCTCGACAAGATCAGATACGCGAACAGCGCCACCACGGCAAACGTGCCCGCAGCGATGGCGCACAGTTGCAGGTGGCTGCGTTTCACGATCATGGTATCGCGCGGGCGCCGTTACGTTTTGGGGTGCATACTACGACAAAAGTTAATCCGCTCAGTCCTTTTTTTCCGCTTCCATTTCCGCCATCGCATCCCTCGCCCAGCGAAACGCCTCGATGCCTGCCGGCACGCCGGCGTAACAGGCAATCTGCAGCAGCACTTCCTTGATTTCGTCCTTGGTCACGCCGTTGCCGAACGAACGCTTCACGTGCAGCTTGAATTCATGCTGGCGGTTGAACGCGGCCAGCAACCCGATGTTGAGCAGGCTGCGCGTTTTACGTGGCAGGCCGGGGCGGCTCCAGATCATGCCCCACGCGGTTTCGGTGGCGTATTCCTGCATCGCCATGCTGAATTCGTCGATGTTTTGCATCGACTTGTCGACGTATTCCGCGCCCAGTACTTCGCGCCGCAGGGTGATGCCTTTGTTGAACAGTTCGCTGGCCATAAAAAATCCTTTATTAAGCGTGGGTTAAAAAGACGGATGGAGGATGTATCGTAAGTATTTGTTTTATATGATTATTTTAATGAAAAGATTTGCCGGCCTAGTACTGCTTTATGATGCGTAGCCGTGGTCGCCTCGTCGCGAGGACGATGCGAGCAAGGGAACTTGCACGCATGTGTCAGGGTCAGCACACCATGAGTTTGCCGGACGGAAATAGAACACTGAAATGAAGAAAAAATTTGTAATGCTGCTAACGATTGTACTCGCGCTGACGCTCGGCAGTTGCGCGTTCGCACCCGTGAATCACGAAGGCGGTGACGCGCCGCGTACTGCCGCCATCGTGCCGCTTAAGGCGCAGCGTCCGGTGCTGGGGCTGGTGCTGGGCGCGGGCGGCGCGCGCGGCTTCGCACACGTGGGCGTGATCAAGGCGCTGGCGGCGGCGGGTTTGGAGGCCGACGTGGTGGTGGGTGCGAGTTCCGGTGCGCTGGTGGCGTCGTTTTACGCCAGCGGGATGAATGCACAAGCGCTGGAGGCGCTGGCGTTGAAGCTGGAAGACGACGATATTTTCGACTTCACGCCATTCGGTCCCGGCGTGGTGCAGGGCGTGCGGTTGCAGGAATTCGTCAATCGTCATTTGAACGGGCGGCGGATCGAGACGCTCGCCAAACCCTTCGCGGCGGTAGCCACGGAACAAGGCAGCGGGCGTATGGCGGTATTCAATCGTGGCGACACCGGCGTCGCTGTACGCGCTTCGGCCAGCGTGCCGAAAATGTTCTGGCCGGTGATGATCAATGGGCAAACGTATGTGGATGGCGGCGTGGCAAGCCGGGTGCCTGCACCGCTTGCGCGCGAGATGGGCGCCGATGTGGTGGTGGCGGTGGATATTTCACGCCGTCCGACGCAGGACGCCAACGACGCGGACGTGGTAATTCGCCCGCAAACCACGCGCTCGCGCATCAACGATTTCAAGCATCGTCAGGCCAACATCGAAGCGGGCGAAGCCGCCGCAAACGAAGTCATTCAGGAAATCCGCGCGCGGCTCGCGGCTGCGGCAGCGCGCAAAATCAACGGTAATGCGGCTGCGGCGCTGAGCCGCTAACCCGCTAACCCGCTAACCCGTTGTTAACCCCATTAACCCTTACACCGCCAGGTGCGTGCACCAGGGATATTTACAGCGCGCTGCGCACCGGTGTCAGGCGCTGGTGGTTTTCAGTTGGTGCGACAGAATCAGCGGCGCCACCTCGGCCGCCGGAATGGGCTTGCTGAAGTAGTAGCCCTGATATTCGTCACATTCCAGCCGTGACAAAAACGCCAGCTGCTCGGCGGTCTCCACGCCCTCGGCAATGGTCTTGATGCCCAGTTGCTTGCTCATCGCCACCACCGCCGACACGATGGCGGCGTCGTTGGGGTCGGAACTGATGTCGCGCACAAACGACTGATCGACCTTGATCTTGTTCACCGGAAAACGCTTGAGATAACTCAGGCTTGAATAGCCTGTGCCAAAGTCGTCGATGGCGATGGCCACCCCCAGTTCGCGCAGATCGATCAGCGTCTGTATGGTCTGTTCGGCGTGCTTCATAATGCTGCTCTCGGTGATTTCCAGCCCCAGCCAGCGCGCATCAAGATGGCATTGCGTGAGCACGGTGCTCACCACCTGCAGCAGGTTGCTGCGCCGGAATTGCGGCGCGGAGATGTTGACCGACACCGTAAACGGGCTGAGTCCCGCGCGTTCCCACGCTTTGCATTGTTCAGCCGCCGCGCGCAGGATCCACTCACCGATGGGCACGATGAGGCCACTGTCCTCGGCAATGGGAATGAATTCCGCCGGCGACACGCGTCCCAGCGCCTTGCTGTCCCAGCGGAGCAGTGCTTCCATGCCGATGAATTTGCCGGTTTTTACCGCGATCTGCGGCTGGAAGTACAGCTGGAATTCGTTGCGTTCGAGGGCGCGCCGCAACTCCACTTCCATGCCCAGCCGGTCCTCGGTATTGACGTTCATGTCAGCACGGTAGAGCTGCCAGTTGTTGCGTTCCTGCTTGGCGTGATACATCGCCACGTCGGCGTTTTTCAGCAGCTCGTCGCGGTCGTGATCGTCAAACGGGAAGATGGTGATACCGACACTTGTGGTGGTAAATACCTCGCCGGACTCGGTTTCGAACGGCGTGGCAAAGGCGTTCTTGATTTTGTCGGCGATGGTGCTGATTTCGTCGATGGTGGTGGCATTTTCAACCAGTACCGTGAATTCGTCGCCACCCAGGCGCGCGATGGTGTCGGTGGCGCGCAAGGTTGCTGCCAGCCTTTCCGCCACCTGTTGCAACAGGATGTCGCCGGTGGCGTGGCCGCGCGTATCGTTGATCTGCTTGAAGCGGTCGATGTCGAGCAACATCACGCCGAGCAGCGTTTCATTGCGCGGGCGCGCTGCATGGCGGCATCCAGCCGGTCGAGCAACAGATAGCGGTTGGGCAGCCCGGTCAGCGAATCGTATTGCGCCATGAAGGCGAGGCGTTCCTCGGTCTGGCGGCGTTTGGTGAAATCATGCAGCAGCCCAAGCACCTGCTTGACTTCACCGCCGTCGCCGCACATGGGTACGTAGGTTACGGTAATTGACATCTGCCGGCCGCGCAGGGAAATCAGCAACTCTGCTGTTTGGGTGGATCGTGTTTCGTGCGCGAGCCTCAGCATCGGCAGCAGCTCGCGCGTGACTTCCGGTGGCAGCAGTTCCTCGTCGCGCCGGCCGATGATGTCGGCTGCGGGACGCGCGAAAAATTCGATGCCGCGCTGATTAACGAATTGCAGCCGCAGTGTGCTGTCGTAGATGAGAAACACATCAGGCACGCCGTTCAGAGACAGACGCAACAGTTCTTCGTTTGATTTGATCTGGTCCAGCATGAGCCGAATCGGCGACACGTCGCGATGCACGCCGACGGTGCCCGTAATGTTGCCGCGCGCATCGCGTATCGGCGCGTAGCTGCTTTCGACGAATATGTGTTGCCCGTCCTTGCGGGTACGCTTGGTCTGCCAGCCAACAATGGTTTCACCGTCAAGCACCCGCTTGCGCAGCGCGCGAATTTCCTCGCGCTTGGCCAGCGGAATCAGCCAGTCTGTCTTTTGCGCCAGTGCCTCTTTCGCGCTATAGCCGAACAAACGTTCGGCACCGGCGCTCCAGCTCACGAAGCGTTGATCGAGGCCGGCACTGGTGATCGCGTCCGGCGACGCCTGTACGGCGGAGGCTAGACGCGCGTTTTCTGCCTCGACGCGCCTCTGCCGCGTGACATCCTCGAATGAGGCCACCACCGCAACCGGCTTGGGATCGCCGGGTGCCAGCACCGGTTGCGTGTTGACCGATAACCAGCGCAGCGCAGAGCCACCGGGGCGGATGCCCACCAGCACGTTTTTTTGCGGCTTGCCGGTGCGCAGTGCCCGGCGGACGGGAAAGTTTCCGGCGACAAACGGTTTGCCGTCGTCCTGAATCGCTTGCCAGGAATGATCGTCGCGTAGCGCCTGCTCAATCTCTAGCGCGGTCATGCCCAAAATAGTTTCTGCGCTGGGATTGGTGGCAATCACCGCGCCATCACGAGAAACCATTACCACGCCTTCCGACAAGGCGTAGAGCAACTCATGGTACCGCTGGGCCGTCAGTTTGGGCGGATTGGGCTGGCGGCGTGTTCCCTGTACAGCTGCGGCGCGCTTTGAGGTTTGGGTTTTGCGTGGCGATTTCTTGTTTGCAGCCATACGTATTCCATACTACCGCAAAAGGGGTGATCCAAAGTGCAACTGATGCGTAGTGTCCCCGGCCGGTGGATTTACGCCGGGCGTTTGACTTACAATAGTAAGCAAATAGTAAGCACCTGATTTCTTGGATTAATTTTTCGGTAATTTAACAGAAAAATTGCAAAAGTTGCCGTTATTTCACGCGCCGCCGGATGGAGGGTGTGCTACCTTAGAAAAGTAGACGCAAGCATTCTGTGCGAGCGTGTAATGGTTGGCGCAATCTACACTGTAAGCACGAATACAGCCGTCCTGAATCTCAAGTATCGATAGCGATTGCGATCCCGTAGCAATCTTCAGGTGCGGTTGGTTACGGTTTGCCGTTCTGCCCAAATATCTTAACCGTCATATCAGCTTATTACCATGCCAGACAATCAACGGGCACTGGTGGTGGATGACATCCCATCCAACCGCCTGATCGCGCAGGCCATGCTCAAGCAATTGGGTTGGTCGGTGTTGCTGGCTGCCGATGGCCGGGAAGCGTTGCGCGTGCTCGAATCGACCGTGCTGGATCTGGTGCTGCTTGATATCAGCATGCCCGGCATGAGCGGCATGGAAGTTTGTCAGAAAATTCGCGAGAACACGGCATTGGTCGATCTGCCGGTGATTGCGTACACGGCGCACGCGCAGCCGGAAGACCGCCGCAGTTTCATTGCCAGCGGTTTCAACGATGTGCTGATCAAGCCAGTGAGTCGCGAAACGTTGGCGAATGCAGTAGCTGCTGTCATGCGGCATCGCAAGTAGGCTCTTGCGACCCTGCCATTGCTATTGAATTAATTGTTAATTGCCGTAGTACTCGCCGCGAACCGGCGGCAGGCGCGCAAGACGCCAGTTTTCGAGCGCCCATGACCAGATGTCACGGATGGCGGCCGCCCGCAATTGGGCGGGCGGCGCATGATGCAGGAATATCAGCGCGTTGATCAGCGCCGGTATCGGGTGATCGTGATCCACCGCCGCCGCACGCGACTGCTTGGAAAGTTTCTCGCCTTGTGCATTGAGCGCCACCGGCAGATGCGCATAGTGCGGTGTGGCCACCTGCAGACGTTGCTGCAGCCAAATCTGGCGGGGCGTCGAATCCAGCAAGTCCGCGCCACGAACCACATGTGTGATGCCTTGCGCGGCGTCGTCCACCACCACGCAAAGCTGATAGGCGGTTAATCCATCGGCACGTGCGACCACAAAATCGCCGACAGCGTTTTCAACATCCTGCGTGATGTGCCCTTGCACGCCGTCATTGAAAGCGATGCGCGCACCCTGCGTGCGCAGGCGTCTGGCGCAGCCATGAGATGCGCGCGCCGGAGTGGGACCGTTGCGGCATGTGCCCGGATACACCGGCCCGTCAATACCCTGCACAGCGGAATCGGCGATCTCGCGTCGCGTACAGGCGCACGCGTAGAGCGCACCGTCTGCCTGCAACTGGTCGAGTGCCATGCGGTAGGTGTCCGTACGCGTGCTTTGATACAGCACCGCGCCGTCCCATGCCATACCGAAGGCTTCGAGCGTGCGCAAAATGTCATCAGCCGCGCTAGGCACGACGCGGGGCGTGTCGATATCCTCAATGCGTACCAGCCACTCGCCATGATTCACGCGCGCCTCGAGATGGCTGCCTACGGCAGCCACCAACGAACCGAAGTGCAGCGGCCCAGTGGGTGACGGCGCGAAACGGCCGCGGTACACCAGGTGTAAGGGCCTACGCTGCCGCGTCAAATACCGGCTGATCGCCCTTGATCTGCGTACGGTGCATGAGGCGCCGTGTGCTGGCGTCAAACGGATCGCGCCGGTGCATGGCGC
>SXGR01454396.1_pt1 | contig 12820 bp, 15 predicted proteins | sample 3174711 | NCBI WGS metagenome assembly SXGR01 (sample SAMN11356860, study PRJNA531348) | freshwater metagenome | isolation source: freshwater sample F1-60 | place: China: Fuxian Lake, Yuxi | collected 2017-12-25
CCCTCCACGCAGCGCATGCGGTATATGCGCTCTTCCATGGGAGCCAGCTTCAGCAGATCCTCGACATCAATCGGGCCCTTGTTCTTCACTTCGCCCTCGATCATCACGCTCCACGGCCGCGTCTTCATGCGCGGCGCGAACTGAGCAGGCTGGTGCTTTTCCGTACCGAACTCGTAGAAATTGTTGTAGGTGGTGACGTCTTTGTATGGCGTGAGCTTTTCCTTGGCGCTGTACGTACTCGCTTTTCCGGGCAGCTTTGCCGCCTTGGGGTCCTGTGCAAACCCCGGCGGAATAATCGTGCCGGCGAGGCCCAGCGCCGCAGCCTGCTTTAGGAACTCTCGGCGACGTTCGTACCAGCCGCGCGGCGTGATCTCGGACGGCGCGATTCCGGGCGCGCGCCTGATCAGCATCAGGGGTTCAGCTGGACGTACGCGGTATTCGCGACCTTCAGCAGCGCATCCTGGCTGATGTCCGCGGAGGAAACGGCGTAACCGAAGCTGCGGTCTATCCAGTAGAACACGCGAACGTTACCTTCGGATGCGAAGCGGAACGCAGTCTCGGAGTTGTTGCGGGCATCGGTACGCACATAGAGCGTGACGCGCGTGCCCTGCTTGCACTGGTACATGAACTGCGCCACAGGCCGCCCCGAATCGCCGGGCAGCAGGCGCCCACCAACCAGGCTGTAACCGACGGCATCGAGTTTCGGCGCCTTCACCGTGGCACCCAGACGCTTGGAAAGCCAGGCGACGAGATGCGCTTCCTGGTCGGCGCCCACTTCCACCGGGTGCCGCACCTCGGGCGAGTACGTGGCATGTGCGACCGCGGCACGCCGCACGAAGGTGCCCGTTTCGCCGTTGCCGGTCGCCTGGGCCACGGGTGCCGGCCGCACGGCATGCAGCTGCCAACCGGCCGCCGTGCCAACCGCAATGCCGAGGGAAACCCAGCCGGCAGCGACGGCGAAACGGCGGAGGCGCGGCCTCGCCGCCTGCAGCAGCCGTTCCGGTACCGGCTCGTCAATCACGGGGTCGTAACGCTTGTGCAGTGCCTCGGAGTACACGGCCATGTCGCTTTCGGTTTGGTCGTTAGTCGCCATCTTCACTTCACCACGCGCAGCTTCGCGCTTGGCGCGCCCTGCATCATGGCGCGCATTTTCTCCCGCGCCCGCGACAGCCGGGACATCACCGTCCCTATCGGGATCTCGAGCGTGCGCGCCGCCTCTTCATAGCTCATGTCCTCCAGCGCGACGAGCAGCAGCACTTCGCGCTGGTCGTCGGGCAGCCGACGGATCGCGCGATCCAGGTCGCGCATCGCGAGGCCGTCGGTTTCGCAGGCAAGTTCGGGAAGATCGGCCAACTCGTCTTCGTTCGCGTAGACCATGCGCGTGGCGCGCACCTGGTTCACGAAGACGTTGTGCATCACCGTGAACAACCAGGCCCGCAGGTCGGTGCCGGTGCGGAAGAGGTGCAACTTCCTCCACGCCCGCTCCAGCGTGTCCTGCACGAGGTCATCAGCCGCGATGCGCTCGCCGGTGAGCGCCCGCGCGTACCGCCTGAGCCGCGGGATGAGCGCGACGATTTCGCCGTGCGTCATCCGGTTGGCCTCAGCGTGAATTCACTTGATGCCGAGAATTCCCTTGGCCTTGCCCAGCGCCGCCATGGAATCGTCGTGTTTGCCGGCCTTGTGTGCCGCCTCGCCGTCAGCGCGCAGCTTCTTGACCTCTTCCATTTGTGCCGGACTCAGCTTTGCGGACGGAAGCGCCGCGTCGATGGCCTTCATCTCCTTCGGGCAGCCATGCGCGAAAGCAACGGAGCTGGAAAAAATAAGTGCGGTAAACAGGGCAAATCGTTTCATCGATATCTCCTTGATTTGGCGGAAAGGAATCCCGTGAGCTTAACATCCGACGCAGGCTCGATATTCCGCGACACTCGCAATCCCATCCCTGCAGCCGCATCCTCGCGGTGACGGCCTTATCCGACTCGCTCGCGCAGTGCGGAACGGCGCTTGGCGCGGTCAGCGGCCACGCTTAACGCAGGCCAGCGACGTACTCGGATACCGCTTTGATCTCCGCGTCGCTCATTTTCGCGGCGACGCCGCGCATCATGCCATTCGGGTCGTTCGTCCGGGCCCCAGACTTGAACGCCTTGAGCTGCAGCTCGACGTACTCCGCGTACTGGCCGGAGATGCGCGGATACTGGCTGGGCATGCCCAATCCGTCGGGCCCGTGGCAGCCCGCGCAGGCGGCCACGCCGGTGCCGGGATTGCCGCCGCGGTAGAGCTTCTGGCCTTGGGCGGCGAGCTTCTTGTCCTTCGCGGCAGCGGGCTTGAGCTTCTGCCCCGCGTAGAAGGCAGCAAGATTTTTCATGTCCTCGGGCGAAAGATTTGCGACCATGCCTGCCATGATCGCGTTCTCACGCTCCGCCTTCTTCCCGCCCTGCGGCTTGAAATTCATGAGCTGCTTCGTGAGGTACTCCGGGAACTGCCCAGCGATGTGGGGATTGGCCGACGTGGGGCTATTGCCGTCTGCGGCATGGCAGGCGGCGCACACTTGCTGCGCGGCCGCTTGTGCTTTCGCAAGATCCGGCTTCGCGGCCGTCTGTGCGTGCACAATGCCTGACCAGCACAACGCGAGACCGGCGACCAGCGCCAGTTGTCGAAGCATGTTCAAACTCCCCAGAATCCCGGAAAGCCTCGATTTTATTAGAAATTCCCGGTTTCGGCAGCCATGAATCCCTTTGCCGAGGCGGCTTTCCTCATGTCGGTGGCAAAACTTGCGGACCTGCCCCCGGATGGGCCGCCCGAGATCGCATTCGCGGGACGCTCCAACGTCGGCAAATCCAGCGCGCTGAATGCCCTCGCGGGCAGAAAACGCCTGGCGTTCTTCAGCAAGACGCCCGGCAGGACGCAAACCCTGAATTTCTTCACCGTCGGCGAGGTCGCGCGGCTGGTCGACCTCCCCGGCTACGGCTACGCAAAGGTGCCGGACGCGGTGCGCCAGGACTGGGACCAGCTTGCGGGGGGGTATCTCGCGGCGCGCGAGTCGCTCGTGGGGGTCGTGATCATCATGGATTCGCGCCGGCCGTTCATGCCGCACGACGTGCACCTGATCGACTGGCTGCGGCCGCAGGGCACGCCGATCCTCGCGCTGCTGTCCAAGTGCGACAAGCTGACGCGCCGGGAATGCACCGAAACCCTGAAGCTTGCCCAGGGCCGCATCGGGGAAGCGATCCTGTTTTCGAGCCAGGACCGGACCGGGGTCGAGGAAACCCGGGATCGCGTGGGTGCCTGGATACTGGCGCAGAATAAAAGAAACCCCCGGTAAGGGGATGCAAACCGGGGGTTGAACGCCCTAACTTGGGGTTAAGGCATCCCGCCTAGGGAGGAGAAGCGGGAGACGATTGAACTCGTCTGAAGATAAGATTCTGTTGCCAAGGAAAAGTTCCCACACATTCGGTACATGACCAAAAACCACGTCAAATCAAATCCATGAACATTTACGGTGCGTTTCCCTCAGTGCGCATGCGACGCATGCGCAGGAACGACTTCTCACGCCGCTTGATGCGCGAGTCTGTGCTCACCCCTGATGACCTGATTTATCCGGTCTTCATCCTCGAGGGGAAAAACCGTAGTGTGAAAGTGGCTTCCATGCCAGGCGTTGAGCGTCTGAGCGTTGATCGGCTGCTGCCGGTCGCCGAACAATGCGTCAAGTTCAAGATCCCGGCGCTTGCGCTCTTCCCCGTGGTCGACCAGCGCCTGAAATCACCGGACGGTCGTGAAGCGTACAACCCCAGGGGTCTGGTGCCGCACGCGGTGGCTGCGCTGAAAAAGCGCTTTCCCGAACTCGGCATCATGACCGACGTCGCCCTCGATCCGTATACCTCGCATGGCCAGGACGGCGTCGTCGACAAGAAGGGCTACATCCTCAACGACGTTACCCTTGGCCAGCTGGAAAAGCAGGCGCTGTGCCAGGCGGCCGCGGGCGTCGACATCGTCGCGCCCTCGGACATGATGGACGGGCGCATCGGACGCATCCGCCAGGCACTGGAAAAGGCGGGACACATCCACACGAAGATCATGGCGTACTCGGCGAAATACGCCTCAGGGTTCTACGGTCCGTTCCGCGATGCGCTCGGTTCCGCCAGCAACCTCGCTAAGAGCGACAAGAAAACCTACCAGATGGATCCGGCGAACTCCAATGAAGCGCTGTGGGAGGTCGGCCTCGACCTCGCCGAAGGCGCGCACATGGAGATGGTGAAACCGGGCATGCCCTACCTCGACATCGTGCGGCGCGTAAAGGACGAGTTCAAGGCGCCCACCTACGTTTATCAGGTCTCGGGCGAGTACTCGATGCTGCGCGGCGCGGTCGACCGTGGCTGGCTTGGCGAAGGCGTCATCATGGAGTCTCTGCTCGGCATGAAACGCGCCGGCGCAGACGGCATCCTTACGTACTTTGCCCTTGAGACGGCCCGAGCGCTCGCCAAGACGCAGCGGTGAATCGCCGACGGTTTTTGCTCGCGCTGGCTGCGGCAAGCGGGAGCGCATTGGCGCAGACAGCGCCCAAGCTCGACGTCCCGTTCGGCCCGACCGGCTTCGCGCTGGTAGACGCCATGCTGCGCGTGGCCGGCGTCGGCCCGCGCGACTATCTCATCGACCTCGGATCCGGCGACGGCCGCATCAACATCGCCGCGGCGCGCGAATTCGGCGTCCACGGCACCGGCTTCGAGCTCGACCCTGCGCTGGTGCGCCAGAGCCGCGAATGGGCGCAGCTTGCCGGCGTGAGTGACAAGGTGCACTTCGTCGAAGAGGATCTCTTCCGCGCAGATCTGTCCCGCGCAACCGTGGTGGCGATCTATCTCGGCCCGCTGGTTACGCCCCGCGTACGCCCGAAGCTGCTTGCGGAATTGAAGCCAGGCACGCGCATCGTCTCGCACAACTTTGAGTTCGGTGGCTGGCAACCCGATCTGGTCGTGCACCCTCGCGATGTCGGTGCGCGCGTGCTGTTCTGGTGGGTGCCCGCGCGCATCGCCGGCACCTGGCGCGGCAGGCTCGCGCTGCCGCAGGGCTCGATTGACTACGCATTCGACCTGACGCAGCGCTTCCAGCAGGTCGACGGCACCGCGCGGGCGGCGGGCGTCGAGGTGACGTTCCGCGACGCGCGGCTGGAAGGCACTCGCTTTTCGTTCCTGCTCATGGAACGCCGCGGCAACGATTTCCGCTTTCGCCGCTTCCTCGGCGAAGTACGCGGCGAAGCCATGGAGGGACACTTCAGGGTCGAACGGGAAGACGAACGCACCGAAACATCCTTCCGCATGGAGCGCGTCTCGGCCGTCGACCCCGGTCCTGCGGGCGCCTGGCACTACCGCAACTGAAGTCCGATCAGCCGAACACGAGCGTAATGCCGTGCGCTTTGTCGGCGCCGATGGCGAACGATCCATCCTTCATGGCAATCGGCGAATAGCCGCCGTCCCTGAGCGCCACCGCGGCGCGCGCACGGTCCGCGACCCTGATGAACAGGGCGGCGACCAGCGGCTGCGGCCGCAAGGGTAGCGCGACGCCGTCAAGGCGCTTGCCGATCCTGCCGCGCGTGCTCAGCGCGATCGCTGCGCTGCCGGTGTTCACCAGCAGGCCTTCGTCGATCGCGTGCGGCGTCTCGTCGAAGATCCGCGCGTAATTGCGCACTGCGGACTCCGGGTCGTCCACCACCACCACGAGCGCGGCGATGCCGGTCGCGCCGATCGCGTGCGAGAGGCAATCCGGCCGCCAAACCACGTCGCGGGTGTAGTGCTGGCAGAAGAACATGCGCGCGCCGGCCGTGAGGTCCACGGGCATCTGCACGACCTTGAACGCGGCATCGCGCGCGCCGCCTGGCAGCTCCACCGGCCTCGAGAACTCCATGGGCGCGTCCGCCGGGAGCCCTGCGTGTGCAAGCGCGGCATGCGCGCCGGCCGCATCGTCGGTGGCGAGCGCGATCCCGGCAAGGCCCTCTCCCCTGGCGAGGAAGTCCGTGAAGTACTGCATCGCCGGATGCGTTTTTGTCATCGCCAGCAGCTCGATGTAATCGTTGCCGAACATGATGCAGTGGTTCTGCGATCCCAGCGTGTGGTACCCGCGGGGCGTGAGCGTGAAGCCCATGCGCGCATAGGCGTCGCGCGCGTGGTCCAGGTCGTGGACCAGGATGACGACGTGGTCGATGCCAAGGACGTGTTTCCTCATCGCCCGCAGTTTACTCGCGCATGCCCATGACTACTCGCGCATGCGCTCGGGTTCAGCCCCCCGCCGCAGCGCAGGAAGCGCCAGCGTGACCAGTACGAACAGCCCTGTGGCGAGCTTGAGATCGGCGGGCTTCAGGCCGACGGCCAGTCCAAGCGACACCAGCTGGTAATAGACGATCGACCCCAGCACCGGCGCCAGCAACTGCCGCGGGATGGTCTGCCGGCCAATCAGGGTTTCGCCGATAATCACCGCTGCAAGGCCGTTGATGAGGACGCCGAAGCCCATGTGGATGTCGGCAAACCCCTGAAGCTGGACCGCGACTGCACCCGCGAGCGCAGACAGGCCGTTGGCCATCGCCAATCCCGCGAGGATCCAGGTCCAGGGATTGATCGCGAGCGCAGGCGCGAGCGCGGCGTTCGCGCCGACCGCGCGCATCGTCAGCCCGGCCTCGGTAGACAACAGCCACAGCAGCGCCGCAAGCGCAATGCAAGCGAGCACCGCGAAGACTGCCACCTGCAGGTTCACGCTGGTCACCACGGCGGGCGAGATCCAGTGCAGCAGGGAATCCATTCCCAGGAGCGCCACGTTTGCCTTGCCGAGCACGCGCAGGTTGACGCTGTAGAGGATCGTCATCACCAGGATCCCCGCCAACAGCGTATTGATCCGGAATCGCAGGTGGATGAATGCGGTCGACAGCCCCGCTAGCATGCCGCCAGCCACCGCCGCGAGCGTAGCGAGCGCCGGGTTCGTGCCGGCGACCATCAGGGCCGCACAAATGCAGCCGCCCAACGGGAAACTGCCTTCGCTGGTAAGGTCCGGGAACGCCAGCAGCCTGAAGGGGATCATCACACCGAGCGCAATGAAGGCGTAGAGCAGCCCCTGTGCCAGCGTGACCGGGACGAGGTTCCAGAACGACGCGAGAATCTCCGTCATGCAAGCAGCATCTTGTCGTCGGCGAGTCTAAAGCGCGTGACCAGCGTCTCAACCGTGAGGCGCGCCTTCTCTTCTCCGGCCACGTCCAAGCGCACGCGCCCCGCGTCCATCATCAACAGGCGATTGCCGTAGTTGATCGCGTGCTGCATGTTGTGCGTAACCATGAGCGTAGTGAGCCGTGACTGCGACACGGCGGCCAGGGTCGCCTGCATGACGACCTCGGCAGTCTTCGGGTCCAGGGCGGCGGCATGCTCATCGAGCAGCAGCAAGCGCGGCGCCCCCATGGTCGCCATGGCAAGCGAAAGCACCTGACGCTGCCCGCCAGAGAGCAGCCCGGCGCGTGTGCCGAGGCGTGCTTCCAGACCAAGCCCGAACTGCGCGAGCCGTTCCGCATAGCGCCGGCGGCGCGCAGAAGTGACTGCTCGCGCGAAGCTACTGCCCGTCGAGCGCAACTCTGCAAGTACGAGGTTCTCCTCCACGGTGAGGCTCGGCAGGGTGCCCTGCATCGGGTCCTGCAGTACGCGCGATACCTGTGCTGCGCGCCGGTGCTCCGCTTGCGCCGTGACGTCCAATCCGTCGATACGGATGCTGCCCTGGTCCAGCCGCACGCTGCCCGCAATGGCATTCAACAGGGTGGACTTTCCGGCGCCGTTGGAACCGATGATCACGCCGAAGCTGCCCACGTCGAGCGCCAGCGTGACGCCATCAAGGGCGGCGCGTGCATCGGGCGTGCCGGCGTGGAACACTCGCCGCGCGCCCTCGATCCGCAGCATCAGTCGATGACGCTTTTGGCCAGCGCCGGGGGAAGCTCGATCTTCCACTGCGCGAGCTGCTTGCGGCTGATGACGATCGAGAAATCGTCCGGGCCGGGGCGATGCGGCGGAATGGCCGCCCGCTTCTCGCCCTTGAGGATGCGAGCGGCAATACGCCCAGCGTTCGCGCCCATGCGTTCGTACGACAGCGCATGGGCGGCGAGGAACTGGTGCTGCCGCACCGGCGTATCGAGCGTGTTAATCGCAGGCACGCCAATGCGCTGCGTCGTCGCCGCAATCACCGGAAGGCTGGTCTGCAGGATGTTCGACTGGATCACGAACACCGCGTCCACCTTCCCTGCGAGCGATTGCAGCCGCTGCGAGATTTCGTTCGGGTTGTCGATGCCGACCTCGACGATGTCGAAGCCGTGCTTGGGCGCCGTTGCGCGCATCTCCTTCATGTTCGACGTGTCGTTGTCCTCGCCCGGGTTGTAGGGGATACCGAGGCGTTTCGCGTTCGGCAACAGCTGGCGGACGAACGCAAGCGAAGCATTGAAATCCGGGTACAGCGTCGCGCCCGTATGGGTGTCCGAACCGGCTTGCCAGGACGGCACGATCTTTGCGACCACCGGGTCGACCACCGACATGAACACCACTGGCACCGACTTGTCCGTCACCACGCGTATCGAAGACTGTGCCACCGGCGTGGTCACCGCCACGATCATCGCCGGCTTCTTCGCAGCCGCGTTGGTGAGCAGCTGCGAGATCAGCGTGCGGTCGAAGTTGATGTGCTGATCGTCGAAGGCGATGTCGCGGCCCTCGACGAACCCCTGGCGCACCACCTCCGCCTTGAAGCCATTCACCGCCGCGCGCAAGGCGGGGTGCTCGCCGAAATTGGCGATTGCAATGAGCCGCGGCTGGGCGAAGCTCGAAAAAGCGGTAAGGCCGAGAACCACGGCCAGCAAGCGAATCATGGACATCTCCCTGTGTATGTATTACGGTGCTTCGACGAGCGCAAGCGTCTTCAGGAACCGCTCAGCGTTTTGGTAGCCGATCACGCGCAGGCCCTTGAGTTCGTGCCCCTGCGCATCGAAGAAGATGATACCCGGCGGGCCGAACAGCGAATACCGTTTCAGCAGCGCCTTGTGCTCGGCCGAGTTCGCCGTCACGTCCGCCTGCAGCAGCAGCATGCGGTCGAGCTTCTCCTTCACGCGCGGATCGCTGAAGGTGAACGCCTCCATCTCCTTGCATGACACGCACCAGTCGGCATAGAAATCCAGCATCACCAGCCTGCCCGGCGCCTGCAGTTTCGCGTCCAGTTCCGCGACCGAGTTCACGCGAACGTACTTGCCATGGTCGGGCGCCGGTGTGAACAGGGGCGAAACGATCCACACCGCCACCGCGAGGAGCAGCGCACCGAAGAACTTCTTCACGCCATTCATCCATGGCCCGACCCTGGGAAGCAGCGCGCCACCCGAGACGCCCAGTACGAGTAGCGGCAGGCCCATGCCCAGTGCCATGGCAAAGAGTGCCGCGCCACCCAGCGCGACATCCCGCGACTGGCTGATGTAAAGCAGCGCCCCGGCCAGCGGCGCGGCAACGCAGGGGCTCATGATCACCGCGGAGAGCACGCCCATGCTCGCCACCGAGGCGAACTTGCCGCCCTGAAGCCGCCTGCTCGTCGCCGCCAGCGGCTGTTGCAGGAAACCCGGCATCTGCAGCTCGTAGAAGCCGAACATCGAACCGGCAAGGGCCACGAACACGAGAGCGAACGCGGTCAGCACCCAGGCATTCTGCAGGGCCGCTGCCAGCAGCGTGCCGGAGTAGGCGGCGGCCACGCCGGCGAGCGCGTAGGCGGCCGCCATACCGAGGACGTACGAAAGCGAAAGCAGGAACGCCCGCTTCTTGCCGACGCCCCGGCCCTCGCCGACGATGATGCCGGAGAGGATGGGCACCATGGGCAGCACGCAGGGCGTGAACGCCAGCAGCAGGCCGAAGCCGAGGAAGCTTGCCAGCACCAAGGCGAAGTTGCCTTCGAACAGGCGCGCAATGTCGAGGTCGCTCGAAAAGATGGACGCGCGCGGCGCGGAATCGCCGCCGCCGAATGCCGCCAGCCGGACTGAAGCCTTTGATTCCATCGGCGCATAGCAGACGCCGACGTCCGCGCAGCCCTGCGAGGTGACGAGGAGTTCCACCGGGCCGGTGGCGCGCTCGACGGGGATGCGCACACGCAGCTCTTTTCGGTAGGTTTCTACGTCGCCGAAAAACTCGTCCTTCTTCTTCTGCCCCGCGGGCAGCTCGGCAGCGCCGAGGCCGGCGTTGCGCGCCTCGAACTTGAAGCGCTCGCGGTACATGTAGTAGCCCTCGGCGATTTCGAAGCGGATTTCCAGTGCACGTTCGCCGTCCGCGCGCGCCGAGAACGCAAACGCCTTTTCCGGTTCGAGCAGCTCGTCGCTGCCGCCCAGCGCGGACTTCAGCCCCTGGGCGTTCGCCACACCACAGAAAAGCAGGAGCAGCAGGAGGAAGCGGGTCATTCCGGTTTCGTCTCCGTGTCGACCCAGCTCAGGTATTCGGGAAGACCGCGCTCGATAGAGACCGCGACGATCTCCGGAAGTTCATAGGGATGGTCCTTGCGGATGGCCGCTTCCAGCGCCGCGTAGCGCGCGGCGCTGGTCTTGATCAGCATCGGCGGTTCTTCGTCGTGCTGCAGCCCGCCTTTCCACCGGTACACCGAGCGGCAGGGCGCGAGGATGTTTATGCAGGCCGCGACGCGCGCCTCGACGAGCGCATCCGCCAGCTTCTCGGCGGCAGCGCGGTCCGGCAGATTGGTGAAGACCAGCAGTGCGCTCATGTGCGCGGAACTCCCTCGTACACCGTCGGATACGCCAGCCGCACACCCAGTTCGCGCTTCATCCTGGCGTTCACCAGGCGGCGCGATTCGTCCATGAAGGACAGCAATTCGGCGGGGATACGCCCCGCGGCTTCCATGCGCGAAATACGCGGAGGCCGCGGCAGGCCGGTGCGGTCGGCGACGAGGTCGAACCAGGCGCCCATTTTCAGCTCGCTATCATCGGATGCGTTGTAGATGCCGGGCGGCGCATCGTCGTCCAGGGCGCGCAGCGCGATCGTCGCAAGGTCATCGGCATGGATGTGGTTAGTGTAGCCCTCGTCCTCCTCGCGCAGGGTGGGCGCCCCCCTGCGCAGCCGCTCGACAGGAAGGCGGTCCGCGGCATAGATTCCCGGCACGCGCAGCACCACCAGCGCGACGCCGCGCGGCGCGCACCATGCCGACAACTGGCGTTCCGCGCCCACGCGGCGCTTCGCGCGCGCAGTCATGGGGTTGACCGGGCGCTCCTCGTCCACGCGTTCCCCACCGCAGTCACCATACACGCCGCTGGTGCTCAGATAGACCATGCGCCCGGGCGGAGTGCCCTGCCCGAGCAGGGCAAGTAGATTCCCGGTCCGCGTGTCGGTATCATTCGCGGCAGGCGGGGCGGTATGCAGGATCGTATCTGCCCAGCCGGCGAAGGGCAGCAGCGTTTCCGGCAGATCGAGGTCGGCCCCGAGAGTTCTGGAGACGGCGCGCATGGCAACACCCGCCGGCAAACGGGCGGCGGCGCGGCGCGCGATGTCACCGTAACCCGCGATCAACAGGCGCTTCATCCGCGCTATTTTAAGAGCAGAGCATGCGCACTGTTAGCTTGCAGCCCAGCGGCCACATATTCCAGGTCGAAGACGACGAAACCATCCTCGCGGCCGCGCTTAGACACGGCTTCGTGCTTCCCTACGGGTGCAAGAATGGCGCCTGCGGCAGTTGCAAGGCCACGCTGGTCGCCGGCGAAGTCGACTACGGCATCTACCAGGTCAAGGCGCTCACGGACCTGGAAAAGACCCAGTGCAAGGTTTTGCTGTGCCAGGCGAAGCCGCTCGCCGACGTGACGCTTGAGGTTCGCAGCGTCGGCACCAACAAGGACATTCCGGTGAAGACCCTGCCCTGCCGCGTGCAGAAGCTGGAGAAGATCACCGCGGACGTTGCGATCCTGCATCTGAAACTCCCCGCAAACGAGCGCCTGCAGTTCCTTGCCGGCCAGTACATCGAGTTCCTGCTTAGGGACGGTTCGCGCCGCAGTTTTTCCATGGGAAACGCGCCGCACGATCATGAACTCATCCAACTACATGTGCGCCACGTGCCGGGAGGATCGTTCACCGACCACGTGTTCGGAAAAATGAAGGAACGCGACATCCTGCGTATGGAGGGGCCGCACGGGACGTTCTTCCTGCGCGAGGATACCGACAAACCCGTCGTCTTCGTCGCCTCCGGCACAGGATTCGCGCCGATAAAGGCGATCCTCGAGCATGCGTTCGCGAAGGGCATCACCCGTCCCATGGTGCTTTACTGGGGCGGGCGCAGGCCGCAAGACTTGTACCTGAACGAACTGCCCGCGAAGTGGGCATCCGAACATGCCAACTTCCGTTACGTACCCGTGATTTCGGAGGCCCTGCCCGAGGACGCCTGGTCAGGGCGCAGCGGATTCGTTCACCGCGCCGTCATGCAGGATTTCCCCGACCTTTCCGCCCACCAGGTCTATGCCTGCGGCGTGCCGGTGATGGTCGATTCAGCGCGGCAGGATTTCACCGGCAAATGCGCCTTGCCAGAGGACGAGTTCTACGCCGACAGCTTCACCACTCAGGCCAACTTGGCGGCGTCCTCGCCGAGGTAGGCCTCGCGCACGCGCGCGTCGGCAAGCAGCCGTTGCGCTGAATCTTCGAGCGTGATGATTCCGGATTCCATGACGTAGCCGCGGTGCGCGATCTCGAGCGCCATCTGCGCGTTCTGCTCCACCAGCAGGATGGTCACGCCCTGCGCGGAGATGGCGCGCACGATTTCGAAGATCTTCGCCACCAGCAGCGGCGCGAGGCCCATC
>SXGR01016543.1_pt1 | contig 12817 bp, 9 predicted proteins | sample 3174711 | NCBI WGS metagenome assembly SXGR01 (sample SAMN11356860, study PRJNA531348) | freshwater metagenome | isolation source: freshwater sample F1-60 | place: China: Fuxian Lake, Yuxi | collected 2017-12-25
CGGCTCGGTCGAGCACCTCGTGGACCTGGGCGACGCCGTCGACGCCGTCGACGACCAGCGAGGCGTTGCGGGGCATCCGGAGGGCGACGTGGAGCGCAGCCCGGTCCTCGGTGACGTTGATGTGTCGACCGGTGAACATGGCCTCGATCCGGCCGTGCAGGTCACGGGCCTCGGCGAGTTGGACCAGCAGGTCCACCGTCGTGGGGGTCACCAGGTGCTTGGACAGGTCCGCGTGGAGACCGCAGGCGTCGACCGTGAGCCGGCCCAGCCGGTCGGAGTCGTCGGCGAACGCCGCCCGCAGGTCGAACGGGGTGATGGCGGCGTGGTGCTCGGCGAGCGCTCGCCACGCGCCCGGCCCGTCGGGCGGGAACTCGTCTGCGGGTTCGGCCACGGTGGTCCTCTCGTCGGGGGTGGTCGTTGCGGGGGCGGTCGACCGGGCGGTCCGGCCGCTCAGCCGACGGCCTCGCGTTGGGTCCGGATGCGCTGGATGAGCTCCCGCCACGCCGCCACGAACGACGCGGCGCCCTCGGACTGCAGCTGGGCGGCGAGCGCCGTCAGGTCCACGCCGGCATCGCCGAACGCGGCGAGCCGGGCGGCCGAGTCGCCGCCGTCGGCGGGCAGGACGCCGTCGAGCTGCCCGTGGTCGGCGAACGCGACGATGGTGGCGTCGGGCAGGGTGTTCACCGTCAGGGGTGCGGCCAGTCCGCTCACGTAGAGCGTGTCGGGGGCCGACGGGTCCTTGGTGCCCGTGCTGGCCCAGAGCAGCCGTTGCAGGCGGGCGCCCTGGCCCGACAGGCGCTGCCAGCGTTCCGAGTCCTGCACCTCGCGGTAGGCCCGGTAGGTGTCGGCGCCCACCGCCAGGCCGAGGGTGTTGCGCAGGTCGTCCCCGACGCGGTCCGCCACGGCGACGTCCCAGCGCGACATGAACACCGATGCCACCGAGCCGACCGCCGGGTCCAGGCCCTGCTCCACCCGCCGCTCGATGCCGGTCATGAACGCGTCGGCGGCAGCCAGGTACTGCGCCGCGTCGAAGAGCAGCGTCACGTTGACCGGGACACCGGCGGCGATGGCCTCGGTGATGGCGGGCAGGCCCTCGGGGGTGCCGGGGATCTTGATGAACAGGTTCGACCGGTCGGCCCGCCGGTGCAGGTCGATCGCCGCGGCCACCGTCGAGTCCGTGTCGTAGGCCAGCTCCGGCGACACCTCGAGCGACACCCAGCCGTCCACGCCGTCGGTCCGCTCGTGCACCGGGGCGAACAGGTCGGCGGCCCGCTGCAGGTCCTCGATCGCGAGCGAGAAGAACACCTCCTCGTCGGTCCGCTCCCCCGGCGCCGAACGGACCACGTCGTCGTAGGCGCCGGTGGCGATCGCCGTGTCGAAGATCGACGGGTTGGAGGTCAGCCCGGTGACCGACAGCTCGTCGATGAACCGGGCGATCGTCCCGTCGTCGAGCATCGTCCGGGTGATGTTGTCGAGCCAGATGCTCTGGCCCAGGTCGTGCAGCTGCTGGGTGGGGGTGCTCACGTGGTGCTCCTTCCGGGGACGGCCGACGGCCGCCCGGTACGGGATGGGTCGGTGGAACGGCTCGGGATCGAGCCACAGGACGGGGACGGCATCACACCGGCTCCCGTGAGGCCGCGGGCAGGACGACCTCGCGGACGGCGGCCGCCCAGCCGTCGACGTCGTTGGCCCCGGTCACGGCGTCGGCGGACGCACGGACGGCAGGCCCGGCGTTGCCCATGGCGATGCCCAGACCGGCGGCGGCGAACATCGGGATGTCGTTGCCGCCGTCCCCGATCGCCGCGGTGGCCGACGGTGGCACGTCGAGCAGCTCGCAGATGGCCAGCAGCGCAGCCCCCTTGGTGGCACCCGGGTCCGTGACGTCCAGGTAGACGGGCTGGGAACTGCTCGCCGCGACCCGGTCACCGAGTTGCTCGACCACCAACTCGTGGGCCGCGGCGACCGCGTCGTGATCCTCGCTCACGCCGACCACCTTCGTGGCGGGTTCGCCGTCACCGAGCAGGGCCACCAGCAGGTCGTCCACCACATCGGGCCGGTAGCCGACGTCGGCGGCGTGGTGCGCCACCCGGGCGCCGTCGGGTCGTTCGACCAGCCATTGCGAGCCCTGGAACGCCCACACGTCGACCCCGGCCGACCGGAGCGCCTCGACCAGCGGGGCCACGACCGCCCCATCGAGCGGCCGCTCGATGAGGCCCTCCAGGTCCGGGGTGACGACCTGCGCGCCGTTGAAACCGGCCATCGGCGAGGTGGTCCCGAGCGGCAGCACGAACTGCACCATCCCTCGGGGAGGTCGGCTGCTCGCCAGCGCCAGGCGGACCCCGGCATCGGCCAGGTCACGGGCGGCCTGCACGGTCGCCGGGGCGAGCCGACGGTCGGCGTCGAGCAGGGTGCCGTCGACGTCGCTCACGAGGAGCCGAACCGCTCCGCTCGTCGCTGCCGTACCCACGCGCTCCCCAGTCCTCGGTCGAGCCCGACCCTAGATGATCCACGGACGCCGCCGATCCCTCCGGGCGGCGAGATCGTTCACCATCGCGACGGTTGACGGACCCCGCCCGCTCGGGCACGCTTCGAACGCTCGGGTGCCGGATCGCAGGGCGGCGATCGCAGGGCGACTGGAAGGAGATCCCGTGGGCGGAGGCGTGGACAGACGGGCGTTCCTGCGGGCGAGCGCGGCCATCGGCGGCGGCGTGGCCCTCGGCGGTGCCCTCAGTTCCTGTGTTCCCGCCGCGCTCGGGACCGGCGGGGAGTACGTGCCCACCCGCCTGCCGACCGGCGCCATGCTCGACCTCCCGGCCACGGCCTCGCCGATCGACACGATCGTCGTCGTGATGATGGAGACCCGCTCCTTCGACCACGACCTGGGCTGGCTGGGCGGCGACGAGGCCTACCTGGAGCGGGGCCGCCGCAACTACGGCGACGCGTTCTCCATCGACGCCCGCACCGATGTGGGCTACCTGGACCCGTCGGGCGCGGAGCACCGGACGCACTCGCTGAGCGGGGGGCCGGATCCGTTCGGCTACCGGGGCTGTGGCTTCGCGGATCCCGGTCACGGCTGGTACTCGGGCCGGGCGCAGCGCGACGGCGGGTTCCTGGCCGAGGGCAGCGGCAACGACGACTACGCGCTCGGGTTCCACGAGGCGGCGGACCTGCCGTTCCACGCCCGGCTCGCCCGGCGCTTCACCACCTTCGACCGCTACCACTGCTCGGTGCTGTCCTCCACGCAGCCGAACCGCCGGTACCTCCACTCGGCCCAGTCCGGCGGGTACATCAACAACTACATCCCGCTGAAGGAGCTGGGCCACCAGTGGGACACCATCTGGGACCGCCTGCGGGCCGCCGGGGTCGACGTCCGCTCGTACTTCGCGGACCTCCCGAGCCTGGCGTTCTGGGGGCCGCGCATGGCGCCCATCCTGTCGGGGATCGACCACTACTTCGCCGACTGCGCCGGCGGGAACCTTCCGAACGTCGTGTACCTGGACCCGCCGTACCTGCCGTGGTGGCAGGCCGACGACCACCCGCACTGCGACCCCGGTGCCGGCCAGCGCTACCTGCGTGACGTGTTCCGCGCGTTCGTGGAGTCACCGCACTGGGAGCGCGGCATGTTCGTGGTCACCTACGACGAGTGGGGCGGCTTCTTCGATCACGTGGCACCGCCGGTGCTGCCGGACCTGTTGTCGTCGAGCGACGACGCCACCAACTTCGGTCAGGCCGGGTTCCGGGTCCCCACCGTGGTCGCCTCGCCGTACGCCCGGCCCGGGTTCGTCGACCACCGCACCTACGACCACACCTCGATCATGAGGTTCCTCGAGTGGCGGTTCCTGGGGGCACCGGCCGAGGGCTCCGGCGGCGACGGGTGGTGGCTGACGCCGCGGGACCGGGCGGCCAACAACATCGGCCACTCCCTGGCCGCCGCCGACCCCGACCCGGAACTGTTCGACCTGGACACGCTGCCGCTGCGACAGCCGACGCCGCTCTGCAACGGGGTGCCGCAGGCCATCGCTCCGGGCATGCAGCCGGACCGGACCGAGCAGCAGTTCACGTTGCCCACGACCACGGTGCCCACCACGACGGTGCCGGCCGCGACCCTGCCGCCGACGGTCCCGGCCGGTGACGGTGAGTTCCGGAAGGGTGGACCCGGCGGGGACCTGCTCGACGCCCTCGAGGCCGGCTACTTCGAGCAGGTCGGCATCACCGGGGACTTCCCGTCCATGGCCGGCACCTGGGCCGGCTGAACGGGACCGGCCGCGTCAGGCGGTGACGTCGGCCTGGGCCAGGAGCATGGCCGTTGCCGTGTCGGCGTCGACGGGTCGGCCGTACAGGTAGCCCTGGGCGTACCCGCACCCGAGGTCGACCAGCCGGTCGGCCTGGAAGGCGGTCTCCACCCCCTCGGCGGTGACGGCGAGGCCGAGCGACCGGGCCATGCCGACGATCGACTCCACGATCACCTCGACCTCCCGGTCCTCGCCCAGCTGGCTCGTGAACGATCGGTCGACCTTCAACACGGCGACCGGGAACTCCCGCAGGTACCGCAGCGACGAGTAGCCCGTCCCGAAGTCGTCGACGGCGAGGCGGACCCCCAGGTCGACGAGCCGCTGGACGGTCTCGGCGTCACCGGAGCCCTCGTCCATCATCACCGACTCGGTGAGCTCCAACAGGAGCGAATCGGCCGACAGGCCCGAGAGGTCGAGCGCCTCGGCCACCCGGCTCGGGAGCAGCGGGTCCGCGAAGGACCGGGCCGATGTGTTGACCGAGATGGTCAGTCGCTCCAGGCCGGGGAGCCGGCGCCACTCGGCCAGGCGGGCGCAGGCCGAGCGCAGCATCCGGGCGTCGATGTGGACGATCTGGCCGGTGTCCTCGGCGACGGGGATGAAGACGTCGGGCGGGACCACGCCCTGGGTCGGGTGGAGCCAGCGGACGAGCGCCTCGAAGCCGATGATCCGCCCCGAGTGCAGGTCGACGACCGGCTGGAAGTAGGGGACGAACTCCCCGGGCCCGCGCAACGCCTGACGCAGGTCGGCCTCGATGCCGGCCCGTTGCTCGGTCGCCCGCCGCAACCCGGGATCGAACACCACGACCCGACCTCGTCCCGTCTGCTTGGCCCGATACATCGCCAGGTCCGCGTCGTCGACGAGCGTCTCGGCGAGATCGCCGGGGGATGCCTGCGTGAGGCCGATCGAGATCGACGGGACGAGAGAGCGCCCGTCGATCTCGAGCGGATCGACCATCACCCGGAGGATCTGGGCCGCCTTCGCCTCGGCCGACTCGAGCGACACCTGGGAGGAGACGAGCACGAACTCGTCGCCGGCGAGGCGTCCACACAGGTCCCGGGGGCCGGCGGCGCCGCGCAGGCGGTGGGCGAGCGCCGACAGGAACTGGTCGCCGACGGCGTGGCCGTGGATGTCGTTGACCAGCTTGAAGCGGTCGACGTCGAGGAAGAACACGAACGTCCGCTCGAGCTCGGCGGGCGTCGCGCCGCGCAGGCGTCGATCGAGGGTCTCGATCACGAGCTCACGGGCGGGCAGGCCCGTCAGCTGGTCGTGGGTCGCCCGGTGGGTGGCAACCGCCAGCGCCCGGTCCAGTTCGTCCCGGGCGTATCGTTCGGCCTCGAGCGCGTCGAGCGCCCGGAAGCTCAGCGCCAGCGACCGGCCGATGGCCCGGAGCAGCGATCGCTCCTCCAGGTCGAAGGGCTCGCCGAACCGGCCGACGGCCACGACGTCGTCGCCGTCGAGTGGCGACCAGCAGAGCGAGAGCTCCGTGTGGTCGTGGGGCCCGACACCGGCCAGGTGCACCAGCGCCGGGCGGGCTCCCACCGCTGCGAGCAGGTCGGCACGAGCTCTGTCGTCGACGCCGACCGACGCCACGATGGCGTTCCGGCGGACGACCACCACCACCTCGGCGTCCACGGACTCGGCGATGCGGTCGACCACCCGGTCGACGGCGTTCGGGTCCTCGACCGAGAACGCCGAGAGCACCTCGACCACCACCTGCAGCGACCACGAGCTCCGCTGGTCGCCCGGTCCGGGGGCACTCACGCGAACGCCACCACCACGAGGGTCTGGTTGTGGAACCCGCCGGCGCCCCGGGTCCGGGCGATCTCGCCGTAGGTGTAGAACCCGGCGACCGGCACACCGCCGGAGGCCTCGGCGACCCGGTCGACCTCCCGGCGGATCCCCGTGTCCTCGAGCACGGCGCGCCGGGCCACGCAGTCGAAGACGAGCAGGCCGATCGGGTCGCGTCCGTCCAGTCCGTCGAGGGCCGCCCGGCAGGCAGCGTCAGTCGCCCGGAGCACGGTGTCGGTGTCGCCCTCCATCAGGTACACCGCCGCGCCCGGCGGGACCTCGGCGATGCAGGTGAGCGTGCGAGCCTCGTAGTCGGCCCCGGACACGTACCGGATCTCGGTCCGGTCACGGCGGACGATCCCGAGCGGTCGCACGACGGCGAACTCGACGAACGCCGCCTCGTCGCCGCGCACCGACGCCGGGGCGTCGAACGCGTCCAGATAGACGTCGAGCGCAGGCCGATCGTCGAGCGTCTCGACCACCACGCCCCGGCTCGCGGTCACGAGCATCGGCTCACCGACCTCACGCCACCCGTGCGCCACACCGACCCCCACCGGCGCGTCCGAACGGATGGCGGCCGCGACGACGGCGTTCGTGGTGACCTCGGCCCCGTGCAGCTGTTCGGTCCGCTGCATGGCCAGGTCGTCCCCGGCACAACCACCCACCAACGGCACGGCGGCCCCGGCTACGCCGTAGGCGCCGCGGACGACCTCGACCTGGTCGCCGCACAGGCCGTCGGCCAGGAGGACGAGCACCGACGCCAGACCCTCGTCCAGATCCTCGACGCACTGCGCCGCCTCGGCCGCCGCGCTCCGGAGCCCCTCGGGCGATCCCTGGCCCAGCCGGGTGGCGACCTCGAAGCCGTCACCGCCGAGCGCCCAGATCGCCAGTCCCGCCTCGGTCGGCCCGGAGGTCGCCACCTCACCCGAGGTCGAGCACCCGATCACCGGCGTGTCGCCGATGCGCTCGGCGACGAGCGCGGCCACCTCGGCCAGGGGGTACTCGGGTGACGAGAACACCACCACCAACGCCGGGGTCCGGTCACCCGTGGCGGAGCTGAGCGCCTCGTCCACGGCGTCGACCACCCCGGCGGCCGTCGAGCCACCGGCGCCGATCCACCGCTCGACCCGCTCTGGGTTCGCCATTCCGGCACCTCCTGCCGGTCGGTCGGTCCTGGGCCGACCGGGCTCCGCTCAGGGTACCGACCTCAGCACGGATCTCCGCCGCCGAGCTCCCGACGGAGCGCCGCATGCACCACGAGCGCGTGCTCGTCGGCGAGCGGCGAGGTGCCGAGCAATCCGGCGAAGCCGTGGGGGGTGCGGGGGAACACGTGCAACTCGACGGGCACCCCGGCCGCGGCCAGCCGGCGGGCGTACTCGACGTCCTCGTCCAGGAAGAGGTCGAGCGCACCGACCGAGATGAACGCCGGCGGCAGACCCGACAGGTCGTCGGCCCGGGCGGGCGCCGCCGTCGCGGCCACGCCCGCGGACCCGGGCTCGACCCCCAGGTACGCGGACCACCCGAACCGGTTGAGCGCCGGGGTCCACACGTCGCGGCCCGCGTGCGGGCTGGGGTCGGGCCGCACCACCGTCCGGTCGTCGAGCATGGGGTAGATGAGCACCTGGAACGCCGGGGCGGCGGCACGGCCACGGCACCGCAGCGCCAGACCGGCGGCCAGTCCACCGCCGGCACTCTCCCCGACCACACCGATGCGGGTCGGGTCGACCCCCAGCTCACCCGCGGCACCGACGAGCCAGTCGAAGGCCGCCGTGCAGTCGTCGAGCGGACCCGGGAACGGGGTCTCCGGGGCGAGCCGGTAGTCGACCGACACGACCGGCCAGCCCAGGTGCGCCACGGCGTGACGGGCCGTGAGGTCGCTCGCCGACGGGCTGCCCATGACCATGCCGCCGCCGTGGATCCAGAGCAGTGCCGGGGTCGGGAGCGCTCCCCGTTCCGGGAGGTAGAGCCGCACGCCCACCTCCGGGTCGCCGGGCCCTCCGGGGACCCGCCGGTCCTCGACGACCAGGCCCGCGACCTCGGGCCCCGGAACGGCGGCGCTGAGCGCCTCGAACCCCGCCCGGGTGGCGGCCAGCGAGTCGTCGTCGAGCGTGAGGTCGCCGAGCAGGTCGAGCAGCCACCAGAACTGCGGATCGACGTCGTGCCGCTCAGCCACGAGGGACGGCCCCGGCGGCATCGGGCTCGGGGCCGACGGCCCGGTGGCGACGGGCCGGGGTGTTGACGAGGTCGTCGATCACCGCCAGCGCACCACGCAGGTCCGGTGCCCAGTGGTCGGCCCCCAGGGCCGCGGCGACCTGCTGGTTGCGCACGCCCTGACCGCCGACGAGCACCGGGACGCCGGGACAGGTCGAGCGCAGCGCGGCCGCCACGGCGGACACGGCATCCGCACTCTCGAGTCGGTTCACGCCGAGCGCCACCAGCCGGAGGCGGGATTCGTTCGCGGCGGCCGCCGCCACGACATCGGCGGGCACGTCGACCCCCAGTTCGGCGCACCGCACGCCCCGGAGGCGGACCAGGTCGGCCAGGATCGCGATCGACAGGGCGTGCTGCTCCCCGACCGGTGCGGCCACCAGCACCGTCCCGCGGGTGCGACCGGGCCGGCGGAACCGGGCACCGAGTCGGGCCACGAGCCGCAGGGCGACCGCCGAGGCCAGGTACCCGTCGACGTGGTCGTCGGAGCCGTCCAGACCGGCGAGGGCCCCGCCCAGGACGTCGAGGTAGCAGGCCTCGGGCCCGACCCCCGAGCGGAGGGCGTCCTCGATCACCCTCCAGGCGGCCACCTCGTCACCCCGTTCGAGCGCCGGACGCAGCCGATCGGGCCAGTCGACCCGGCGTCGGCGGACCTCGGGGGTCCGGTCCCGGCCGTGGAGGAACCGGTCGAGCTGCCCCTCGGAGACGACCCACCCGGAGTCGACCCGATCGGCCTCGAGCTGGTGGGTCCGGACGTAGCGGTAGACCGTCGTGTAGTGGACGCCGAGTCGCAGGGCGACCTGCTTCAGGTTCATGCCCCCGGCGCCGCCGGGAGCCGAGCCGGTGTCGTCGCGGGATCCGGACGAGGTCACCGCTGGAGGCTACCTGAGCGCCCGACGCCGCTCCGAACGGTGCATCCGGCGGCCAACGCACCCAATGACCACGGTTGACCGGGCCGGCCGACCCGGGGTGTGATGCGCCCGGTGAGTTCGTCCCGCTGTCCTCGCGCGCCCCGATCCGGCTGCCTCCTGCTCGCGGCGACCCTGCTCGCCCTCACCGCTCCGGGCGTCCTCGGTCCCGGTCGGGCGGCCGCCGACGAGCCACCGGGGGCGGCCGACCGCGCCGCCCGCTGGCTGGCGTCACAGGTGACGGCCGGAACGGTCACGACCGGAGGGGTGCCGGACCCGGGCCTGGCGGCCGACGTCGCGCTGGCGCTCACGGCCGTCGGCCGACAGGACGCCTCGGCCGACGCCCTCGCCCGGGGACTGCTCGAACGTCCGACCGCCTACACCGCACCGTCGGGGTCCGGGCAGGTCGTCGCCGGCGCCACCGCCAAGCTGGCACTGCTCGCCGGCGCCCGGGCGCTCGACCCCACCGACATCGCCGGCGTCGACCTGATCGCTGACCTGCGATCGACGATGGTCGAGGCGGCGGGAGCGGCCGACGACGGCCGGTTCCGGGACCGCCCACCGACCGCCGTGCCGACGCTCGCCGACCGGTCGAACACCTTCACCCAGGCATTCGGCGTCCTGGCACTCACCCGTCGGGGCCCGGCACCGGTCGCAGCGATCGACCACCTACTGGCCCAGCAGTGCCCGGGCGGGGCGTTCCGCCTCTTCCTGACCGGTGGCCGCGGGTGCACCACCGACGCCGCCGCCGACGTCGACGCCACGGCGCTCGCCGTGATGGCCCTCGACGCCGTGCCGGCCGGGGTGAGCACGGCGGCGCCACCGGCGGTGGACCGGGCCCTCGGCGCCCTCGAAGCGCGCCAGGGTGCCGACGGGTCCTTCACCAGCTCCGGCCCGGGGGCGACGGCGAACGCCAACTCGACCGGCCTTGCCGCGCACGCCCTCCGGATCGGCGGGCGGACCGGCGCCGCCGATCGGGCGGCCGCCTGGTTGCAGACCCTCCAGCTCGGATGCAGCCCGGTCGCCGGCGACGACGGCGCCGTCGCCTTCTCGCCGGGCGCCCTGGCCGCGGCCGCCGGGGGCGTCCCGTCCACGGGTCGCGACCCGTTCCGACGGGCCACCTCCCAGGCGATCCTCGCCTTCGACGCTGCGCCGCTCGGCACGGCCGGTCCCGCCGTGGCCAATGCCACCGGCTGCCTGACCACGCCGACGAGCACCAGCACGACGACCACCTCGGTGCCGCCGGGGGGAGCGACCTCGACCACCCTGCCCCCGACCAGCCTGCCCCCGACCGGCCCGCCCCCGACCAGCCTGCCGGCTCCGACCACGACGGCATCCGCCGGAACCCCCGCCGCAGTGCTCGGCGCCACCGAGACCTCCGGCAACGGGGCCGGCCGCAGCACGACAGGCTCCGGCACATCGAGCGCTCGAGCACTCGCCCTCACGGGTCGCGGCCCCTCGACGGTCGCCGCAGCGGCGCTCTGGTTCGTCGTGGGCGGTTCCCTGCTGCTGATCGCGACCCGGAGGCGCAGGCCGTGAGGATCCAGGCGGTGCCCCGGGTCGGCCGAGCGGGACGGGTGGCCACCGCCGGTGCCGTCGCCACCCTCGTCGCCACCCTCGTCGCCACCGGCTTCGCTCCTGTACCGCAGCCGGGAGCGGTGGGAGCGGCGGGAGCGGCGGGTGGCCCGTGCACCGGCAGCGACGGCGTGACGGTGGTCGTCGACGCGTCCCGGCTCGGTGGTGGCGTCCGGACCGGATGTGCGGCCGGTTCGCCCCGGAACGGCCTCGAGGCGCTCCGCGCCGCCGGGTTCGCGGTCCGGGGGACGGCCAGGTTCCCCGGGTTCGTCTGTCGGATCGACGACGCCCCGGCATCGGACCCCTGCCTGGACAGCGCCCCGGCCGACGCCTACTGGGCCTACTGGCACGGGCCCCCCGGCGGCGGGTGGACCTACAGCGACACCGGCGCCGCCGACCGACGCCCTCCGGTGGGGTCGGTCGAGGGATGGGTCTTCTCGGACGAGACCGGCGCCCCGCCGTCGGTCGCTCCGCCGGCCCGGGCCGCCGTCGTGCCCCCGCCCGTGAACGCCCCGGTCCCGGTCCCGGGTTCGGTCCCGACGGCCGAGGTCGCCGGCCGGACGGCGGTCGCCCCGAGCCCGGCCGGCCCCCCACCGGCCGTCGCTCCCCCGACGACCGGGGTCGCCACCGACGCACCGGGGGTCGCTTCGGCGACACCGCCGTCCGCAGCCGCGCCGGTCCCCGGCCTCCCGACGCCGCCGGTCGGAGCCACCGACGCCACGAACGGTGGGCCACCGGAGGCCGGACCCGGATCCGGGTCCGGGGACGCGTCCGGGGACGAGACCTCGCTCGGGGCCGCCGCGGAGGCGAGCACACCGACGCAGGCCCGGGACGCCTCCGATGGCGCGGGGTCCCCGTGGCCCACCATCGTGGGGGCCGCCCTCGTCGTCGCCGTGGCGATCACCGGCGTCACGCTCGCCCGGCGACGCCGGGCCGGATCGACCGCGCCGTGGTGAACGGGGCCCGCCCCGGCTCACCGCGGGTGCAGGTTCGTCCGGCGGGGCGGCGGATCCGGATCCACCCGGCGGCCTGGTGGATCTGGGCGATCGGACTCGCCGTGGCCGCCAGCCGGAGCACCAACCCCCTCCTGCTCGGTCTGGTGCTCGCCGTGACGGCGACCGTCGTGGCGGCCTGTCGGACCGACGCCCCGTGGGCCCGGGCGTTCCGGGGCTACCTGCTGCTGGGCGCCCTGGTGGTCGTCATCCGGATCGTCGCCTACGTCCTGGTGGGCAGCCGGACGGGAACGACCGTCCTGGTCGAGCTCCCCGAGCTCCGGCTCGGGGACTGGGCCGCCGGGGTCCGCCTCGGCGGTGCGGTCACCGCCGAGGGTCTGCTCACCGCGGCCGCCGACGGCCTGCGACTGGCCACGATCCTCGTCTGCTTCGGCGCCGCGAGCTCGCTCGCCGACCCCCGGCGCATGCTGCGCTGCCTGCCGACCTCGCTCCTCGAGATCGGCACCGCCGTGGTCGTGACCCTGACCATCGCCCCCCAACTGGTCCAGAGCGTCGGACGGGTCCGCCGCGCCCGACGGCTCCGGGCCGGCCGGGACAGCGGTCGCCGGGCCGTCCGCGCCGTGGCCGTGCCCGTGCTGGCCGACGCACTCGACCGGTCCCTGTCGCTCGCGGCGTCCATGGACGCCCGGGGTTACGGACGCACGGGCCGGGTGCGGCCGACCCACCGGCGACTCACCGCCGGCCTGGTCGTGGCCGGCCTGCTGGGTGCCTGCGTCGGTGTCTACGGCCTGCTGGACGGCACGACCCCCGCCGTGCTGGGGTTGCCGACCCTGGTCGGCGGCGCCGCGCTCGCCACCGCCGGCCTGCTCGTCGCCCGGTCCCGGGTGCGACCCACGGTGTACCGGCCGGACCGATGGACGACCCGGGCCACGATGGTCGCCGCCAGCGGGTGGTTTGCCGCGGCCGGGACGGTCCTGGCGGGCCGCATCGACCCGGACTCGGTCGTCCCGGCGCTCGACGCGCTCGCCTGGCCGACCCTGCCCTGGCTCGCCGTGTCCGGCACCCTGCTGGCGCTCGTCCCGGCGGTGGTCGC
>SXGR01354982.1_pt1 | contig 12814 bp, 10 predicted proteins | sample 3174711 | NCBI WGS metagenome assembly SXGR01 (sample SAMN11356860, study PRJNA531348) | freshwater metagenome | isolation source: freshwater sample F1-60 | place: China: Fuxian Lake, Yuxi | collected 2017-12-25
AGCCCGCCGCGAGCGAACCCGCCGCAAGCAGGCCCGTGCCTCGCGCGGACACGAGCGCCGCAAGCGCATCCGAGCGCGCCGACGAGGCGCCCACACCCGTCGACGCTTCAGCGCCACCGGCGAGCGGCTCGGTGAGCGGCCCAGCAACCTCCGCATCGACAGACGCCCCTCAGGCCGGCGACGTCCCCGTACCGCAGCCCCGCGGCCCCTCGGCCACGGCGCGCCCCGCGGGAAGCGGCTCGGGCCACGCACCGACGCCCACCGGGGCTCGACCACCGAACCGCTCGTGCAAGAAGACGGACCCCGTCACGGGGCTGATGGTGCCTTGCGACTTCGGCCCGTGAGCTCGGCCCTTTAGATCAGAAGGAGCCGCCGACGAACACGCCGCCGACGCTCGGCCCGAAGATCGGCGCGACGCCGAGGGTGAGCGCGGCCTGCTTGCCTGAAGGCGCATCCTTCTTCGGCGTCGCATCGCCCTTCGGCGCGTCGACCGCGTCCGACCAGTCGCGCGGTGCATCCGCCTTCAGAGCCGAGTCGGGGAGCGGATCGTAAATCGAATAGAACACGCTGAGCCCGCTCAATAGCCCGCCGAGTCCGAACGCCGCGAAGCGCGTCGCGCCGAACACCTTGCTCAGGTCCTCGCTATGGGGCTGTCCGACCGGCTTCTCGGCCTCGAGGTGGAGATAGACGCCGCCGCCGATCGCAGCGGCACCGATCACTCCGAGCGCGATGGCCTTGCCGCGTGGATACTTGGGCTCGAGGCTCGCGTGCACGCCAAGCTCCTGTCCGCGCGGCACGTTCACCTCGCTGACGAGCGATTTTCGCCCGTCGGCCTCGAGCGAGAGCGCGTGCTTGCCAGCCCGCAGCTTCACGCGCATGGCGCCTTCTCTCTTCGAATAGCGGGCCTGCGCGCTGCCATCGACGAGGACGCTCTCGATATCGACGTTACCGTCGACGACCAGGTAGCCGTAGTCCTCCCGTTCGAGCGCCGCCTCGATCTCGACCGTCTCGCCGTGCGGCGTCGTCACCTTGCGATGCAGCGGCTTGTAACCCGGGGCTTCGATCCACAGCTCGTGCTCACCGTCGTTGATGGGCCCGCCGTGCGGCGTTCGCGTCCACGGCGCGCTCTTGTGCGGCGGCGGATCGTCGAGGAAGACCTTGGCGCCCTCGACCGGCGACTGGATCCGCAAGAACCCGAGAAACTCTCCCTGCGAGAGGTTCGCTTTGAACGTGTACACGTGCCCCGGCGAGAGGTTCATGCTCGTCTCGCTGCGCCGGAAGTCGCGGAACGCATCGATGACGACCTGGTAGTGGCCGACCTTGAGGGGAAAGTCCTTCGGCGTGGCCGCGTCGCTCACGATCTTTCGCCACCCCGCGTTCTCGGCGCCCGTGCGAAACGGCGCGGCCGTCGGGACGATGCGCTCCCAGATCGAGACCGGCGCACCCGCCGGATCGCTCTCGATGAGCACGATCGAGCGAACCTCTTGCAGCGCCTGCGCGTCGGCGGGTGCGACAGCGGCCGTGCCGGGATCCGACGCCCCCAGGGAGAGCTCACTCTTGAGGCGGGCGATCGTCTCGCGGATCTTCGCGGCGTCGGTCGAAGTCGGATCGGCGACCAAGAACTTCTCGTACTGAGCGATGGCGCGCTGCCAGTCCTTGGCCTTCTCTGCAGCGAACGCCGCGTTGTAGAGGAATGCGCTGTACGGCATGGCCTCGTACGCTGCCTCGAACTCGTGCATGGCCTCCTCGAAGCGGCCCTGCGCAAAGAGCGACTGCCCGTTTTGCATGCGTGAGCGCGCGTCGTCGATCCCGCTGCCGCGCTTTGCCCCCGGATCCGGCGCCGCGGAAGTGCCCTTTTCGTCCGTCGCAGCAGCGCTCGGCTCGGGCTTGCCCGCCTCTTGCCGCGGGCCCGTGCCCGCGGCCGCTGCCGGCTTCGACGCGCTACCCACCCCCGCGCTCTCGGCCGAGGCCGTCCCCGCCGGTGAAGGCTTTGTTGCGGCGGGTTGCGCGTGAACGGTCGCGGCGCACAGCACCGAGAGCGAGACACCGCACGCGGCATGGCGAAGAACGCCGATGAGATTCACCGGCGCGGCGCAGCGAGCGCTCAAGTCTGCAAGGATTCGCATGTCGCGCGCTTTATATCACGGCGGTCGCAGCTCGCGCCGCCGGCATCAGACGCTCAGGACCCTAGGCGCAGGCGCTTCGGGCGATAGGCAGCGTGATGCGAAAACGCGCGCCACGTTCCGAGCCGGGCACGTAGTCGAGGTGCCCGCCCTGCGCTGCGATCAGATTGCGCGCGGTCGACAGCCCGAGCCCCACACCGAGGGGCTTGGTCGTACGAAGCGGCGAAAACAGCTGCTTCTCGGCGACGCTCGACACACCGATACCCGTGTCCTCGATCCAGAGCTCGATCCCGTCGCACGACTCGGCCCCCTTGATCGTGAGCGTCCCGCCGCTCGGCATCGCCTCAAGGGCGTTGCGGACCACATTCGACATCGCGGTCTGCACCTGGATCGGGTCGACGCAAGCCTCGATGGCCTCGGGCACGTCGATGTGCACGTCGATGCCGGGCATGCAGACCTGTTGCCCGATGACCTCCTGCACCATCGTCAGCAAGGAGACGTTGCGCCGGCTCGGCGCGATCACGCGGACGAAGTCCAAGAGGCCGTGGATGATGTGCTCGGCGCGGCCCACCTCTTCGGCGATGATGTCGAGCGCCTCGCGCCCGAGGCCGACCAGGTTCGCGCGGCGCAGGAGCCCGACGGCATTCTGGATCACGCCGAGCGGGTTGCGTAGCTGGTGCGCGAGCCCGCCGGCGAGCTCGCCGAGCGCCGCCAGTCGCTCGGACCGCACGAGCGCCTCCTGCGCGCCGACCAGCTCTTGCGTGCGTTCCGCCACGCGCCGCTCGAGATCCTCGTTCGCGCTGCGCAGCAGTCCCTCGAGCTTCTTCACCTCGGTGATGTCGCTGATGATGCCGACGAGATGCGTCACCTCGCCGGCCTCACCACGGAATGGGACCTTCGTCGTGCGCAGCACGTGCGCCGAGCCGCTCGCGTCGGTGATGGGCTCCTCTTCGATCGTCACGGTGGCGCCGGTCGCGAACATCTCGACGTCCTTGCTGCGGAAGAACGCCGCCTGCTCGGGCGCGAAGAGGTCGAAATCGGTCTTGCCCAGCACCTCGTGCCGCTCCCGGCCAATCATCTCGCAGAGGGCGAGGTTCACGAGCACGAAGCGGAACTCCCGATCCTTGACGAAGAGCGGGTGCGCGATGTGACCGATGAGGCCCGCGAGAAACTCGAAGCTCATCCGGCTGAAGTCGAGATCCTGCGCCGCTCCCATCCCGCGGGCCATTCTAGTTCACCCGGTCGATCGAAACGACGGGAATCTGGAGAGGATCTCGACGCGCCGAAACCGGAACGTGCACTACCCGAGGACGAGCACCCAGACGTCGTACAACGTGTGGGTCCACACCGCCGGCGCGAAGCCGCGAAGTACGAAGATCGCGGTGAACACGGCCCCGCACACCCAGCGAAACACGAAGCTCCGCAGCTCGAAGGGATCCCCGAGCGGCCCGACGTAGTGCCACGCGGAGAACACCGCCGCCGTCACGAGCCCCCAGCCGACGACCAGCGTCCATTTTGCGATCCCGCCGAAAATCGCGCGGATCGCCAGCGTCCCGAGCCCGAAGAGCCCCACGCGAAACGCGATCTCCTCGTAGAGCCCGGCTCCGAGCGACATGACGAGCCCCGTCCAGCGCGCATCGAGCTGCTGAGCCGCCTGTGAAGCGGCCTGTGAGGCGGCCTGTGAGGCGGCCTGTGAGGCGGCCTGTGAGGCGCCGAGTGGGGCAGCGAGCGGCACCGCCCCGATCGCGCTGATGGCGACGGCGCGCATGAGCACCGCGTACACGGCTCCTTCGAGGAGCACGACGACGAAGCGCCGGAAATCGAAGGCCTCGCCCCGCCCGAGCATGGCGAGGATGAGGACCATCGCGGCGCCGATGCCGAGCGTGAGCCCCCAGTAGACCATCAGATTGCGCTCGGCGAGGCCGATGAGCTGCGTCGTGAAGAAGTCGGCCGCGTTGCGCACCTCGAGCAAGACCACGCCGAGGTGATAGGCGACGAAGATGGGAAGCGTGAGCGCGAGATCGGTCCACGCATTGCTTCGAAACGCCTCGAAGAACCCGGGAGTCGGCGGTTTTTCTGCGGCGCTCATGTCGGGCGCAAGCGATAGACGATGAAGATCACCTCGGCGATCCACACGATGACGTTCAGCACGAACGGCGTGTCGCGCAGCATCTCCTGGGTCGGCGACTCGGCGCGCGGGCGGCTGCGCACGAGCTGCACGAAGCGGAGCACGCCGAGGAGCGGGTGCGCGCTCGTGAGCCAGAGCCACTCCGACCGAAAGAACGCGCGCGTGTGCGGGTCGAGCGTGTAGCCGACGTAAGTCACGACGCTCAGGAGCCCGGTGAGCGTCATCGCGACGAGCAACATGCGCGGCGAGTACCCCTCGAGCGCCTCACGCTGCTTCTTCGCGTTGGCGCCGCCGAGCTCCTGCTGCCGTTTCCCGAAGCCGAGAAACAGCGCCAGAAACGCGGTGCAAGCGATCATGTAGCCGGACACCGGCGTCCGGGTCGCGAACCCTCCGGCGAGCACGCGCAGGACGAAGCCGGCGGCGATGCAGCCCACATCGAGGTACGCGACCCGCTTGAGCCGCAGCGAGTACGCCGAGTTCAGCGCGAAGTAGGCGACGGCGGCGAGGAAAAACCCGCTCGTGCCGAGGGCCGCCGCACCGAGCGCCACGACGAGCAGCACCAGGGTCATCGCCTTGGCCGTCGCCAGCGACACGACCCCGGCTGCGATGGGGCGATGGCGCTTGACCGGGTGCACGCGGTCCGCCTCGACGTCGAGAAGATCGTTGAGCGTGTAGATCGACGACGCGAGCATGCAGAACACCGCGAAGGCCGCGAGCGCGCCGAGGATGATCGCCGGATCGGTGAGGTGCTTGGCGAACACCACCGGCGCGAGCACGAAGAGGTTCTTCACCCACTGATGAGGGCGCATCGTGCGGACGACGCCACGGATCGTGCGCCACGTCGTGGGTGCTCCCGTGTCGGGGCGCGACGACGGCGCGTCGCTCGGCACGCTGGGCCCTTCGCCGACGGGCGGCTCGCTCTCGCTGTCGTGCCTACGCCGCACGGCCGAGCCCGACTCCGGCGCATCGTGTGCCGCGCTCGCGCGCGTGGTCGTCGTCGCTCGCGTTTTCGTCATGGCTCGCAGGATCGGCAGCGTCCATGGCCCGGCAACTCGAGCCCACGCATGACACGACGTCGCGATGACTCAAAGACAAATGTGAAGTGCCGGCAGGCTGCAAGCGCATCTCCGCGCGCGCCGCTGAGGAGTGCTCCGCGTTCCGTCCGTGCCGTCGCGGTGAGCTGACTCGGCATGGCTCAGAAGCGTGAAAACTTGCAGCAACTTCGGGATCGGGGAGCTAGCATGCGACGAATGACGTCGGCGGTCAGCCTGGACGACGACTCGAGCCCGACGCTCGCTCGCCTTCGCGCCGCGGTCGAGGGGGCCCTCGAAGGAAAGCCAGAGGCGGTGGAGCTCGGCCTCATCTGCCTCCTGGCGCGTGGCCACCTCTTGATCGAAGACGTCCCGGGGGTCGGCAAGACGACCATGGCCCGGGCGCTCGCGCGCGCGGTCGGCGGGGATCTGCGGCGCGTCCAGTTCACGAGCGATCTGCTCCCGAGCGACGTCCTCGGCGTCTCCGTCTACGACCAGCGCACCCAGGCGTTCGTGTTTCGCCAGGGGCCGATCTTCGCGAACGTGCTCCTCGCCGACGAGGTCAACCGCACGAGCCCGCGAACGCAGTCGGCGCTGCTCGAGGCGATGAACGAGGGCCAGGTGTCGCTCGACGGCCAGACGATGGCGCTGCCCGAGCCCTTCTTCGTCATCGCGACCCACACCCCCGACGACGTCGCCGGCACCGACCCGCTGCCGGAGTCCCAGCTCGACCGCTTCATGATGCGGATCCACATCGGCTACCCACCGAGCCACGTCGAGCAGCGCTTCCTGCTCGCTGGCAACCTGGACCGCGCCGCGGAGGTGCCGCGCGTGCTGGATCCGCAGCGCCTCGTCATGCTCCAGCGCGAGGTGGATCGCGTGAAGCTCGATCCGTCGCTCGCGACGTACCTGCATGCCGTCATCACGACCACGCGCACGGCACCGGCGATCGCGATCGGTGCGTCGCCGCGAGCGAGCATCACGCTGGCGCGCGCCGCGCGAGCGAGGGCCAAGCTCCGCGGGCGCGACTACTGCATCGCCGACGACGTCCACGATCTCGCGGTCCCGGTGCTCGCGCATCGAATTCGCCTCGCCGCGCAGGCCGAGGGCTACGTGCCCACGTACGACGAGGCCGAGGCCACGGTGCGCGATCTCCTCGCGCGCGTCCCCGTGCCGCTCTGACCCGCGCGCGCCGCTTGCTTGCGCCGCGTGCACCGATGCCGCGTTCGTCCACCCATGCCGAGTAAGAAGACGGCGCAGCGTCAGGAACCGGGAGCGGCGCCAAAGCCGACCGCCTCGACGCGCCCACCCGCGGCGATCGAAGACGCGCCGCGATCGCTCACTGCGGTAGCGCGGGCGGCGTTGGGGAAGAGGGGGGACGAGGTCCGAGCGGCGCCAAAGCGCAGCGACTGGCCACGCAAGCTCAAGTTCACGCGCGAGGGGAAGTACTTCCTCGGGATCACGCTCGGCGTCGGGTTCGCGGCCATCAACACGGGCAACAACCCGCTCTATCTCATCCTCGGCACGATGCTCGCGCTCATCATCGTCTCGGGCGTGATGAGCGAGCTGTCGCTGCGCACGCTCACCGTGCGGCGTCGACTGCCCGCGCGCGCACAAGTCGGGCGAGCGCACCTCGTCGAGATCGAGGTCGTGAACGACAAGAAGCGCGTCCCGTCCTACGCGATCGAGGTCGAAGACCTGCGCGCCGGGCAGCGCGCGGACAAGCGCTGCTTCTTCCTCAAGATCAGCCCGAGCTCGACGCAGGTGGCAGCGTACCGCCGGACGCCGCAGCGGCGCGGGCTCGAGCGACACACGGGCTTCCGCATCGCGACGCGGTTTCCGTTTGGCTTGTTCGAGAAGTCGCGCGAGGTGTTCGCCGAGGACGAGCTCGTCATCTACCCGGCCGTCGATGCGGTGCGGCTTCCGCGTCGGCAGGGCGTGGCGATGCACGGCGAGACCGCTGCGAGTGGCGGCGGCGGAGGCGAAGAGATCCACGCGGTGCGTCCGATGCGCGACGGGGACGATCCGCGCGACATCTACTGGCGCAAGAGCACGAATCCGGACGCGATGGTGCTTCGCGAGCGCGCGCAGCGGCTCGATGCGTCCGTCGAGCTCGAGCTCGACGATGTGCGCGAGGGCCCCGACGATGCCGCCGGCGCCGACCGCTTCGAGCGGCGCATTCGCGAGATCGCATCGCTCGCGACGGCGCACGTTCGCCGCGGCGACCGCGTGTTCGTGGTGACGCGGACGCGCCAGCGCGCCATCGCCGAGAAGAGCCGCGGGCTCGACCCCGTGCTGCGCTTCCTCGCGCTGCTCGAGCAGACGGACGCCCCCGCGCAGCCTCGCGCGGCGGTGACGCCCGCCTACGAACTTCGAATCGTCCCGGAGAGGGTCGCGTGAGGTTCGGCCTCATTCACCGCATCCTGACGGACGCGCTCGCGGCGCTCGGCGTCTTGGCGCTCGTCGTCAGCGGGCAATTCGGGCGGGACCTCTCACTCGCCGCGCTCGCCGGCCTCGCGATCGCGGTCGCACTTCGAGAGCCGTGGCGTCAGCGCGCCGCCCAGCGCCACGTGGACGTCGGCTTCACGGTGCTGCTCATCGCGACGCAGCTCGGCCGCGCGTTCTTCACGCGGGCGAGCGTGCTCGACCTCATCATCGAGTTCGCCGTGGGCCTGCAGCTGATTCGCGTCGCGACGCGCAACGGCGCCGCGCACGACCAGCAGATCATCGTCCTGGCGCTCTTGCACCTCATCGCGGGGACCGTGGTCGGCGGCGGCCTCGGCTACGGGCTCTGCTTCGTCGGCATCATGGTCGTGACCCCCGGCGCGCTCGTGCTCAGCCACCTGCGGCGCGAGGTCGAGGGCAACTATCGCCAGGGCGCACGAGACCGCACCGGGCTGCCCGTCGACGTGCCGCGAATCCTCCGCAGCAAGCGCGTCGTGGGCAAGCACTTCCTGGCCGCCACGTGCCTCTTGGCCATCCCGATCCTCGCCTTCACGTCCGTCCTCTTCCTCGTGTTTCCGCGGGTGGGCCTCTCGCTCCTGCTCCTCAGTCGCCCTCGCACCGAGCGCGTGATCGGCTTCTCCGATCGCGTCGATCTGGGTCAGATTGGCACGCTCAGAAGCGACCCGACCATCGCGCTGCGCGTGCGGATCCCGGACCTTCCGAGCCCGCCGCCGCAGCGGCGCGTGATGCACCTGCGCGGGACCGCGCTCGACCACTACGACGGGCGTACCTGGTCGCAGTCGCTCGAGACGTCGCACCAGATCGCGCAAGCAGGTGAGCTTGTCTCGATCCGCGGCGCGAACAAAGAGAAGGAGCGCGTCTGGCAGGTGGAGCTCGAGCCCTTCGAGCCGCAGGTCCTCTTTCTCGCGCAGAGCACGCACGCGCTGCGCCTCGAACGCCCGTCGGGGATCACGACCGGGATCGGGCTCAGCCTGGTGTACGGCCCCGAGGGCGAGCTTCGCTACACGGCGGGCGGCGAGAGGGGCGTGCGCTACGATCTCCACGTCGCGACCGAAGGCGAGCCCACGTTCACACGCCTACGACCGCTCGATCGCCCTCGGTACTTGCAGGTGCCGCTCGACCTTCCCGCGCGCGTGACCGAGCTCGCGACGACGTGGACCGACGGCGCCAAGAACGACTTCGAGCGTGCGCGTGCGATCGCCGAGCGTCTGCGCAGCGACTACGCCTACGACCTCGGCTCCCCCTCGGGAAAAGCAACACAGCCGCTCGTCGACTTTCTGTTCGAGAGCAAGCGGGGGCACTGCGAGTTCTTCTCGACGGCGCTCGCCGTGATGCTGCGTACGCTCGAGATCCCCACGCGCGCGGTCACGGGCTTCGTCGGGGGCACGTACAACAAGTTCGGCGAGTACTACGCGGTGCGGCAGGGCGACGCGCACTCGTGGGTCGAGGTCTTCATCGAGGGGCGCGGCTGGCTCACGTTCGATCCGACGCCGTCGGCGAGCGCGCTACCGCTGAGCGACGTCGACGGCACGCTCGCGGTCGTGCGCGACTTCTTCGAAGCGGTGAGCCAGAGCTGGGATCACCACGTGCTCGGCTACGACCTCGGGCAGCAAGCGAGCCTGGTCGAGGCGATGCGCCCGCACACCGGGCCGCTCGCTCGGCTCGTGAGCGGATCGCGGAAGCGTGCGATCGCCATCGCGCTCGGCGTGACGCTCGCGATCGTCAGCGCGTACTTTCTCCGCAAGCGGCAGAGGAGGGGCAGCACGCCGCGGGAGCCCAAGCACGCGGCGGCCAAGGACAACGAGCTCGCCGCGCGCCTCTATCGCTCGCTCGATCGGGCGATGAGCGTCGCGGGGATCGGCCGGACCGGCTCTCAGCCGCCCTCGCGACACGCGCGCGCCCTCGCCGAGGCCGGTCACCCCTACGCCGATGAAGTGTCGAGCCTCACCGAGCGGTACCTCACGGCGCGCTTTGGGGCGCGGCCGTTCAGCGGCGCCGAGCAGATCGACTTCGAGGCGCGCGTGAAGCGGATCCGCCCGCTCGAGCGCGCGAGGACGCGCCGCGGTGTGCGCGACTCGGTGAGGCACCTCGCGGCCGAGCTCGGCAAGCGCAAGGCGAACGAGCTCTCGGTCACGCCTGCCGCCCTGTCGCATCGTCCGTCGCACTGGCCTCCGGCGCCCGACGTCGCACCCGTGGCGAGCGTGCACGCCGACGAGCCCGGGATGTTGTCGGTCGCACAGTTCGACGACGCCCCGGACAGCTTCCGCGGACACCCGGGACCTCCACCCTCGGCCGGCGATCTGGGGTAACTTGGTCTCGCGATCCTTTCCCCGAAGAGCGCCGCCGCCCAGCGGAGATCACGGCGACGACGACGGCGACGGCGATGCCATGCTCGAGTTTGCGACCCGCGCGGGCGCGACTCCGGATGCCCTGCGGCGCGCCTTCGACGCGGTCGATCCCGAGCCGATCATCGCGTTGCTCGAGCCGCTCGCCACCGACGAGCGCCGGGACCGCCTACGCTCCGTGGCGGCTCTGCGCCTCGGGTCGGTGACCGTGGTGATGGATGCGCCGCACGATCCGCACAATGGGGCGGCCGTCCTCCGCTCGTGCGACGCGTTCGGCGTGCAACGCGTCCACGTCGTCGAGCGCACCGAGTCCTTCCGCGCGCGCGGCGCCGTCGCCAAGGGCTCGGAGAACTGGGTCGACGTGGTGCGGCACGCGCACGTGAAAGACGCCGTGAGCGAGCTGTCGCGAAATGGCTTCGTGCTCGTCGGGACGCACCCCGAGGGGGAGCTCGTGCCGTCCGAGCTCGCGCGCATCGACCGGCTCGCGCTCGTGATGGGCAACGAGCACGACGGGATCTGCGAGGCCCTGCGCGCCGCGTGTCGACGCCACGTGCGCATCCCGATGCGCGGCTTCGTCGAGAGCCTCAACGTGAGCGTGAGCGCGGCGACCCTGCTGGCGTATGCCGCGATGGAGCGCCCCGGCGACCTCGAGCCGGGCGAACGCCGACGCCTCTACGCGCGCTGGCTCACCCTGAGCGTTCCGCGCGGGCTCGAGATCCTCGCGGCGCGGCAACTCGCGCTGCCGCTTTGAGCGGGCCACGAAGCGTCGGTGCGCTGGTCGGCGCGCTCGGCGGCGCTCGCCTTCTCGAAGCCACAAAAAAGACGAAGCGCGCCACGGCTTTGGCGCGCAGCGGCTTCGCCTACGGCCGGCAACGAGTGCCGGCGCGAGCGGGGTTCAGGGCTTCTCCGCCGAGGCAACACAGTCGTGCAGGCCGTCGTCCGCGATCTTGCAGACGAACGCCTTGCGGAGCGCACCGAAGAGCAACCCGTCGTTGCGCAGCACGATCGCCTTGTCGCCGGCGACCGCGACGCCACCGTAGGCGCAGCCCGACATGGCCGAGAGAATTCCAAGGATCCCGAAAGTACCGATGAGCTTCTTCATTTTCTTGTTCTCCATCCGTATGTTTCATCCCCCGAGCGACGCAGTCGCACAGAGAAACCGCGTTCACTCTAGTCGCGGGCGGTGACGCCGATCAAGCGGCTTCTAGAGTCGGCGCGCTTCGGTCCATGCCGCCGGCCCTAGGGTCGCGCGCTCTTCCTTGCCGCGTCCCGACGGCGCGAATAGGCGTCACCGCGATGAAGCGCCCAGGTTCAGAACCCAAGCAACGCGCGATGAGCGCCTCGCGCGGGCGATGGGGCTCGGGCCTGGCGATCAGCGCCACGCTGCTCTTCGTGCACAACGCCGCGGCGGAGCAAGCCACGCCCACGACGGTCACGCCTGCGACCCCGGTCGCATCCCACGCGCCCCGACGAACCGCGCCCGCGCCGGTCGCAACGACGCGCCTCCGCTTCGATGTGAATGTCGAAGGCGGCGCGGGCTCGCGCACGAGCGTTGCGTCGGTCCTCGGGCTCGGCCGGTTGCGCCTCGGCTTGCTCGCCATGATCGAGCCGACGACCCCCGACGCCTCGCCGCTCTACGTCGCGATCGGGCCGGTGTTTCAAGCGAACGGCGTCGCCACCGCCTCGCTCGGGCTCGAGGCCGAGCTCACGCACGTGACGAGCGGCCTCTGGTACCAAGGCACGGCGCTCGTCGATCTCGGGACCACCGAGCCGGCGTGGGCCGCTTCGATCGGCTGGAGCATTTTCGGCGTCGCGCTCGAGCGCCACGTGGAAGACGACGGGAGCGGTCCCCATGCCGTCACTGCGGTGTTCGGAAAGCTCCGCGCGCCGCTCGGGATCGCGTGGCACTCGTTCCGCTGAGGCGCATTTCCCGCGGCGTCGCTCGCGCACGCGCGGCGCGCCTCAGGTAGAACCGTGCTCACAGGTAGGCCTCTCGCTTGCGGCCTCGCGCGGCGCTCGATAAAGTAGCGAGTGGCTCGCGTTCTGCCGTCATCGGCCGGCGCGAGCACGAACGAGAGCCAACGTGGCCAAGCATCCGCCACCGCCACCGCGACGTCCTTCCGTGGTCGACGACTCGCCGCCGGCGAGGACGGTGGCGCTCGACCCGAGCCAGACGCCGGACCTCGCCACAGCGCACGCGCGCCTGGCTGAGATGGATCGCGCGGCGCAGGCGCAAGCGGTGCCGCTCGCGACACAGAGCGGTGGCTACGCGCCGCCGCCTCAGGCGCGCGCGACACAGAGGGGTGGCTACGCGCCGCCGCCGCCGATGCGCGCGACCGACAGCGGCGCGTACCCGCCTCCGCCACCGTCGCGCAGCTCGGTCGCCGGTGCTCCGCCGCCACCGCCGCGCGGTTCGGCCTATCCCGTCGCGCTCGACTCAACGGGGATGACCGCCGTGAGCCCCCACGCCTTGCCGGCTGCTGCCGTGGCGCTCGCGGCGATCGCGCCACGAGCTGCCACACAAGCGCAAGGCGCGCAGGCCGCGGCACCGGCCGGCATGTACGCCCCCACGAGCGCCGCAGCGAGATCTGGCGCACCGAACGCTGGCGCACCGAACGCTGGCGCACCGAACGCTGGCGCACCGAACGCTGGCGCACCGAACGCTGGCGCACCGAACGCTGGCGCACCGAACGCTGGCGCACCGAACGCTGGCGCCGCGAC
>SXGR01082403.1_pt1 | contig 12804 bp, 14 predicted proteins | sample 3174711 | NCBI WGS metagenome assembly SXGR01 (sample SAMN11356860, study PRJNA531348) | freshwater metagenome | isolation source: freshwater sample F1-60 | place: China: Fuxian Lake, Yuxi | collected 2017-12-25
GGTACCAGCCGACGCTCGCCACCGAGATGGGCGAACTTCAAGAACGCATCACGACGACGAAAGACGGAGCCATCACGTCGGTGCAAGCCGTGTATGTGCCCGCAGACGATCCTACCGACCCGGCACCCGCCAACACGTTCCAGCACCTCGACGCGTTCATCTACCTCGAACGGTCGATCTCCGAAAAGGGCATCTACCCCGCGATCGACCCGCTCGCGTCGAACAGCCGCCTCCTTGACCCGCAGTTCGTCGGCGAACGGCACTTCCAGGTCGCGGACCGCGTGAAGCGCATCCTTCAGCGTTACCGCGAACTGCAAGACATCATCGCCATCCTCGGCGTCGAAGAACTCAGCGAAGACGACAAGAAGGTTGTGGCTCGCGCCCGCCGCATCGAGCGGTTCTTGAGCCAACCGTTCTACGTGGCCGAACCGTTCACCGGCAAGTCGGGCAACTTCACGAAACTCGAAGACACGATTCGGAGCTTCGAGGAGTTGTGTGACGGCAAGTGGGACAACGTGCCGGAAGGCGCGTTCATGTACGTCGGCACGATCGAAGAAGTCGCCGCCGCTGCAGCAGCCGCGAAGTAACTGGCGACCCCCGCCCACGAGCGGTGGGGGTGCGCATCCCTTCACTCCTGCCCTCGTGGGCGGAGTTCGCCGAGGATACCGATGTCCGACACGCGACAACCGGAACCAACCGTGCAATCTGCGGTCGGTCGTATGATGCCAAGCCTCGAGAGTGAGCGCGAAGACGCCCAAAATGGGAAGGTCCGCTGCATCGTCGTGACGCCAGAAAAGGCCGTGCTCGATGAGGTTACCGAGTTGGTCGTTCTGCCAATGATCGACGGCGAACTCGGCGTGCTGCAAGGCCGCGCCCCGTTCATCGGGCGTCTCGGTGCGGGTGAACTCCGCCTCAAGAGCGGCACGACCGTGACGCGATACTTTGTCGAGGCTGGCTTCGTGCAAGTGCAGGCGAACGTCGTCACGGTGCTGACCGCGAACGCGAAATTGGCTTCAACCGTGACCGCGGACCTAGCCGCCGCCGCCGCGACCGAGGCGTCGGGGTTGCCTTTCGGCACTGCAGTGGAGCGTGCGAACAAGACGAAGGCCCGCGACCGTGCCGCGGGTATGAAGAAGGTTGCCGCGAAGAACACAACCGCGTAAAGCCGCCCTCCCAATCCGCTACGGCGCAGTCACGATGGCCAGCGCCACACCGACGCGTTACCAGTTCGTTTGGATCGCCCTCGCGGTCGGCCCGATGTCCGCCGTTCACATCGCGCTCGTTGCCATTCCCTTCGTCGAGTTCACACTCTGGTCAGTACTTCTAATGCTGGCCGTGAGCCGCTTCATCGGGTTGGGCGTCACGGCCGGGTTCCACCGCTGTCTCACGCACCACTCGTTCACAATGCCGCGCTGGTTCCGGTTCTTGCTGATCGCCGCTGGCTGCGCCGCCTTACAGAAGGGTCCGCTGTGGTGGGTCTCGCAGCACCGCTTGCACCACAAGCACTCGGACACGCTCGACGACCCTCACTCGCCGGTGATCAAGAACTTCTTCCACGCACATCTCGGCTGGCTGTTCACCGTTAACCCGGCGCTCCCGGATGCACATCTCATCCGCGACCTCACGAAGTACCCCGAACTGGTGTGGCTGGAACGCCTGTGGGTGTTGCCTGGCGTGTTGCTCGCGTGTGCGTGCTACGCGATCTTGGGTTGGGGTGGTGTGATATACGGCTACTGCTTAACGGTGGTGTTCGTGCTGCACGTCACGTTCGCGGTCAATTCGGTGGCTCACCTGTTCGGGCGGAAGCGGTTCGACACCGGGGACAGCAGCCGGAACAACGCGGCGCTGGGCATTTTGGCGCTGGGCGAAGGTTGGCACAACAACCACCACCGCGCCCCGCACTCCGCGCGGCACGGGTTCGCGTGGTACGAGTACGACGAAACCTACCTCTTCATCCGCGTGCTGGCGTGGTTTGGGCTGGCGTGGGCCGTGAAGTTGCCGACAGCGGCTGGACAGGCTGGCGAAACAAGTCAGGTCTCGCCGCTAACCAAGGAAACTGGCGAATTGCCTGAACCTGTGTCGTCCTCCGTGACCTGAATCGGACAGCCCACGCAGCACACGCACCGGTCGGCGTCACACGGGTTCGGCCACCGTCCTTCTGCCGCTTCATCCCCGGCTGTCAGCTTTGCTTGTCGCGGGTTAGAATGGGTGGATGAAACCCACTACCACACCTGCCTCTGACCCGGCCGATCCCACACTCACGTTCTGGGGCGCGGCTGGAGGCGTCACCGGGTCGATGCACATCATCGAAACCGGGAACCACAAAATCCTGCTCGACTGCGGTCTCCACCAGGGTCGGCGCGAAGAAGCCCGGCAGCGGAACGGGCACTTCCCATTTCACCCCGACCAGATCGACGCGGTCATCGTCAGTCACGCTCACATCGACCACTGCGGCAACCTCCCCACACTCCTGCGACAGGGCTTCGACGGCCCCATCTACTGCACGCCGCCGACGTGCGATCTGCTTCGCGTCATGCTCGCGGACAGCGCGAAGATTCAGGAAGAGGACGCGGCGCACCTCAACATCGCCCGCAACTACGCGGAACCGTGGGTTCAACCGCTGTACACGGTCAACGACGTGGAGAAGGTGTTCAGTCGGCTCGTCTCGGTGCCCTACGGGCGCGACACCGACGCGACCAAAACCGTGCGCTTCCGATTCATCGAGGCCGGGCACGTCCTCGGATCCGCGATGGTTCACGTCGTCGTCGCGGCGCCCGATCGCGACAGGACACTTACCTTCAGCGGCGACATGGGGCGGCGCGGGCTACCGATCCTGAAGCCAACCGGCACCATCCCTCCAGCGGACGTGCTCGTGTGCGAGAGCACCTACGGCAACCGCACACACCGGTCGTTTTCAGAAACCATCGAGAAACTCTACGCGACGATTCGCGACACCATGGACCGCGACGGCAAGGTGCTCATTCCCGCGTTCAGCCTCGGCCGCACGCAACTCATCATCCACGTGCTGCAACAGGGGCTGCGTGAAGGGAAACTTCCGCCGATTCCGATCTTCGTGGACAGCCCGCTCGCGTCGGAAGTCGCGGGGGTATACAGGGCGCACCCGAACAGCCTCTCTGACGAGATTGCACAAGCGCTCCGCGAAGGTCACGGATTGCTCGGCGGCGACGGCGTCACCTACGTGCGCGACTTCGAGCAGAGCACACTGCTCGCCACGCGCCCGGGGCCGAGTGTCATCATCGCGTCGAGCGGGATGTGCGATGCCGGGCGCATTCAACAGCACCTCAAGCAACTCGTGGACGATCCGCGCTGCACGATCATCCTCGTGAGTTACCAGGCGTCCGGCACGGTGGGACGGAGGTTGCTCGAACCGAAATCGACGGTGCGATTCCAAGGTCGCGACTGGAACAAGTGGATCGAGGTTGTTCACCTGGACGGGTTCAGTGGTCACGCGGACAAGCACGACTTCACCGCGTACCTGGGACCGATCGCGGGAAAGGTGGGGAAGGTGCGATTGATCCACGGCGAACGGGAGCAGTCCGAATCGCTGGCCGGGATGCTGCGCGAACTCGGCTTCGACGACGTGGCCGTGCCCTCGCCCGGCGACCGCGTCACGATCGGGTAACTTCTCGCGAACCGGAGCACCGTTCACGGCTCTTTCAACCATGACGCTCGATAACCCCTTCCTGAAGGCGCTGCTCGCGGAGCCGGACGACGACACGCTCAGGCTCGCGATTGCGGACTGGCTCGACGAGAACGACCAGCCGGCGCGAGCCGAGTTCGTTCGCGTGCAGATCGAACTTGCGCGTGGCGTGCCCGACCGCGACCGTCTCCGCTACCTCGAATTACGTCAACGCGAACTTCTGATGGCGCACGATGCCGAATGGGTCGCACCGCTCGCGCAGGTGTTAGAGTGCAGGCCGGGGCAGTGGGGCGGGTGGGTGTTCCGCCGCGGATTCGTCGAATACTTCAACCTGCCAGCGCCGGTTATCAACAAGCACGGTGCGAAGCTGGCGAAGCTCACGCCGGTCCGCGAGTTGTTCCTGCGCCCGTGTACACCGGGGAACGTGGTCACGTTGTGCGTAAAGCCGTGGCTCGCGTCAGTCACGCACCTGTATCTGGTGAACGCGGATCTCACCAAGGTCGCGATCGAGGCGTTGCTCGACTGCCCGTACCTCACGCGCGTTCGCGTCCTGCGGTGTGAGATACCCGGCAACGCACGCGTAGTGAAACGCTTCCGCACCCGGTTCGGGAGTGTCTGGATTTCCGACGATTGATCCGGTGATGGCAGGAACGACCACGACGCACTTCTCCGCGCGATCGGGGAGAACGGAGAACACCCCGCCGCTCATTTACGCCGACTGCACCGACGACGGCGTGACAACGCTGATCCGGTCAGGGTTGCTCGTCAAACTTCGCCAGGTCGAACTGTCGGAGAACCGGGTAAGCCCAGAGATGTCCGCCCGCGTCCAGACCGGCGGGGGTTCTTACTCACCAACGGCCGCGAAGGCCTCAGGCAACGAACTCACCCGCCGGTGGATTCCTGACCTACTTCAGCAATTCCGCTGCACCTTCGGCCAGCAACATCGCGGCGAGTTCCTGACCGAGCGCGAGCGGTGCGTCCGCGAGTCCGGTGTGCGTCGCGACCACGCGGCGCTTACCGTCGGGCGTCAGCACCGCGCCCCGAACCGTCAGTACGCCGTCAATCACCATTGAAGTAGCCCCGATGGGCACGAGACACCCACCACCCAACGTGTAGAGCATCGCACGTTCCGCCAGCACACGTGCGAAGGTCTCCGCGTCGCGCAGCGATTCAACGAGGCGTTTCGTCGCATGGTCGACGGCGCGGCACTCCAGGCCAATCGCCCCCTGCCCCACTGCGGGCAGCATCCAACTCGCGTCCAGAATCTCCGTGATGCGGTCCGCAAGGCCCAGGCGAGCGAGGCCAGCCTCCGCGAGGATGATCGCGTCGAGGTTCTGCTCGTCGAGTTTGCGCAGGCGCGTGTCCACGTTGCCGCGAAGGTCCAACAGGCTCAGATCGGGCCGGCGGTTCAGTACCTGCGCGCGCCGGCGCAGGCTACTCGTTCCAACAGTCGCGCCTTCAGGCAAGTCGTCGAACCGCTTGTGTTTCCGGGAGATGAACGCGTCCCCGGTCGGACCGCGTACTGGCACCGCGACCAGTTCCAGCGCCGGCTCCGGGATCGTCGGAAGGTCTTTGAGGCTGTGAACCGCGACATCCGCGCGGCCGTCGAGCAGCGCGTTCTGGATCGCCTTCGTGAACACACCGAAGCCACCCATCGCGGACAGCGCCGACGCCTGATCGCGGTCGCCGTGCGTTTCGATCAACACCAGTTCGACCGCGCGTGGCGCCGCGACCGGTCGCAGCTTGTCCGCGATGTAATTAGCCTGCCACAGCGCGAGCGGGCTGCCGCGTGTACCCAGTCGCAGCGGAGCGGTGATCATGCGGCCGGCGCTCCGTTGTTCGTGAGCCACTCGCGGAGCCGGGCCACGGCTTCGGCGCGCGGCACGGTGCCCAACGCCATGTGACGCTTCTTGGTGGTGTCCGCGTTCGCCTCTTCGAGCGCGAACCACACCACCCGACGGCTGTCCGATTCGGTGGCGTAGCGCGGGAAGATGTGCCAGTGCAGATGCGGCACCTGATTCCCTAGCAGTTCGTAGTTCAGTTTGAGCGGGCGGAAGCAGGCTCCGATCGCCTCCGCGAGCCTGGCCATCTCGTCGAGGAACGCGGCTCGATGTTCACCGAGGTCGCTGAGTTCGGTCGCGTGGTCGCGAGCGACGAGTACGCAGTACCCGGTGTACTGCTGCCACTCGCCGAGGATCGCGACGGAATGCGGGAACCGCCAGACGACATCGCCTTCGGGCCAGCCGTTCGGGTCCGCGAGTTTCTGACAGAAGGGGCAGTTCGGGTCATGCGCCATGTTGCTATCGTAGAAAGTTGAAACCCCGATCGCAGGCGCGCCAAAACGATTTGTGCCGCTTGCGGCTTCGCGAGTCTCGCGAAGCCGCAAGCGGCACGGGTCAACTCAACTCTCATGGCGCTTAGAAGTCGCCGCCGAAGTCGCCGTCGCCGCCGCCGCCGCCCCCCCCGCCGGAGTCACCACCGCCACCGTAGTCATCGCCACCGCCACCACCGCCGTAGTCGCCACCGCCGCCGGTGTCGCCGCCGGAGCCGCCGTCATCGAAGCCGCCGCCGGCGCCCGCGTCGTCACTGAAGTCTCCGGCACCCGTGTCACCGCCACCGGCGTCGGTGTTCGAGGAGTTGTCGCCGCCAGCGTAGGCGTCGGAGCCGTAGTGGGTGCCCATCATGCTGTTGTAGAGCCACATCCCGGCCATCGCGCCGAACAGCCCACCCATCAGCCCCATGCCGAACCCGCCGCCACCACCGCCGTACCCGCCGCCACCACCGCCGTACCCGCCGCCGCCACCGCCGGTGAGCGCGCGGAGCAGGCCGATGACCAGCCAGACACCGAGCAGAACACACAGCCCGATGCAGATCCAACCGCCGATGCTCATGCCCGTCTTCTTCGCCACCTGGTTGTTGGTGGAGGTCGTACCGGTCGTCCCAGTCCCGGCGACGACGGTGTCCTTGAGGTCGTTGATCACGTAGTTGGTCGCGGCCAGCAGCGCTTCGTCGCGGAGCCGAAACTTCTCGTCGTCCGACTTGTCCTTGGAGGTGTTGAACGCATCAAGGAACAGCTTGCGTAGGTGTTGCTCGTGGCTCTGTGCAAAGCCGCGGTCGCGCGTCTCCTTGTCCGCGATCACCTCCACGTAGCCGGGGCTGCGGCACACGAGGACGTAGATCCCCTTCGCGTGATCGCCGACGGCGAGTTCCTTCGCCCAAGCCTTGAAGAACTTCTCTTTCTCGCCATCGCTCGCGTCCTTCGCCGGCGCGGTCTTGTCCTTCGCAACCGTCGAGTGCGTGTCGATGGTCAGTGACAGACCGTGGTCGAACTGGACGTTACCCATCGTGCCCTTGGCCTTTTCAACGCCACTTTTCGTGAACATCGAGCCGCCGTCATACACATGCAGCACGCCGGGGTGCTTGACCGCGGGCTTCCCGGTGGCCTGAGCCGGAGTTGGAACCGCGACCAGCCCGCCGGCCAGCAAGGCGGCGAAGGTCGCCAAACTCGTCGTGAACTTGTTCATCGCGTCTCCTTGTGGAACGTGGATGGCACCAACGCGCCGCCCACCAAGTTGTCTCGGAATCTCGTTTATGGTGTCCTGACGGTGTCCTTCAGGACGCTCGTCACGTAATCGCCCGCCGCGCTCAGCACCTTGTCGCGGGCCTCGAACTTCTTCTTGTCTTCGGTCTCCTTCGCGGCCTGCTTGAAGCCGTCCAGCAGGATCTCGCGAAGGCGCTGTTCGTTCGCGGCGCTGAACCCGCGGTCGCGGGTACTCTTGTCGCAGATCACAACGACGTAACCGGGGCTGCGGCACACCAGCACGTACACACCTTTCGCCCGGTCACCGGCCGCCGCGGACTTCGCCCAGTCCTGGAAGAACTTCGCTTTCTCGCCTTCGGTCGGCGCGGTCTTGTCCTTTGGGATCGCCGAGTGCGTGTCGATGGTCAGCGCCGTTTCGTGCGCGAACTGCGTCTTTTCCATCGCCACCTTCGCCCGGTCAATCGCGGTCTCGGTGAACATCGCTCCGCCGTCGTACACGTGCAGCACACCGGGCTTCTTCGGCGGTTCCTTCTTCTGCGGCAGTGCTATCGCGGATACGGGCAGCGCGATCAACCCGCCGACCAGCGCGGCGAAGATCGAACGGCAGCCACCGATCAACCGAACCATCGGGAACCCCTCAAGTCCGTGAAGCCCCATCGCATTCTATCTCACGGCCGCGTGGAAACTGCGTCAAATCGAACTCGGTTTCGGTGTCCCACCCCGGTTCGTCACCGCCCCGTATCATATCCTAGCCCGCACCGCGAGGACTTCGCCCGTCAGCGTCCTGTCCCTATGTGTCGGTCTGAACAGTATTCGCCGCACCCGGAGCAATCTTAACGTGTCTCGAATTCGCGCCACAACTATTTTGGCAGTTAGGACTTCCGCTGGGGCCGCAATCGGCGGCGACGGCCAGGTCACGCTCGGCAACATCGTAATGAAGGCCGACGCCCGCAAGGTCCGCAAACTCTACGACGGGCAGGTGCTATGCGGTTTCGCTGGTGCCGCCGCGGACGCGTTCAGCCTGCTCGAACGCTTCGAGCAGAAACTGCGCGACCACCAGGGTTCGGTGCCGAAGTCCGCGACTGAACTCGCGAAGGAGTGGCGAACGGACCGCATTCTGCGCCGCCTGGAAGCAATGTTAGTCGTGCTCGATCGCGAGCATCTCCTTCTTGTGAGCGGCACCGGCGACGTGATCAGCCCAACCGACAACGTCCTCGCGATCGGCTCGGGCGGCCCTTACGCGCTGGCCGCGGCCCGCGCGCTGATGGCGCACACCGCGATGAAGCCGGTGGAAGTGGTGCGGGCCGGATTGGAGATCGCGGGCGATCTGTGCATCTACACGAACCGCAACATCGACGTGCAAGAACTCAGTTAGGAGGCGAACCCCGCCCGCAAGGGCGGGGTGTCCATCCGCTCGCAATCTCACCCCCCTCCCACAAGGGCGGGGGTTCGCCAGGAGTAACATGTGGCAGACGCGATGACACCGAAGCAGATCGTGGCCGAACTCGATAAGTACATCGTCGGACAAGGCGCCGCGAAGAAGGCGGTCGCGGTGGCGATCCGGAACCGCTGGCGGCGACAGCAACTTCCCGCCGAACTGCGCCACGACGTGACGCCCAAAAACATCATCCTCATCGGCCCGACCGGTGTGGGCAAAACGGAAATCGCGCGCCGACTCGCGTCACTTACCGGCGCGCCGTTCATCAAGATCGAAGCGACCAAGTTCACAGAAGTGGGCTACGTCGGGCGCGACGTGGAAAGCATCATTCGCGACCTAACCGAAGCCAGCATCGGCCTCGTTCGCCAGGAGATGCGCGTCACCGTACAGGAGAAGGCGAAGGAGAAAGTGACCGAACGGTTGCTCGACCTACTCGTGCCGATGCCGAAGAGTAGTTCGTGGGAACCTGAGCAGGAGAAGGAAGACCAGGAGCGCCGGCAGCGGACCCGCGACAAGTTCCGCGTCATGCTCGCCGCCGGCGAACTGGAAGACCGCATGGTTGAGTTGACCATCGAGCAGAAGGCTTCGCCGGTGCAAATCTTCTCCAACCTGGGCATGGAGAACATGGACGTCGATTTGCAGGGCATGTTCGACAAGATGATGCCGAAGAACTCGCAACCGCGTCAACTCGCGGTGAAGGACGCTCGCAAGGTGCTACTCGAACAGGAAACCGAAATGCTAATCGACCGCGCCGCGGTGGTCGAGCAAGCGGTGGAGCGCGTCGAGAATCACGGCATCGTGATCCTCGACGAAATCGACAAAGTGTGAGGCCCGTCGTCAGGCATCGGCCCGGACGTGTCTCGCCACGGCGTGCAGCTAGACCTGCTGCCCGTCGTCGAAGGCACCACCGTGAACACGAAGCACGGCCCCGTGCGAACGGACCACATTCTGTTCATCGCGGCGGGCGCGTTTCACACGTCGAAACCTTCTGATCTCATGCCGGAACTGCAAGGGCGGTTCCCAATTCGCGTGGAACTCACCGACCTCACGAAAGCAGACTTCCTTCGCGTCCTCACCGAGCCGAAGCACGCGCTCCCGAAACAGTACGCGGAGTTGCTGAAGACGGAGGGTGTGGAGTTGGAGTTCACCAAAGACGGATTGGAGTCGCTCGCCGACATCGCGTTCGACGTGAACCGCACGAACCAGAACATTGGCGCGCGCCGGCTCCACACGGTCATCGAGAAGGTGGTTGAGGAAGTGAGTTTCGACGGACCGGATTTGGCGAACAAGCGCGTAGTAATCGACGGCAAGTTCGTACGCGACAAACTCGGCCCAATCACCCAGCGCGAAGACCTGAGCAAATTCATCTTGTAGGACCAGCCAACGGCGTGCCCCAGAAAAGAATCCTGTCGTGCCGAATATGCCGCGCAGCGTTGCGCGGCTCTATCGGTATTACAGTCGCGCCTTGTCGTTTCCTGTGGTAAGTTCGCTATCGTACTCAACGTTCATCACTCTTCACTCGGAACCCATGACCAGTCTTCCGCTCGCGCTCACGAACGCAGACACCGCGACCTTCGACTGTTCTTTCGGCCGCGGATGTGAGGGGATCTGTTGCCGAAACGGGCGGCCCAGCGTCGGTCCCGACGAGCAGGCTATCATTCAGTCGGTGATGCCCCGTGTCATGCCGCTTCTGCGCCCCGACGCGAGAAAGGTGATTGAGGCCGATGGGTTCGTGAGCGCACGCGCGAAGTTGGGGCAGCCCATGGTGCGAGTGGTCGGTGGGTGGTGTGCGTTCTTCAATCAGGGTTGTACGCTGCACACCATCGGCGCTGAGGACGGCGAATCGTATCAATACAAACCGACGCAGTGCGCGTTATTCCCCTTGGAGCCAAGCGACACAGCAGGCGAGTGGTACGTCCGGCAGTGGGGATTGGAAGGCGAGCAGTGGGATCTATTCTGCCTGAACCCGGCAAACAGTACGCGGTCCGCGTCAGAATCGCTTACGCCCGAACTGGTGTTGGCGGCGGCACTGGAAATGGAGCGGATTGAGAGGGTAGCGGACCAGACGTGACCGTACACCGCACGGGCAAAATCGTCACGCGCCACTTGACAGAACGCGCCAGAACCAGAATGATTTCACTACCCCGTGTGGTCCGCCTACACCGCTGCGCGTGCTGGCGTTCGCTCCCCTTTTTTCTTGAGGGTGTGTTATGGCTTCCCAAGCCCCCCGCCGTCGCCGGCTCGAAGTCGAAGACATCGGGGACATCGCTGTCGTCAATTTTGTCGATAAGAAGATTCTGGACGAACAAAACATCCAGATGATCGGCGACGATTTGTTCCGTCTCGTCGATGAACTCGGCCGACGGAAGGTGCTGCTCAACTTCGGCAACGTTGAGTTCATGTCGAGTGCCGCGCTCGGCAAGTTGATCACCTTGCACCGCAAACTCCAGGCCGTGCAGGGCAAACTGGTGCTGTGCAAGATCGCCAAGGACATTCTCGACGTGTTCAAGATCACCAAACTGGACAAGATCCTTACCATCTACCCTGATGAACAGGCCGGATTGCAGGGATTCTAACCGGTTTCCACCACAGGCACGCCGAGTCCTCGCCCGACTCCGCGCGGTTTCGCCTGTCCTCGCGGCTTTCAAGTATGAGCGTCATGCGTGTGGCTACCGAATTGACCATCCCCAGCGATCTGGGCGAGGCGAGGCGCGTCCAGGAGTTGATCGAGGAGGCGCTTCAAGCCTCTGCCTACACCGAACACGACATCTTCGCGATCAAACTCGCTCTCGAAGAAGCCCTCATCAACGCGATCAAGCACGGCAACCAGATGGACCCCGACAAGCGCGTGCTCGTCGTTTTCCACGTCACATCCGAACGATTCGACATACGCATCACCGACGAGGGCGTCGGCTTCAACCCCGAAGACGTGCCCGACCCCACCGCGATCGAGAACCTGGAACGCCCGTGCGGGCGCGGCCTCTTGCTCATGCGCGGCTTCATGACGGAAGTCGAGTACCACGGTCGCGGCAACGTGGTCACGATGGCGAAGGTTCGCGAAGCCTCGACGTGATGCGCCCTGTTCTCACTCGGTCTTGAGCAAATCGTCACAACTGACCACGTAGCGAATCCGACGTCGCGAGGTCGGTGTCAAGCGATTCGGCCGGTCCCGGCGGAATCCCGGTCCGATACGCGAAGTATGTGGTCCAGTCGTCATGCCGGATGCTGAGCACTGCGTAAAGCATCGCTTCGAACGGTTTGGACGCACCCACCTCCCGCACTCGACCCACGGGCGCCGTCTCAGCCCCATTCCAGCCGCCTTCCTTGATTCCATTCGCGCTGTCAAGCCGATAAACTCCGAATCAGAGAACCCGCCCACGCTCCCGTATTTGGTGTGCCGATGTCCCGCATGATGCAGCAGTACCACGACGCGAAGAACCAGCACCCCGGCATGATTGTTCTGTTCCGAAACGGCGACTTCTACGAACTGTTCGAGGACGACGCGGAACTCGGCTCGCGCGTACTCGGCATCACGCTGACCAAGCGCGATGGCTCGATTCCGATGGCCGGCGTGCCGGTCCACAAACTCGAACACTACCTCGCGATTTTTCTGCGCGCCGGGCACCGCGTCGCGGTGTGCGAGCAGATGGAGGAACCGGACCCGAAGAAGAAGATCATTCACCGCGAAGTGAACCGGATCGTCACGCCGGGCACCGTCACCGACGACCTGCTGCTCGACCCGAAGGCGCCGAACTACCTCGTCGCGCTCGCGACCGTAAAGCCCGGTGTGTTCGGCCTCGCGTGGGTCGATCTGTCCACCGGTTCGTTCGCGGCGACCGACGTTTTCACACCGCGACTGCCCGACGAACTCTCACGCCTGAACGCGGTCGAGTGTCTGTACGCCGGCTCGCTCGCGAACCCTGTCACGCAGGCGGCAGGCGTGCATCTGCCAAAGAGCCGCGTCGCGCGCCCAGACTGGACGTTCGACCCTTCGACGGCGCTCGCGGCGGTCAAGAATCACTTCTCCGTCGGAACGCTGTCGGGCTTCGGTTTCGCGGACGATCAGCCGTGTCTGATCGCGGCCGGCGCGGTCATCATTTACCTTCAGGAAACGCTGAAGGCGAGTTTGGCGCACATCCGCCGGTTGCGCCCGCACCGGCCGGA
>SXGR01519399.1_pt1 | contig 12804 bp, 7 predicted proteins | sample 3174711 | NCBI WGS metagenome assembly SXGR01 (sample SAMN11356860, study PRJNA531348) | freshwater metagenome | isolation source: freshwater sample F1-60 | place: China: Fuxian Lake, Yuxi | collected 2017-12-25
AAGCCCCACCCGACGAGCCCGTCCCCCGCAGGGGGCGGTGCGAGGAGCGTGGGGCGTTGGGGGGTGACGGCAAACAAGGCGGCCAGAGCGCCCATCGGCTTGAGGGGGTCGGCGGGCGTCAGGGCTCGCAGGACCAGCGCCCGGCGCGCATCAGCTCGTCGAAGGCGCTGACGTAGCGCGCGGCGCGCTCGATGTTCTCCGGGATCACGGACTCGGGCGCCGGGTCGGGCTCTCCGCGAAGGTCGGGATCGAGGTTGTCGGGATCGAGGTCGCCGGGAGGGGCAGGTGAGGCGCGCCGTCTGAAGTCTGGGCAATGTGAGAAGATGGCGCTGAAGTCGGCGTCGCTCAGGGCGTCCCGCCACCCGGCGTGGATCTGGCCAAAGGCGCACACGACGTCCTCGGCCATGAAGCCTTCGTCGCCGGGTCCAACGAGGGCCCGCCAGCCGAGCAGCTTGACGCGGTCGTACTCCAGGCCCCGCTTGGAGCCCTTGCGGGCGTCGTCGAGCAGGTACTTGAAGAGGCCGGCGAGCTGCGCGACGCGCCTGGCGTCCTCGGGGTTCTCCTCGGAGCCCTTGGCCGGGGGAGGGGAGAGGGCCAACAGGAGGGCCATGTAGAGGCGAGCGCCCTGGACGAAGTCGGTCTGGCGGCTCTGGGTGCGCTGGAAGGCCTCGAAGTCGTGCAGGACGCCCGGGACGTCGCCGAGGATCCAGAGGCGGGCGTGGTAGAAGTAGTACTGGGAGCGGTAGAGCTCCTTGCTGACGACCTTGGGGTCGAGCTCCTTGAGCTGGTCGTAGCCCTCCTGGGTCTGGCCGTAGAGGGCGCAGAACTCCTTGGTGGGGCCCTTGCGGGCGCGGGTCAGCTCGACGCGGCTCCAGAGCCCGTCGTAGATGCCGGGGCGCACCCAGCCGAAGTAGAGGGCCTGGCCGAGGTCCTTCTGGGAGTAGTTCAGGCCGGCGTCGCGGGCGTAGGTGATCTCCTGGGCGACCTGAAGGGCGATGGAGCGGGCCAGATCCGAGCGCGCGCTGCGCTCGGTCAAGGTGTCGTCATTGCTGATCTTTGCGTAGACCTCGGCGGCCTCCTCCATGCGGCGCAGCTGGACGCTCAGGTCGATGGTGATGGGCTTGAGGCTGGGGTGATCGGGCAGCTCGTCGCTGGTGTTGGCCTGTCCGATGATGATCTTGGCCTGGACGGGGTAGTGGGACAGGGCCAGGCAGCCCTGGTAGTCGAAGAGGATGCGGCTGAAGGCCGAGGTCCGCGGGACGCTGGGGGGGAGGCGCTCGGCCAGCGCGTCGGGGATCTTCCGGCCCGGGCCCAGCAAGAGGACCTTGGAGCAGGGCTCGCCGGGCTCGACCGTGTCGCTGGTGCGGACGAGGTCCTTGATCTCGGCCTTCATCGTCGAGACGTCAAAGGGGCGGGCGACGTCGAGCAGCAGCACGGGGGGCTGCAGGTTGAAGCTGGTGTCGACGAGGTGGCAGTTGAGCTCAAGGCGCCGCTCGCGGGGGACGCGCAGGGGCTGGGCGCAGCGGCGCGCGTCGACCTCGATGTCCTTGGGGCCGGGGACCTTGTGGCGGGCCATCGAGGGGGTGGCCACCAGCGCCTCGCGCTCGGCGACGTTGATCGCGCCGTCGGTCTTGGCGCGGGCCTGCTCGGCGGCCTCCTTGCGCGCCTCGCGCAGCGCCTCCTGGGCCTCGGTGTCGACGATCTCGGTGGGCAGCAGCCCGATCTTCTCCAGCGGGTCGGGCAGCGCCCCGACGAAGCCCGCGCCGCACACCGCGCCTGCGGCCAGCACCAGCGCGGCGAGCCCCGAGGGGACAGCCCAGGTCAGCGGCTCCGGGCGGCCGAGCAGGGCGACCTCGGCCGGGTCGGCGTGGGCCTGGAAGAGCCGGATCTCCAGCGCCTTGGCGAAGCCGTCCAGGCGAGATCGGTGGCAGCTCAGCGCCCCGTCGTAGCGCCGCAGGGTGGTCGTGACGAGGTTGAGCCCCCGGCCGATCTGCCCCCCGTAGAGCTGCTGCCGGGTCATGATCGTCGGGTCCGCGTCGTGGATGCGGATCAGGATGGACTCCTCGCCGGTCAGCTCGACCCGCTGGCGCACGTCGATGGCGAGGCGGGCCTGGCCGGTGGCCTCCATCGAGCGCTGCAGGCCATTGCGCACGAGGTTGCGCACGGCGAGGTTGAAGTCCGAGCGCAGCATCCGGGCGTAGAGGCCGGGGGGGATCTGGGGCCGCTCGATCTGCGCGTCGCCCAGGCCCAGCTCGCGCACGACCCGCTCGATGGGCTCCTCGAAGATCTCCGCCGTCAGTTCGAAGCTCAAGACCGAGTTGCGCAGCGCCTGGAGCCTGGGGCGGAACCAGCCGTCCAGGACGTCGTCGGCGTGGCGCAGGCGCCGGTGCTCCTGTCGCGTGAGCGTGGAGCGCGCCCCGAGGCCCTCGGCCACCGACTGGATCTCCTCGCAGGCGTTCCTGGCGCGCCGCATCATCACGTCGCGGCCGAAGTTCAGGTGCACCCGACCGGCCGCCCGCCGCAGGCCCCCCAGGTAGCTCTCCAGCTCTCCGACGAGGCTGGGCCGCCCGATGGCGCCCGTGACGGCCTGCTTGAGCATCTCGACGTCGGTCTCGTCGACCTTGTGCAGGGGCTGGTCGGCGACGGTGCGCACCAGCGGCAGGCGGTGCTTGATCAGCTCGTGGTGCAGGTAGCCGAGGGTCGTGACGAACTGGGGCAGATCCACCTCCGGGGGCGGGTTGCGCACCAGCTGCTGGACGGTCATCCCCCGGCGCCAGACGGCGAAGGTCACCGCGGCGGCGATCACGGTCAGCAGGAAGATGAGCGTCCAGAAGATCACGGGTGATCGGGCCAGCCTTGGCTCCGGGCGGCGCCGCCCGGAGTCGATCCGCACACCAGGTTGCCGCGCTCGACGCTTCGCGCCGACCGGCGACAGGCTACCAGAATGTTCCCGGGCGCGTTAGCCATTGAGCAGCCCGCGGAGCGCTTCGGAGATCTTCGACTTGTCGAAGGAGGCCACCACCCCGATCCGGCCATAGAGCCTTCGCAGGTTCTCCTGACGCCGCTCGGGCAGATCGGCCACCAGCAAGGCCGGCTGGGCGTACCCTCGCTGGCGCAGCTGCTGCAGGATCAGGTAGCCCTGGTTGTCGATGGTGTAGCGCACCGCCGCCTCCAGATCCCCGCCGAACATCCCGTCGGCCACCTCCTCCACGTCCCCGACCAGCACCTCGCGCGGCACCCGGTCAAAGCGCAGATCCAGGATCAGCACGTCCGGCACCACCCCCTCGGCCAGCAGCCCCAGAGCGTCGTCCAGCGAGCGCGCCTGGTGGTAGACGAAGCTGTCCAGGTAGCGGCTGAAGAAGCGCAGGTACTCGTCCCCATCCTCAATGATCATCAGCGTATACATCGCCACACTCGCATTCACTTAATCGCTAAATCGATCTCGCAGATCTCGCACTGAGAGCCCAAGGTTGTTGAAGCGCAGCTGGACCTTGCGGGCGTTGTGCCGCGGGTTGCCCTCCAGCATGTGGGCCGCGATGCGCTCGAAGTCGCCGCCGCAGCGCACGTAGAGCTCCTCGAAGTACTGGCGCTCGACGTCGCGGCTGGTGTTGTTGAGCGTGTCGTGGGGCTTGAGCTTGATGATGCAGCGCTGATCCTCGGGTCGGTCGTGGGCCATCGAGGCGCGGCGCGACAGGTCGCTGGCGTCGATGAGGCTGCGCAGCACCTGGGCGTCGATGCCGACCACGGGGCGCTCGCCGACCCGGCCGGCCGCCAGCGCGTCCGTCAGGGTGAAGATCAGCGCGTTGGCCAGCACCATCTCCAGCTGGCGGGTGTTGCCCGGGAAGCCGTGCTCCTCCAGCCCCTCCCAGGCCAGCCCCGCGATCTGGAACCAGATCCGCCCCGCGTCCTCCTCATCCCGCAGCGCCAGCTTCGGGCTGAAGGTCACGGCCGGCTCCAGCTCGTCGCCCTTGAGGCCGAAGAGGCGCCCGAAGTCGGCCAGCAGCCGCCGGTTGCCCGGCGAGCTGAAGATCTTGCGCACCAGGAAGGCGCACAGCCCCCTGAGATCCTCCTTGCGCTCGCGCAGCGGCGGCAGCACCACCTTGGCCGCCGGGTTGAGCCGCTGGTACAGGTCCGCCCGGAAGCTGCCCTCCTGCACCCGCTCCTCCAGATCCTCGTTCGTGGCCACCACCACCTTGACGTCCACCGGCCGCGAGCGGTTCTCGCCCAGGCGCGTCACCCGCCTGTCCTGCAGCACCGCCAGGAGCTGCTTCTGGAGCTCCATCGACAGGGTGCCGCTCTCGTCGAGGAAGAGCGTGCCCCCGTTGACGTACTCGAACTTCCCCTCGCGGTTGACCGCCCCCGAGAAGGCCCCCCTGGCCGTCCCGAAGAGCTCGGCCCCGACGAGGTTCTCCGGCAGCGTCGCCAGATCGATGGCGCAGAAGCGCTGCCCCGGCCTCGCCTGCGGGTGGATGAACTGCTCGGCGAGGTAGCTCTTGCCCGTGCCCGTCTCGCCCAGCAGCAGGATGGGCTGATCGCCCTGGGCGAAGACCTCGATCCAGCGCCTGATCCGCGCCATCGCGCGGCTCCCGCCCCAGTAGAAGGGCCCCTCGTCGCTCTGGCTCGCCCGGTTGAGCCGCCTGGCCCGCTCGATCTTCGTCGCCACCGACTGGGCGCTGATCTCCTCGTCCTCGAAGAGCTGCGTGTACTCCTCGTTGGCCAGATCCGCCGCGATCTCCGGCTCGTTGAAGGCGATGGACCGGTTCGAGGTCATCAGCACGATCGGCAGCTGGTTGTGCCGCCGCCGCAGCCGCCGCATGATGTGGAAGCCCTGAAAGCGCCTCAGGGACTCCAGCTGCGCCTCCGACCGCTGACCCTCGGGGGCCTCCGAGCCCGGCAGCCCTCGCTCCGCGATCAGCGACCCCTCCGGCAGATCGAAGTGCACGTCGAGCAGCACGACGTCGATCTCGCCGCCGTAGCGCTTGATGATCTGCGAGGCCTCCGACCAGTCGTGCGCGTGCTTGAGCGTGCAACCTCGCCGTTGCGGGCACTCCCAGCAGGGGTTGGTCAGATCGCAGTTCGTCGCGTACTCGTAATGACGCAGGAACTTGTGCGCCAGCCGCACGTAGTTCTCCGAGTCGTCGATCAACAGCACCCTCAGCGACATCTCGACCTCCCCGCTCCGCTCGCCCTCAGGGGCCCGACTTCAACCCCCTGAGCGCGTCCCCGATCCCAAAGAGCGCCGCCCGCAGCCTCTCGACGTCGATCCCATCCAGATCGCCATCCTCCAAGGCCTCCCGGAACCCCTCCAGCACCTTGAGGTGCGCGTCGACCTCCTTCCTGACCGGCGGCTCCCTCAACCCCGACGGCAGCGCCTTGAGCGCCTGCGCCCAGATGTCCCGCGCCGAGCGCGACCCGCTGCGATCCACCCGCGTCTCGAAGATCGCCTCCTGCAGCAGCTCCAGGTCGTCCTCGTCGATGTCCTCCCAGTCCATGTTGCGAGGCATCAGCTCCAGATACTTGACCAGATCGTGCAGCACGTCCTCAAGCCACCGGTTCGCCGCCTGCTTCTCCCACTCCGACCCCGCTCCCCATCCCATGCGACCTCCTCACGCTGCTCTCCAGAAGGCCTTGACTTACACCCTTTGAGCCCCCGCACACAACACACAACCCGATCCGAGCCGGGCGCGGCGTGGATCGCCCCACGCTCCTCGCACCGCCCCGTTGGGGCGGGCTCGTCGGGTGGGGCTCGAAGCTCAGGGCGGGCTGCGCCCTGTCGGTCGCAGGCCAGCGCCCGGCGCAGGTCGACACCTGGGGGAGCGAAAACTCCAATCTATAGGCCCACTTCGACGCGGTGATCCGGCCCGGCGCTTCTTTGGCGTCCGTGCGGGGGCCGCGACCGACAGGGCGCAGCCCACCCCGCTCTTCCAAGCCCCACCCGACGAGCCCCCGCAGGGGTGCGAGGAGCGTGGGGCGCGGCGTGGATCCGAGGGCGGCGCGCTGGACCTGCGCCGTTGCGCGATCCCTCCCGATCTGCTACAGCCTGGGTCGAGTCGAGGCGGCGTCCGACGGGATCGGGCCGGCCTTGACGACTTCCCCGCGTCGCACCACGGAGCGCGCCGAGGCGCGAAGGTGAGCCATGCCGCCGAGCACCATGCCCCCCAAGGGCACCCGCGATCTTCTGCCGGGAGAGGCGCGCAGGCGCCAGTACATCACTCGCATCATCGAGGCCGCCTACGAGGCCCACGGCTTCGAGCCGCTGATGACCCCCTCGATCGAGAACCTCGACACTCTGCTGGGCAAGTACGGCCAGGAGGGCGACCAGCTCATCTTCAAGATCCTCAAGCGCGGCGAGAGCTTGCAGCGCGCGATGGCCGGCAAGGGGGAGATCGGCGAGGGCGATCTGGCGGACCTTGGGTTGCGCTATGACCTGACCGTGCCGCTGGCGCGGGTGGCCGCAGGCTCGCAGAACGCGCTGCCCAGGCCCTTCAAGCGCTACCAGATCCAGCAGGTCTGGCGGGCCGATCGCCCGGCCAAGGGGCGCTTCCGGGAGTTCACCCAGTGCGACGTGGACATCGTCGGCGCCGCGTCGATCTGCGCCGATGCGGAGGTGTTCTCGGCGGCGGCGACGGCGCTCACGGGGCTGGGCTTCTCGGACGTGGCGCTGATGACCAACCACCGCGACGTCCTCTTCGGGCTGATCGAGGCCGCCGGCATCGACCCGGCGCTGGAGGGATCGGCCCTGGTCGCCGTCGACAAGCTCGACAAGATCGGCTGGGGCGGGGTCACCAAGGAGCTCAAGGAGCGCGGCCTGAGCGAGGCCTGCGTCGATCGTCTGCGCGCGCTGCTGGACGTGGACGCCGCCTCCAACGCCGCCACCCTGGATCACCTCGAGGCGGCCCTGAAGGACAGCGCCCGCGGCCAGAAGGGCGTCCGCGAGCTGCGCGAGATCTTGTCCCTGACCGCCGCCTCGCCGGCCGGCCCGCTGGTGCGGATCTCGCCCTACATCGCGCGGGGCCTGTCCTATTACACCGGCCTGATCGTCGAGGCCGTCACGCCCCAGCTTGCCGGCAGCATCGGCGCCGGTGGCCGCTACGACGGGCTCGTGGGCATGTTCCTGGGCCGGGATCTGCCCGCGGTGGGCTTCAGCCTCGGGCTCGATCGCCTGGAGGTCGTCATGGAGGCGCTGGGCCTCTTCCCCGCGCGCCTCGACGGCGCCCCCGAGGTCATGGTCGCCGCCATGGGCGATCCGGTCGGCGACATGGCCCTGGCCGCGGCCCTGCGGGGCCAGGGTTTGCGGGTCGATGTGTGCGTGGAGCCCGACGCGCGCCTCGGCAAGCAGTTCAAGGCCGCCGACGGCCGGGGGATACGCTTCGTGGCGATCCAGGGCTCGGAGGAGCGCGCCCAGGGGCAAGTGGCGATCAAGGATCTCCTGACCGGCCACCAGCAGTCCATGGGCCGCGATACCGTCGCGGCGGCCATCGCCGCCACCCTCCGCGGCCCGTCTGACGGCGCCGAAGGGGCCTGACCCATGGACACCTCCGGTCAGTGGCGCGCCAGACCCTTGACCTGGCTCGACGGCGCCATCGGGCTCGGCCTGGGGGTCGCCTTCGTCGTCGTCCTGATGGGGACGGTGAACATGGGCTTCGTGCGCGACGAGGGGTACTACTTCCACGCCGCCTACGACTACCTCGGCTGGTTCAAGTCCATGGCCGTCCTCTGCGACCAGGGCGACTGGACCACCTCCTTCACCCAGGCCGAGATCGACCGCCACTTCGCCTACAACCAGGAGCACCCCGTCCTCACCAAGGTGCTCTTCGCCCTGAGCCACTGGGTCTTCCACGAGGGCCTGGGGTGGATGAGCCCGTCGAGCTCGATGCGCTTCCCCGCCACGCTCTTCTCCGGGCTCCTCGTCACCCTGGTCTACCTCTTCGGCGCCGAGGCCTTCGGGCGCTGGCACGGGCTCTTCGCCGCGCTGGCCACCATCGCCATGCCTCGGCCCTTCTTCCACGCCCACCTGGCCGCCTTCGACTACCCCATCAACACGATGTGGTTCTTCGTCACCTACGCCTGGTGGAAGAGCCTCCAGAGCGACCGCTGGGGCTGGGCCGCCGGCCTGATCTTCGGCGTGGCCCTGAGCGTCAAGCACAACGTCTTCTTCCTGCCGCCGATCTTCGTCCTGCACTGGCTCCTGATCCGAGGAGGCGAGGCCCGCCTCGTCGTGGTCGACGGCCGACGGCGCGTCCAGCTCCCGCCCATCCCCGTGGCCTTCCTCTCGATGGCGACCCTCGGGCCCCTGGTCTGGTACGTGCTTTGGCCGAGCCACTGGTTCGACACCTACAACCGCGTCTTGTGGTACTTCAACTTCCACCTCAAGCACGTCCATTACTTCCAGTATTACTTCGGCCAGAACCTCTACCAGCCCCCCTTCCCGATCGAGTACCCCTTCGTCATGAGCCTCGTGACGATGCCGCCGGCGACGCTGGCCGCCTTCGCCATCGGCACGGTGGCGATGATCGCCCTCTGGCTGCGCGCCGAGGGCGGGTCGCCTCCGCTTGAGCGCCTGCGGCGGCGCTTCAGAGCCCGCTTCGGGGCGCAGGAGCGCGATCCCCGCGCGACGGGCTGGCTGCTGGCGCTGTCGGTCTTCGTCCCCTTCGCCGTCATCGCCCACCCGAACACGCCCATCTTCGGCGGCATCAAGCACTGGATGCCCGCGATGCCCTTCATGGCCCTCGTCGCCGCCGTGGGCGCGCTGGCCGCCGCCGAGGCCCTGGCCGGGCTCCTGCCCGAAGGCGCCAGGGTCGCCCGGGTCGCCGCGACGGCCTCCTTCCTGGGGCTGGTGATCGCGCCGGCCATCACCGCGACCGCCCACAACCACCCCCACGGGACCGCCTACTACAACGAGCTGATCGGCGGCGCGCGCGGGGCCGCCGATCGCAAGATGATGCGCAAGTTCTGGGGCTACTCCGGCCGCAATGGGCTGCCCTTCCTCAACCGCGAGGTGCCCCCCAGCGGCCAGGTCTTCTTCCAGAACACCAACCACGACAGCGTCGCGATGTACAAGCGCGACGGGCTGCTGCGCGCCGACATCCGACACGGCGCCATGCCCGTGGCCCACTTCGGCCTCATCCACCACCAGATGGCCTCCCGCTCCCTGGAGCTTGAGATCTGGCAGGCCTACGAGACCCGCAACCCCGCCATGGTCGCCACCTACGAGGGCGTCCCCCTCCTGAGCATCTACCCCAACACCCGCCGCCTCCCCCCCATCGCCCCCGAGCTCATCCCCGGCAAGGAGCCTCCCCCGTGAACCGACGATCCCCAATTATCTCAACGGTTTACGTGACTAATTCGCTCCCGGTCGCCCTCGCCGCTCTGGTCGCGCTGGCGGCGGCGCTCTTGTTGAGCGCGCCCGCGCAGGCGGTCCCCTCGATCACGACCCAGGTCAACGATCTGGCCGGCGTGATCCCGCCCGCCGACGCCGCCCGGATCTCGGAGCAGCTCATCAAGCACCGCGACGCCACGGGGGTCCAGATGGCGATCCTGACGGTGGCGACCACCGAGGGCGTCCCCATCGAGGATTTCTCCCTGCAGGTGGCCGAGCAGTGGGGCGGCGGCGGCAAGAAGAAGGACGACGGGGTCCTGTTCGTGCTGGCGGTTCAGGATCGGACGATGCGGCTGGAGGTGGGCTACGGCCTGGAGGACAAGCTGACCGACAGCGTCGCCAGGCGGCTCATCGACAGCATCAAGCCCGACCTTCGCGCGGGCGACTTCGGCCTGGGCGCCTCGCGGGTGGCCGCCGGCGTCCTGGAGAAGACCGGCTCGCCCGACCTGGCCGCCGCCGTCATGTCCTCTGGAGGCCAGCGCGAGATCCAGCCCTTCACCCCCCAGGACACCTCCAGCGGCCCCCCCGCCTTGTCGCAACCTGATCGGGGTATTTCAGGCGAGGAGCCCGTGGTGAAGGGGTTCGTTGGCCTTGGGTTCTTGTTGCTGCTGGCCTCGGTGATCCTCTTCTTCGTGGACGGGAGGCGACACAAGGATCCATTCCAGCGCCACAAGAACTTCAAGGTCCAGGGCTTTCTCCATTACGCCGTCGTCGTGGCCGTGGCCGCGGCCCTGGCGCTGCGCGCCTCGTCAGATTCCCTCTCGATGAGCATCGGCTTTGGCGCTGTCGGGTTCGCGGTCCTCTTCGGGGCGCGGATCGCGGTCCTCGGCTGGCTGCGCCGCGCGCCCCGCACCTGCGCGTCCTGCTCGGAGAGGATGGTGCGCCTCGACGCCTCGCAGGAGGGCGGCTTCTTGAGCGCCGGGCAGCGGGCCGAGGCGTCCATCGGGTCGATGATCCACGACGTCTGGAAGTGTGCCTGCGGCAAGCACCGGATCGACAGCTACGCGCAAATGTCCTCCGCGTCCTCGTGCAGCTCGTGTGACTTCAAGACGCGGCGACGCACCGGATCGAGCGTGATCCAGGCGGCGACCTACTCCAGCTCGGGCCTGCGAGAGGTCACCTACCAGTGCGCCCACTGCCACCACACCGAGCGCACGACCGAGACCATCGCCCAGCTCCAGCGACCCTCCAGCAGCTCGTCCAGCTCATCGTCCAGCTCATCGTGGTCCTCCAACTCCAGCGGCTCGTCGTCCAGTTCGTCGTCCTGGTCAGGGGGCGGGGGCTCCTTCGGCGGCGGCGGCGCGTCCTCGTCCTGGTAGACTCGTTGCCCCACATCAGCGATCCCGGCGGTCGAAGGTCAGAGTCCAGATCCGGCGCCGCCCCAACCCGAGGGCCAGGATGAGGAGCAGCGCCGGTCCCCACGAGCCCGTCGCCTGCGAAGCCACTCGACAGCCGGCGCACCCGCCCTGCGTGGAGCGCAGCAGGGCGGCGCTGTGCTCGTCGGTCTGAATGGGGGTGGAGCGGCCCGAGGGGATGAAGGCGGACCAGAAGTAGGGGTGGGACCACTGCGACGAGCCCAGGAGCTCCAGCCGGGCCGCCCTGAGCGCCTCAGTCCTGCCCTGGCCAGCCATCAGGCGGCGATAGTAATCGACCATGAGGGCCTCGGTGGCCTCGTCGGAGACTTGCCACAGGCTCATGACCTGGCTCTCGGAGCCGGCCAGCGTCAAGGCCCGCCGCAGCCCGTAGACTCCCTGACCGACCCGGCTCTCGCCCACCGCCGTCTCGCAGGCCGACAGGACCACCAGCCGCGTGCCCCCGAGGTTCAGCCCCGCCGCCTCGGCCGCCGTCAACACCCCGTCTTCGCCCTGGCCACCACCCGCAAGCTCATTGGCCCCCGCCATCACGAGGCCCGAGCGCAGCAGCGGGTTCTCCAGCGTCGCGATCTGCGGCTCTTCCGCCTCCAGCCCCCCCACCTGGGTCCTCTTGAACCCTCGCCCGTCGCTGGCGACAGGCTGGGGCTGATCGTTGAGGAAGAAGCCGTGGGTGGCGACATGCAAGATGATGGGGGCCTGGGCCTGTTTGAGCAGCCCCTCGGTGGCCTGTTGGCCCTTGAATGAGCGGACATCGGCCAGCAAGCGCCCGATGGCCTCAGCCTCCCGGGCCGTCCCCGGCAGCCGCTCCCACCGGCTCTGACCCCAGGCCCCCGAGCGGGTCTGGCCCTCGCGCTCTGCGGCCTCGCCTTGGGCCTCATCCTGGGCAGACACCTGGCCCTCCCGATCGGGCCGTGCCTCGTCATAGTCGGGATCGGCGATCAGCAAGGGCGCGCCCTTCGGAGAGCTGGCCAGAGCGTGGGTGAGAAGATCGCGGCCCGAACCCAGGTAGGTCATCTGCAAGGTCTCGATGAGGTGGCGGCCCTCGGGGTCGACCAGCACCTCGAAGGGCAGCAGGTTCAACTGACCATCGGGGGCCAGCCACAAGTGCTCGACCCCCTCCAGGTGCTCCCTGACAGGCTCCAGCAGCAGCCCGTGGAGCTCTCGGGCCTGCTGGGCGATGTCGCGGGCGCTGGCCTGCCAGTCGCATGGGTTGCCCTGGGACTCGCTCCGAACACAGCCCATGATGGCCTCGCGCAGCGCGTCCACCTTGGCGTCGATGGGGCCGGCCTCCCCCAGGTTCGCCCAGCCCAACCGCCCGTCCCCACGCAGCACATAGACCCCATAGCGCAACGCCCCCCATCTGTCTTGATCCCGCTTGGCTCGAAAGGGCTTGTAGGCGACCCACTCGATGAGGGCGGCCTTGGGCTCGATGGCCTCCTGAACCCGCTCCAGGGTGACAGGCTGGTTTTCAACGCGGAAGAGGGCGCTCTGCCGCCCCAACTCCTCCTCCAACACTTCGATCTGCCCAAGAAGCGCATTGACGCGCGCCCGGTGGGCCTCGACACCCTCGACGCCAGGACCCTTGAGCGACAGGTTGGACAAGGCCCCGCGCAAGGCCACGAGGTCGTCGAGCGAGGCCAGCGCTTTGGGATCGAGGCTCTGTCGGATGAGGCGCAGGGCAGAGGACTGAGCGTCCAGAACCCTGCCTTTGCGCTCAAGGGTCGTGCTCAGGCCAAGCCGAGCGGCCAGCTCCGAGCCGACCATGTTGTCCAGATGCAGAGAGGCGGTGGCATAGGTCGAGCCATTGAGGGTGGAGATGTAGGCTTGCTTCTGGCGTTCGGAACCTGAAGTCAGCATGAGGGACAAGCGCCTGTTCTCGATGGCCCCCGCCTGCTCCTTCCACTCCAATGCCCGCTCATAGTCCCCTTTGGCCTGGTAGAGCCCTGCGAGGTTGTCGAAGGATATGGCAGTGGAGGGATGCTCTTCTCCCAATACCTTGCGGTAGATCTCCAAGGCCTTGAGATACAAGGGTTCTGCCCGCTCATAGTCCCC
>SXGR01179139.1_pt1 | contig 12800 bp, 12 predicted proteins | sample 3174711 | NCBI WGS metagenome assembly SXGR01 (sample SAMN11356860, study PRJNA531348) | freshwater metagenome | isolation source: freshwater sample F1-60 | place: China: Fuxian Lake, Yuxi | collected 2017-12-25
ACCCCCTTCAGCTGGTCGGTCACGCCAAAGATTTCCTGCAGGATCACAATGCCACCGCGCCGGTTCGCACCCGCCGACACCTCGAATGCCTCGAGACGGAATCCGTCTGAGGCCTGCAACTGCACCATCGTTCCTTCGCTGTCTGCCACCGTGGTCTCCTTGTATTGCCCGGGAGGAGCCCGGGCCACTTTTCTGGTTCAGTCGCTTTCGCCCGCTGACGCCCGGGGTGCATGCGCTTGAGGTGCATGCCCCATGCGAGCGGCGGATTATCTGGTGCTGTCAGACAAAGCGAAATGGCGATACCGCACTATCAGCTATCGCAGTTCGGCATACCTTGCGGGTGAACTTTCAGCCCCAGCGCGTGTCGCGCACCGCCCGATCTTCACATTGGCGGCCTCGAAGCCGCGAAAGACGGCACGGCAGCAGCAAAGCGATCCAGCCACGCCACCATGTTGGGCCGGTTGGCGCGCCAGCGCCCGGCGTGGCGAAAGTCCATGTAACCAAGTGCTGCCGCCAGGGTGAGATGGCCGTAATCGGGATGATCATTCCAAGCGGGAGGCGCTGCCTCCAGCACATCGAGCGTGCGGTCGATCTTCGATTGCAGGCGGGCTACCCATGACTCCACGCGCATGTTCTCGGGCCGATAACGGCCCTCGTACACCTGCAACAGCGCCTGCTCGATCAGTCCGTCTGCCAGCGAACCCATGGTCAGGGTGCGCCAGCGCTCCGGGCCGGAACGCGGAATCAGGATCGGCCCGGATCCCACGGTATCGAGGTATTCGCAAATCACGTGGCTATCGTGAATCGCTTCGCCGTTGTCCAGCATCAGTGCGGGAATGCGCCCCAATGGGTTGGAGGCATTGAGGTTGGCATCGCCCTTGGTGGCATCCACCGGCATCACCTCGACCTTGTCTTTCAGGTTCTTGATGGCGATGGTCATGGTGACCTTGCGGCCGAAGGGTGAAGCGGGGCTGGACATCAGTTTCATGAAATCGGCTTTCTGCGGTTGAAAAGGGACGAGGCTTGGAAACTCGGGGGTTGGCGTGCGTGCAACATCAATCGACGCGGGCGCCGGATAACTCGACGACGCGCTTCATTTTGGCAAGGTCATTGCGGATGAACGGCGCAAACTCGGCGTGGCCCATGTTGACCACCTCGGTGCCATCGGCCTGAATCTTGTCCCGAAACGCCGCATCATTCAGCGCCTTTTGCGCTTCGGTGTCGATCCGGCGCACCATCTCCATCGGCGTTTTGGCAGGGGCTATCAGGCCGAACCACGAGGCAAAGTCAAAACCGGTCACAGTGTCGCCAATCGGCGGCACGTCCGGGAACGCGTGATTGCGCTTGCTTCCGGTAACGCCGAGTGCGCGCAAACGCCCGCCCTTGATGTGCGGCGTTGCAGTCGCCAGAGTTGGGAAACCGCAAAGCGCTGACTTGCCAATCACTGATGTGATGATTTCCGGTGCGCCCTTGTACGGCACGTGCACCACATCCACGCTGGTCATCGATTTGAACAACTCAGCCGCCAGGTGCGCGCCACTGCCATTGCCGCCGGAGGCGTAGTTGTATTTACCGGGTCCTTCCTTGAACAAGCGTATCAGGTCGGCCACCGTTCTCACCGGCGAATCCGCCGCCACCACCAATATGTGCGGCATCGCGACGCACAGGTTGATGCCGACGAAATCCGCAACCGGGTCATATGCAACCTTGCGATACAGCCATGGGTTGGTAACCATCGCAGAGGTGCCAAGCCCGATGGCATAGCCATCCGCGGGCGCCTTGGCGATGATTTCATTGCCGATATTGCTGCCGGCACCCGGGCGATTCTCGATCACCAGTGATTGCCCCAGCGCACTGCCGAGGCGTTCACTCATGGTGCGCGCCAACACGTCTGGGGCACTGCCGGGAATGTAGGGCACGATGAAGCGGATCGATTTGGCTGGCCAGGCTTGGGCGCGCACCAGCGCCGGGCTAAGGGCCATCGCGCCACAGGTGGCGATGAATGTTCTGCGTTGCATGGTGTCTCCTTTTTTTGGTCTAGGCAAATCCTGCACGCGAAGTGTATTACGATGAGCATGGCCCTCCAAGCACATGGCTTTGGCCGCATCCCTCCTCACCTTTAGCTCATCGCTGCATGAAACCACAGAACCTTCTGATCCTGTTTTCCGACGAACACAACCCCAAGGTGCTGGGCGCCGGCGGCCACCCGTTCATCTCCACCCCCAACCTGGATGCCCTTGCGGCACGTGGCACGCGCTTTACCCAAGGCTCCACGCCGTGCCCGATCTGCGTTCCCGCGCGCGCGTCCCTCACCACCGGGCGCTACAACCACGAGATCGGCTATTGGGATAACGCCGATGCCTATGAAGGCCGCGTGCCCAGCTGGCATCACCTGCTGCGCTCGCAGGGCCATCGCGTGGTCTCGATCGGCAAGCTGCACTTTCGCGGCCACGAGGGCGATGACCACGGCTTCTCGGAAGAGATCATCCCGATGCACATCGTCGATGGGTTGGGTGATCTGATTTCACTCCGGCGCGGGCCCGATGCGCCGGTGCGGGGCGGCGCCAAGAAAATGATTGCCCAGGCGGGGCCAGGAGAATCGGACTACACACGCTACGACCGCAACATCGCCGCTCAGGCGCAAATCTGGCTGCGCGAAGAAGCGCCCAAGTATCAGGACAAGCCCTGGGTGCTGTTCGTCTCGATGGTGGCGCCACACTTCCCGCTGACCGCGCCGCCCGAGCACTACTACCGCTACGCCAACATGCAGTTGCCGATGCCCAAACAGTATGCGCAGGCGGAGCGGCCGCGCCATCCGCACCTGGTCGACTACAGCAGCACCATGAACTACGACGGCCACATGAAAGGCGAAGCGGATGTACGCCGCGCGCTGGCCGGCTATTTCGGCTTGGTCAGTTTCATGGACGAGCAAGTGGGCAAGGTGATGGCTGCCCTGGAAGAAACCGGATTGGCTGCCAATACCCGCGTGCTCTATACCACCGACCATGGCGACAACAACGGCGCACGCGGGCTGTGGGGCAAGAGCACCATGTATGAAGAGAGTGTCGGCGTGCCGATGATTCTCGCCGGTGCCGAGGTGCCGGCCGGGAAAGTGGTGACCACACCGACCAATCTGGTAGACGTGTTCGCCACCGCACTGGATGCCGTCGGTGCTGCACCTGCGCCCTCTTCCGGGCAATCCTTGTTTGAGCTGGCCAACGCACCCAGCACGGATCGCATGGTCTTGTCCGAATACCACGCCGCCGGATCGCACGAGGCCATCTTCATGCTGCAGGATGCGCGTTACAAGTATGTGCGCTGCATCACCTATCCATCCCAATTGTTCGACCGGCAGAACGACCCGGAAGAACTGCGCGACGTCATTGCCGACCCGGCTTATGCACCCGTAGTCAAACGCATGGAAGCGGCCTTGCTGGCACGTCTTGACCCGGCCGAAGTGGATGCACGCGCCAAAAAACGCCAGGCCGAAGTGCTGGCCGCAGCCGGCGGCTGGGATTTCGCGTGGAAACGCGGCGATTTGCCGTTCTCGCCGCCACCAGGCGTGGCAGCCAGCTGGAGTTGATCCGAACATCGTTCACCTTTGGAGTAAACGCACTGCATCCCTGTTTCACCCTGGTCTGCGGCCTCCCGAGCCGGAATTGAACCGTCGTACCCGAAGTACCCGATGTACCCACTACCAGAGACAAACCATGAAAACCAAGACCCTCGTCCTGATCCCCACAGTGGTAGCCGCACTGCTGGCCGCCGGTGCCGCCACCGCACAAGGCATCATCACCCAGCGTGGCCTGGCCATGAATGCCGCCCTGGAACTGGCCCAGGCCAGCCTGGAGAAATGCCGCGCCGACGGCTATAAGGTCACCATTACGGTGCTCAACCACCAGGCCAGAACTTCCGTGGTGCTTTCGGATGATGGCGTCAATCCACACACGGTGGAAAATAGCTGCCGCAAGGCCTACACCGCCTTCACGACCCGCACGCCAACCGTCGAAATGGCCAAGCGCGCTCAACCCGGCCTTTCCGGTTTCATGCTGCTCGACAACATCAGCCCGCTCGACGGCGGCTTGCCGGTCTTTGCCGGCAAGGATCTGGTGGGTGCCATCGGCATTTCAGGCGCGCCCGGCGGCGACAAGGACACCGCCTGCGCCAACGCGGGCATGCAGAGAATCGCCAAATACCTCGCCAACTGATTTGGTCGCAGCTGACCAAGAGCAGCCCGGACGGCGCCGGTTCCAACGATTCGCAAAGCAATAGGGATGCGCACGCTGATCCACGCCGACTGGATAGTCGGTCACCGTGACGGTCGCCACGAGGTCTTCGTCGACGGCGATCTTGTCTTCGAAGACGGTCGCGTCGTTCACGTCGGCTTCGGCTGGCAGGGCGAAATCGACGCACGCCTAGAAGCGCCCGGCTGCATCGTCTGTCCGGGCTTCATCGACACCCACGTGCATGCGGGACATCGGGCCCTGCATCGCCTGCTCTCCGACACCGGGCGTCCCGAACTGCTTGGCCAGCCGTTTCTCGAGATCGCTCTGCGCAAGCCCCAGCCGGGCGGTGGCGATGCGCGCTCCGCAGGCGGCAACGCACCCTTGCAGGCGGCCTACACCGTCGCCGAACTCCTGCGCAACGGCGTCACCGCATTCGCCGAGTTCGGCAGCAACGCCGGAGTCCAGAGCGCCATTGCGGAAGCGGTCGAGCGGGCAGGAATGCGCGCCTGGCTCGGCGCCGGCTTCGAATCCTATACCTGGTTTGCAGACGCCGAAGGCCGTCGTCGCCGTCGCGCTCTGCCCGATGCTGGCCGCGGCGAACTTGCGCATGCCCTCGAATTCGCCAGCTCGCTCGCGGGGCGCGCGCGGCTTGCGCCGCTCCTCGTGCCGCGCGACGTCGATACCTGCACCCCGGAGCTGCTGCGCGAAGCGGCGCGGCTCTCGCAGGAGCGCAATCTGCGCGTGGCCATCCATGCCGCCTACAACCCCTGGGAATTCTACGAGGTCCTCGCCGAGCACGGACGCACACCGATCGAACTGCTCGCCGACACCGGCCTACTCGGACCGCGCACTCTTTTGGGGCACGCCAACTACCTGGCTGGTGCGGGGCGCATGCACCACGCCGGCGGGCGCGACCTCGACCGGGTGGCGGCAAGCGGCGCAACCGTCTCGCATTGCCCGGTGAACCTGGCGCGCCGTGGCCGGGTGCTCGATCACTGGGGCAGCTACCGCGCGGCCGGTGTGCCGATCGCCATCGGCAGCGACACGTATCCACGGGACATCTTCGAGCAGATGCGCTCGGCGGCCAGCATGGCCAAGACCGTGGCGCACGACTACACCGTTGCGCCCGCAGACCAACTCTTCGACGCCGTCACCACGGTACCGGCCGACTGGCTGGGGCGCCCGGACCTCGGGCGCCTCGAAAAAGGTGCGCAGGCCGATCTGACCATCGTCGACCTCAAGGGTAGCGGCAGCCTGCGTCACGGCCCGATCCGCGATCCGGTCCGAACCCTGGTCGACTGTGCCGTTGGCGAGGACGTCCGCCACGTCTTTGTCGCCGGTCGGCGCTGCGTTGAAGACGGACGAGTTCTCGGTATGGATATTGCTAACCTTCAACGCGCAGCGCAGTCCGACGCCGAAGCGCAATGGCGTGGCGTTGCGGCCTGGGACCCCCTCGGTCGCAGCGCGGACGAACGCAGCCCGCCATGCTATGCCATGCACGTCAATCCACAAACAGGGAGTCGGCTCTCATGATGAAAAATTTGCTTTGTGCCCTGCTGCTCGGGTGTACCGCAGCTTCCGCGTTCGCCCAGACGTGGCCGGACCGTACGGTGCGTCTGGTGGTGCCGTTTCCGCCGGGCGGTGGCACCGACATCTCGGCGCGCCTCCTGGCCGAAAAACTGTCGGTTGCCTGGAAACAGGCGGTCGTCGTCGACAACGTTCCCGGTGCCGCCGGCAGCGTCGGTGCCGCGCGCGTCGCGCGCGCAGCGCCAGATGGCTACAACCTGTTGTTTGCGCCCTCCGGCGTGCTCACCGCCAATCCTATCCTGTATCCGAATGCAGGCTATGACACCCTCAAGGATCTTGCAGCCGTAACCATGGTCGCCTCCGGCCCGATGCTCCTGGTGGTGCCGGCGAACTCGCCTTACCGGCAACTGGCCGACCTGATCGCTGCTGCGAAGGCCCAGCCCGGCAAGCTCACGCATGGCCATGCCGGGGTTGGTGCGCAGGTCCAACTGGTCGCCGAAAGCTTTCTCAGCGCCGCCGGTATCGATGTTCTCGGCGTTCCCTACAAAGGGGAGGTTCCCGCCTTGACTTCCCTGATCGGCGCCGAGACGCAGTTTTCAGTGGGCAACTTCGCCGCCGCGATCAGCCACGTGAACGGAGGACGCCTGCGTGCACTCGGCGTCACCGGACGCGAAGCCTCGCCGCTGCTGCCGGATGTGCCACCGATCGCGCGTACGCTCCCGGGCTTCGAGGCCTCCGGCTGGTTCGGCATCGTCGCGCCGCGCGGCACGCCGCCGGCTGTAATCGATGCGATCTATCGCGAGACCAGAAAGGCGGCCGACTCGACCGACCTCAAGGCCCGCCTGTACGTGCAGGGCATGTCGCCGGTGGCCTCCACCCCTCAAGTCATGGAGCGCACTATTGAAAGCGAAATGCAAAAGTGGGGGCGGCTGATCCGCGAACGCGGCATCAAGGTGCAATAACGCGGGGTTGCCGCTGCTCTGTTCCGTCCTTAGTTGCCAAACAGCCCTTTCACCGCACCACCGGCCTTGTCGAGCACGCCGCCCATGGACTTCATCAGGCCGTCAAAGCTGATGCCGGCGGTAAGGCGCGCCTTGATCGCACCGGCAATCTCCTGACCCAGTTCGCCCGGCGTCACGCCACCCTTGGCCTTGCCCAGGTTGCGCAGGGAAATCGTTGAGAGCTTCACTTCGACGGTCTTGCCGTTCATGAAGGCGGCGCTCGCCTGTGCCTTGGGGTTGGCGATGACCAGCTCTTCGACGATCAGCTTCTTGCCGCCCTTCTCCTTGTCCTTGGCCTTGTCGGCGGGGCCAAGATAGTCGGCGATGTTCTTCTGGATCGCATCGAAGTTGGTCATCGCGTCGCCCTTTTCATAGCTGATGTCAGGGGCGGCCACGCCGATCTTGCGTATTGTGATCACATTGCCGGTGAGGCTGGCGATATCGATGGCCACCTCGATCTCCGCCACCTTGACAGCGCGGCCCGTGACTTGCTGCGCGCCGCGCGCGCCTCGCTCCAGTCCGCTTCGGCGACTTCGTACTCCGCCAGCGCCCGGTGCCAGGCCACGTCAGCGACATGCCAAGCCGCCTCGACCTCGGCGCTCTCGCCCTCAATGCGCGCAAGCTCGGTGATGGCGTGCGCCTACGCGAAGGCTTTGCGGCGATCCGGGCCGCGCTCGCGCCGATCCTGGTTCTCCTGCGCCCAGACCCCGCGCGCCTGCCGGCGATCCGAATCAGGCCGACGGCGGTCGGTCACGCTCGTGGCGCGGCAAGTGGGGGACGGGTTGTGGGACAGCATCGAGAGATGACTTGGCCAGAGGCAACTTGTGACAAACCGGTGACAAGCGTAACGCTTTTTCCGCGTTCACGCCAGCAGGGGATTTGTCATGACGTCAGCATAGGGCAAAAGTCATAAGAATGGCTCCTGGAGCCATTCTTAGGCCAAATCACTCGGCACAGGAAAACCCGCGCCAAAACCCCTCGCCGTGGGCACCGCGCCACGGTCAGTCCTTTCCCGGAACGCCGGGATACCAGGCGGCCTCGCGCTTTTCGTGGAACGACGCCATGCCTTCTGCCGCTTCTGCTGACTGCCGGCCGGCGGCGTGGGCAGCCACAATGGCTTCGAAATGCGCGTTCTGGGTGTCCGTCCAGGCATGGCGCAGGGTGGCCGCCTTGGTGGCGGCGTTGGCGCCGGGGGCATTGTGCAGCAGCGCATCGACCACTTTTTCACCAGCGGCATCCAGCCCGTCTAAGGGCACAACCTCATGCACCAAGCCGATGCGCCTGGCTTCGACAGCGCCGAAGCGTTCACCAGTTTGGCCGTAGCGCCGCAAATGCCGCACGCCAATCGCATCCGCCAACTGCGGCAGGATGATCACCGGGCTCATGCCCCAGCGTGTTTCGGAAATCGCAAACTGTGCATTCTCGGCGGCGATGACCACATCGCACGCGGCGGCAATGCCGGTGCCGCCACCAAAGCAGCCACCTTGCACCAGCGCCACGGTGGGCACCGGCAGCGTATTGAGCTCCCACACCGCGCGGGCGGTACGCTCCGACGCATCCAGATTGGCAGCTGCACCCAGCGGCCGCACCGCGTTGAGCCAGCTCAAATCGGCGCCCGCCTGAAAGTGGCGGCCACGCCCGGAGAGCACCACCACCCGTACCGATGGGTCGGCACGCACGCTGGCGCAGGCCGTGAGCAGCGCGTCGATCATCGCGCTGTTGTAGGCGTTGTTCACCTCCGCGCGGTTCAACACCACGCTGACTACACCGCGGGCATCGCGGCTGATCAAGACCGGCGTGTCATTCATGGCTTTTCCTTTTTCGTGGCTCGTGGTTCCTGACATTCCGGCACATTGTGCCTCACCCCAAGTACCCATCTGCGACCGAATGACCGTGTGTGTCTGGCTACAATCGATCTGCAGCAGATGCCCACATCGATCGTGCAACATCGCACACACCGTTCCAGAAAAATACAGGACAACACATGCCAATCGAACGCCTGATGGTTCCCGGTGAACCGGCCCCCTTCAGTCACTACTGCCACGTCGTCAAGGCGCGCGGGCAGATCTTTCTTTCCGGCGCCGTCGGCATTGCGCCGGATGGCAGCATTCCCGAATCAACCGCCGCACAGTTCGAGCTGGCCTTGAAGAGCCTGGACAACTGCCTGCGCCACGCCGGTGGCCTGCCTGAGCATATCGTCAAGGTGAACGTGTACATGACGCGCATTGGCGAGCGCGGGCTGATCAATCCATTCCGCCAGGCCTACTTTGGCGAACACCGGCCGGCCTCCACCCTGGTGGAAGTGAGCGCACTGGTGGACCCGCGCCTGTCGGTCGAGATTGAAGCGGTAGCGGTGCTGCCGGAATGAGTCTCGGCGTGCACTGAAATTCGGTGCGCGCCGCTACGATTTACGCAAGGCGCGCCAACTCCGCGAGGATTTCCTCGGTATGTTCGCCCAACGCCGGCGCCGGGCGGCGAAAGCCCCCGGGTGTGCCGGACAGGCGCGGCACCACGTTGTGCATCGGCAGGCTGCCCATATCGGCATCCTCCACCTCAACGATCACCTCACGTCCCATGGTGTAAGGGTGGTCGAGCAATTCCTTCATCGAACATACCGGGCCAACGGTGACGCCGGCGGCCTCAAACAGCGCCAGGTTCTCCGCAGTCGAGCGCGCGCCGATAAAGCCGCCGATGATGGCGTCAAGTTCGTCGCGATTTTCGACGCGCCCGGTATTGAGCGCAAAGCGCGGATCGGTTTTGAGCTCGGGCCTGCCAATCGTGTCAAAAATGCGCATCGCCATCGACTGCATCGAACCCGAGAGCGCCACATAGCCGCCGTCACCGCATGGGTAAACGTTGCGCGGCGCGGCGTGAGCCGACTGATTGCCGGCACGCATGGTCGCTTCACCGGTCAGGCGCGTCTTGCCCGCTTCGGACGCAACGAATGAAAAGATCGGTTCAAACAAGGATAAATCGATCACCTGACCCTTGCCGCTTTTCTCGGCCACGCGCAGCGCCGTGAGCACACCCGCCGCGCCGTACACGCCGGCGATCATGTCCGCCATGGCCAGCGGCGGCAGGGCGGGCGGTTTGTCGGAAAAGCCGTTCAAGTGCGCGAACCCGGACATCGCTTCCACCAGCGTGCCGAACCCCGGCTTGTGGCTGTAGGGCCCGGTCTGGCCCCAGCCTGAAATACGCACGATCACCAGCGCCGGATTGAGGGCGTGCAGCAAGCCCGGCGCCAGCCCTATTTTTTCCAACCCGCCCGGCACGAAGTTCTCCACCAATATGTGCGAGTGCTTGAGCAGCTTTTTGAGGTTCGCAATGCCCTCTGCCGACTTGATGTCGAGCGCCAGCGAGCGCTTGTTGCGCCCGTAGACCTTCCAGAAAATCGACTGGCCGCCTTCACGCCAGTGGCGCAGATCATCGCCTCCCTGCAACTCGCCATTGGCGTCCGCGCTGGCGCGCTCAACCTTGATGACGTCGGCACCGAAATCAGCCAAGTAGGCAGTGAGCATGTTGCCCGCCACCAGGCGCGAGAGGTCGACCACACGCACATCGGCGAGCGGACCGGCCTGGTTTACATCAAACTTGAGCATGACAGATCCCCGATCCCCTGCCTGGACGCACTGCGCGCCATGCGCGCCAAGTCGCAGTGGGCGATCATGCGATTCCGCCCTGACTCAGGCAACGGGCGGCTTGCGGTAGGCGTAGGCCTCATCATACTTGCTGGTGATGTAATCCCCGGCGATGGTGCGTGGATACTTGGGCGGGTTGGCCGGCCCCGAACAATTGGGCAGGCATTCGACCACGGTATCGAAATCCGGGTCATAGAACATCGGGATCGAGTAGCGTTCGCGCCCCGACGCGTTGACGACCCGGTGCGGGGTCGACACAAACAGGTCGTTGGACCAACGCTCCAGCATGTCGCCGATGTTGATCACGAATGTGCCTTCGATATAGGGCGCGTCGATCCACGCCCCTGAGCGGTTCTTGACCTGCAAGCCGCCGACCGCGTCTTGCCACAGCACCGTCATGCAGCCCCAGTCGGTATGGGGTGCGGCACCGAACTGGTCGGCCTCGGCGCCCTCGGGTTGGGGCGGGTAATGCAGCAGACGTGTACGCACCAGCGGGCGGCGGTACAGGCCGCGAAAGAAATCGCGCGGTGCGTCGAGTGCCAGGGCAAAGCCTTCGAGTACGCGCTGGCCGACCTCAAACACCTGACGGTAATAATCTTCGATGATGCTGCGCCAGGCCCCTTCGCCCGCTGGCCACTGGTTGACGCCGATCAGCGGCTTGCCGGCCAGCACTTCCGGATCATCCGCGCTGAACGGGAAGGCATAGTTGAAGCTCTCCTTGAGGTCGGCCTTGTACTGGCGCCCGAGCGTAGTCTGCGCGAACGGCACGTAACCGCGGTGCGCCTGGTTGACCTGAATCGTGCGCTTGGCTGCGTCGGGCTGCGCAAAGAAATACTTTGCCGCCATCAGCGTCGCGCGCATCAGGTCCAGCGGCACCGTGTGGCCCTTGACGTAAAAGAAGCCGATCTCGATCGAGGCGCGCCGGATCTCCGTAGCCACCGCCCGTGCTCCTGCCAGGTCGGGCTGGTAAAGCGGCGCAATGTCGATGACGGGAATGGACTGGAAATCACTGGCCGTGGTCATGGTGGTGCCTGTTGTCGTACGTGAGAAATTTCGAAGTCCCGCAAGAAACTCAGGGATCGTCAGTATTGGTGCTGAATGATTTATTGTAGTATCTTAAATACAAATGAGCCAAATCACCAACGCCAGGCCCGATTCACAAGCCAGTTCGCGCATCAATCAGCGTACCAATCCACGCACCATGGTCCCCTATCACAGCGCCATCCCGCGCTACCACCAGATCGCCAAGACGCTGCGCCTGCAAGTGGCGGCCGGCGGTCTGGGCGGCCAAAGGGGCCTGGCGACAGAGGCAGCGTTATGCGCGGAGTTTGGCGTCAGCCGCACCACCATCCGCCACGCCTTGGGCCTGCTCAAGCAGGAAGGGGTACTGCAAAGCCGTCGTGGCGTGGGCACGCGCATGCTCGAACATGCGCCGCGCCGTACCTTGTCGCGCTCGGCCGGTGACCCGCTGCACGGCGGCCTCGGCAGCGAGCCGCGCATTGTGTCGATAGAGCGCGCCCTCCCGCCTGCGATGGTGGCCGCATTCCTCGGCCTGGATTCCACGAAGCGCGCCACCAAGCTGGTGCGGGTGCACGATCTGGATGGCGAACCGGTTTCGGTGGTCATCACCTGGCTGCCGGCACGCTTTGCGCATGGCGTGACGCGCGCAGCGCTGACACACCACACTCTTCACGATGTGCTCTTGAAACAATCGGGCGTCAAGCTCGAACGCAGCGTGCACACGATTCGCGTTGCGCGGGCCGACGCCACCATCGCCTCCTGGTTGGGTGTGGCGCTGGCCGACCCGATGCTGCATATCCAGGCCAGCGCCTTCCTCAAGGACGGCACGCCGGTTCGCTGGACCGACAACTATTTCAACGAAGAGCGCTATCAGTACACCGCCGAGATGCAGTGGAACGATGCAAGGAGATTCAGATGAATGGCAAGTCAGTTCGCACCAGGAGCCTGGCATCCTCGCTCCTGGCACTCGCACTATTGGCCCTGGGCGGCGCCGTATCGGCCCAGAACTATCCGGATCGCCCGGTGCGGGTGGTCAACGGCTTTGCCGCCGGGGGTGGCTCGGACATTCTGCTGCGCACCCTCCTGCCCAAATGGAGCGAACTGATCGGCCAGTCGATAGTGGTCGATTACCGCACCGGCGCCGGCGGCAACGTCGCCATGGAGGCGGTGGCCAAGGCACCGGCCGATGGCTACACCCTCTTGATGGGCTCTCCGGGGCTGGCCACCAACAGCAGCCTGTACGGCAATCTCACCTTTGATCCGTTGCGCGATTTCGCGCCGGTCAGCCTGGTCGGCACGGTGCCCAACGTGCTGGTCGTCCATCCCTCACTCAATGTCTCAAGCGTACGCGAGTTGATCGCGCTCGCCAACCCGCAGCCGGGCAAGCT
>SXGR01359153.1_pt1 | contig 12800 bp, 10 predicted proteins | sample 3174711 | NCBI WGS metagenome assembly SXGR01 (sample SAMN11356860, study PRJNA531348) | freshwater metagenome | isolation source: freshwater sample F1-60 | place: China: Fuxian Lake, Yuxi | collected 2017-12-25
CGTGCCCCCGAGGCGAGGAGATCGACGGCCCGGTCCATTGCACTCTGCCAGAGCGAAGCTGGATTCTGTGATTCGCCTTCGACTCCGCGAACCGATGGAAGGCGCAAGCGAGCGTCGCTGTGGACGAACTTCCATCCATATCGCACCTCGTCCGTGATCCACCACTGATTGACATCCTTGTTCTCGCGAGGCTTGATTCGGTAGACGATCCCCTCATTGTGTTCGATCGAAATGTTGTCACCACTGGCAGTGATGCCATCGATTGACGGCGTCTTCTTCAGAAACCAAACGCGCTGCTGAAAGAGAAAATCCTTGTCGAGCAGTGCGCCGACGGGGCAGAGGTCAACAACATTGCCAGAGAGTTCATTATCGAGTGCGACTCCAGGAAACACATCGATCATTTCGGTGCCGCCGCGGCCGTCCACAAGCAACTCTGAAGTCTCGGTCACCTCACGGGTGAAGCGCACGCACCGCGTGCACATAATGCACCGATCGCTGTAGAGCAGCACATGTGGACCAACATCCTTCTTTGGGTTCTTGATCTTGTCTTCTTGAAACCGCGACTGAGACCGACCGTAGTCGTATGAGTAGTCCTGCAAAGAGCACTCGCCGGCCTGATCGCAGACCGCACAGTCGACGGGGTGATTGATCAGCAGCAACTCCATCACCGCGCGTTGGTTGGCAACGGCCTTGGTTGTGTCGGTGCGCACAACCATGCCATCAACGGCAGCTGTATGGCAGGTTGGCATCAACTTCGGAATCAACTCGAGCTGCCCCGTGCGCGCATTTGGCTGCCAGATCTCCGCGAGGCAGATGCGACAATTCGCTGGAACCGAAAGTCCTGGGTGGTAGCAGTAGTGCGGAATCTCGATGTCGTTCTTGTGCGCGACATCAATGATCGACTGACCCTTTTCGAATTCGAGCTCAACTCCGTTGATCGTCACTTGTGGCATTGGCATGGCATCCTAGCGATCCCCTACGCGCCTCTCAGCGCGTGACGCACTCGACTTCGATTGCCTCAGAAACGAGGTCAACACGAAGAACCTCGACTGTTCGCCCATCACCAAGCGCGAAGGTTCGTGGCAGTCGCAACGTCTGCGCTCCTTCGCCCTCGAGAAACCCCAGCGCGAGATTCGCCCCCCATGGAACGGGCAGTTGGCCGATCGCACCCGACTGAGGCGACATCGAGATCTCGCCAGCGGCAACGCTGATCGCGCACGAGCCACTCCAGATGCGTCCGCCCACTTCGATGGCGACCGTCGCCGTCCCATCCACAAATCGCACTTGGGTTGCCGCGCCGGCCATCGGCCACGGGAGCGATGGATCGTGCGCAGTCCAGAGCGGACCGCGTGCAGCGAGCCATGCGTTGATGTCCGAGTCGCGAATCCGCAAGACCCATCGCTCACCTCCAAGCCGCACCCTGCTCACCGTGGCAGCGATGTGTTGCTCGAGTGCACTGCCTCGATCGAGACTGTCTGGGTTTCCCGCGAGTGCAATGGGATCGATCCACCATGATGGAGGTCGATATGAGAGGACCAATGCGAGCCCGACCAACACACTCGCCGCACCAACGACCCATGCGACCGCGAGCAGCCGCCTACGGAACCATCTCGCATGGGCGGTCACGACTCGAAGGCGGTCACGCACACGGTGTCGTTTTGTCCGCCGAATCCGAAGGAGTTCGAAAGGCACGTTCGCACCCGCGCCGCACGTGGGGTATTGGCGACATAATCGAGATCGCACTCTGGATCGGGAGTCGTGTAGTTGATCGTCGGGGGGAGCATGCCTCGGTGGATCGCCATCACGCAAGTAATGAACTCGACTGCTCCAGCGGCGGCAATGAGATGACCCAGCATGCTCTTGACCGAACTCATGGGAATGTCTTTCGCCAGTTCGCCAAAGACACGCTTGACCGCAAGAGTCTCGATTGAGTCATTTTCCTTCGTACCCGTGCCGTGCGCTGAGATGTAGTCAACCAGCGGCCGACCGTCGGCGCCACGAGCATGTGGATCGATTCCAGCTTGCGCGAGTGCCTGCAGCATTGCTGCGGCGGCGCCGCGACCCGTTGGCTCTATGTCCGTGATGCGATACGAATCGGCGCTTGATCCAAACCCAATGACTTCTGCAAGTGGAGTGGCTCCCCGCGCGAGCGCGTGCTCAAGTGTTTCGAGAATGACCATGCCAGCTCCTTCGCCCATCACGAACCCACCGCGGCCAAGATCGAAAGGACGGCTCGCAGTTCGTGGATCGCCGGTACTTGTGCTGAGCGCTGTCAGTCGATTGAACCCGGTGACTCCCAGCACATGAATCATGGTGTGCGCGCCACCAGCGATCATCACATCGGCCTCCCCACCGCGCAGAATGCTCGTGGCCTCTCCGAGCGCCTGCGTACTCGCCGCGCAGGCTGTGAGGCAGTTGTACGCGGGGCCACGCGCGCCGAACTCGCGTGCGATGTGTGCGAGCGGCATATTGGGCTCCTGCTCGATCTCGCGTGCGGCGTTCAACAGTGAGTGACCGAGTTTCGCCCAGACCGCTCCATCGGTCTTTCCTGCGGCAGCATCCCACGCCTTCAGATTCGCTGCGAGATAGTTGGGAGTGTCGATGACGCCTTCGCCTGCGCCGAGGTAGATACCCACCCGGCGCATGTTGCGCGCAGGCTTCACATCAAGTGCCGCCTGCTTCCACGCTTGCGCTGCCGCCCCGAGTGCGAACTGCGAATTGATGCCGGCAGTCGCGTGGATACTGGCATCTTTCATGAACGCGCGCGCGTCGAACGACTTCACTTCACTCGCGAACGTCGTCGGAAAGGTGCGTGCGTCAAATCTCGTGATGGGAGCCATTCCAGACTCCCCGCGCATGAGGGCCCCCCAGACGGTCTCGAGGTCGTGACCGAGCGGTGTGATCCACCCCATGCCGCTGACAACAACGCGGTCACGTGGGGTTCGGTCAGCGCGCTGGCTCATGAGATGCTCCGAAGCACGAGTGCAGCACTCTGGCCACCCATGCCAGTTGCTGTCACGAGAACGGTTCGAAGGGCTGCCGCGCAACTGGGCCGTGCGGCGGCGTCTACTGCAAGGGTGGTCGATGATCTGGTCGAGAGCCGCGCGGGCAGCCGTTGCTGCGCGAGACATTGGGCTGCCACGCAGGCGGCGATCGCGCTGGCTCCAGCGCCGCAGATGCCAACGTGGGGGGCGAGCGTGACAAGCGGAATCTGCGCAGTGCGCTCGCCAAAGATCATGCGAAGCGCCCCAGCCTCAGCGCGGTCAACCGTTGGAATTCCTGTACCGAGCGGCACGATCGCGTCAATGTCGCTCGCTGGTGTCTGCGCATCATCAAGCGCGCCCTCGATCGCCGAGGCGATGTCCCCAGGTGCATCTGCGAGCTCTACGCCGACTGTGTCGGTGCACGAACACTGTCGCGCGGCGAATCCAGCGAGCTCTGCAACCGCGCGCACCCCGCGGCGCTGCGCACTTTCATACGTTTCTGTAATCAGGATCCCACCGCCCTCTCCGAGCACGGTGCCCGATGCGCTGTCATCGAACGGGCGCACCGCGGCCACTCCATCGTCCCCGGTGGCAACACGCGCAAGGCGGTTCGCAAAGGTCTGGCGAAGCATTCCCATGTAATTCACTTTGCTCTCAGCACCTCCCGAGAGGCAGGCATCGGCGTCCCCTCTTCGAATCACGCGCATCGACTCACCAATCGAAAGCGCGCCAGAGGCTTCTGCGCATGTCAGCGTGTTCGATGGACCCTGACAATCGTGGATGATCGTCACATGACATGCCAGCATGTTCGGCAGATACTTGAGAAGCCACAGCGGCGTGAGATTGTTCATCCCAGTGCGCCCCCACTCGCCGGGGTCGAATCCACCGTCGGCGGTTCGGCATGAGAGCATCGCACTTGCGAGTTCATCGGAATCTGCAGGAATGAGACCGGCGCCGATATGGCAACCGACGCGCTCGGGGGCGATTGTTGGCGCAGCTCCCTCATGCGTACCCCTCGTCGTCAATCCAGCAGCGGCGACTGCAGAACCTGCCGCTGCAACAGCAATCTCAATGTCGCGAGCCATGACCTTCGTCGCCTTGCGATAGCTCTTGGGGACGATCGCACGGATGTCGAGTTGCTCGGGAGCAATCGTTGCCGCCACCGTCGAGTAAAACCCAGAAGGATCGAATGCAGAAATCGCTCGGATCGCCGAGCGCCCCTCACAGAGCCCCTGCCAGAGTGGGTCGATCCCGACTCCGAAACCGGTGACTGGCCCAAGCCCAGTGATCACGATTCGGCGCTTTGATTTCAGAATTGGCGACATGGCGGGTGGGGTGGAGTGCAGCGGGGTGATGGACGTGCGAGGATATAGAAAAGTCGCGCGGACGCCCAAGGTCACATGCGAAGTCCACATGCCAAGTTCACATGCCAAGTTCACATGCCAAGTTCACATGCCAAGTTCACATGCGTCGTGCTACGAGCAACGCCATCTCAAGCGCTTGCTCGTAGTTCAGCCGCGGATCAAGTGACGAGTGGTAGGCGCGAGCGAGATCCGACTCGACGAGTCCTCGAGCGCCGCCAAGGCACTCCGTGACATTGTCGCCTGTCAGCTCGAAATGCACCCCCCCGAGAATCGATCCAGCAGCTGCATGAATCTCGAACGCCTGCTCGAGTTCGGCAAGAATGTGTGCAAACTTGCGCGTCTTGACTGGGACCGCCCCCTGCTCGCCGCGCTGCACAACGACAGTCTCGGTGTTGCCGTGCATCGGATCGCAAACCCAAAGCACCGGGACTTTGGCTCGCATGATCGCGTGCAACAGTGGCGGCAGGGTCGCGGCGATTTGGTGCGCACCCATTCTGTGGATGAGCACGATCCGGCCAGATTCGCGTTGCGGGTTGAGTCGCTCACACAGTGCCACGAGGTCTGCAGCCGTGCGATCCGACGAGACCTTGATACCGATTGGATTTTCGATTCCTCGCAGATACTCGACATGGGCCTCATTGATCGCGCCAGTTCGAGCGCCAAGCCAAGGGAGGTGCGTCGAAAGGTTCCACCAGCCGCTCCGGCGAGGCACCTGACGAGTCTGCGCCTGTTCGAGGTCGAGCACGAGACACTCGTGGCTCGTAAAGAAATCCACGCGTTGCATCTGATGGACACGCACGCCTGCGAGCGTTTCCATGAACTGCAGCCCCTGCCCGATCGCGTCGACCATCCGCTTGTATTCGGCCGCGAGGGGTGAATGCACGACCCAATCGAGATTCCATTGCTCGGGGTGATGCAGGTCTGCGAAGCCACCGTCAACGAGGGCTCGAATGAAGTTGAGCGTGAGCGCCGACCTTTCATATCCACGCAGGAGCAACTGTGGGTTGGGAGTGCGCGCCTCTTGCGTGAATTCTGGTCGATTGATGTTGTCGCCTCGAAACGTTGGAAGCGAAACTCCTCCACGCGTTTCGACCTCGATCGACCGCGGCTTGGCGTACTGCCCAGCGAATCTCCCCACTCGAACGACGCGCTTGCGAGATGCGTGCGTGAGCACAAGGCTCATTTGCAGCAGAATCTTGAGTTGATTCGTGATCGACGATGACCGGCATCCTTCAAACGACTCTGCACAATCGCCTCCGTGCAGCAGGAATCGCTCTCCTGTGGCCGCTGCGGCGAGCTGACTCTTGAGTTCGGCGATCTCACCGCTGGTGACCAACGGCGGAAGCGCCGCGATCTGCGCAAGCACCTCGGCGAGCTGTCCATCTGCTGGCCACGCGGGTTGCTGACGAGCAGGGAGTGAGCGCCACGCGTCAGCCGTCCAGGGTTGCATTGAACCAAGGCTAACCGCGATCAATACGGGCGACAGGACTTGAACCTGCACGGGTTTCCCCACTGGAACCTAAATCCAGCGCGTCTGCCATTTCGCCACGCCCGCGTATGAACTGTTCGTAGGATATTCGATCATGACATGGAGCCAGACTTGCGCAACCAGATTTGTGCCCCTGCTGGCGCGCGTGATCCTTTGCGCAGCCTTTCTTCCTGTTGGCTGGTCGCACACATTCTCACAGACCAATTATTCGATCGCGCAGACCCGGCAACTTGCCGCGCTAGGAGTCTCAGAAGGCGGCATCGATTGGAAGCGGGTTCAATCGACTGGCTTTGCCGCGCAGACCGGCGCTGTGAGTGCGGCTGATGAGCCGACATCGCCACTCACATCTCGCTCGCTCTACGCCATTGCGCTGACCTCGCATCAGGCAGGATTCCCCTATCCAGCAATTGCAGCGTGGCTCGTCGCACTCACTGAGCTGGGAGGATCGATCCTGCTCTTGGCTGGTGCCTACGCGAGATTGAGCGCACTTGCGCTGAGCGCTGTCATGGCGGGCGCGTTCATCATGACGACTCTCCCCACACTCACCGTTGCGGGCTGGTGGTCGATGCCCATGGATGAGTATCAGCGGGTCTATACACAGGTCGGACTCTTCGCGCTGTCGTTGACAGTTGCGCTCGTTGGTGGAGGAGCCCTCTGCATGGACGGCGCACTTTTTTCGCCATCGAAGGCCAAGCCGAAGGGCTCAAGCGCATCCCGCGACCGCGGTGCACCGGCCACGAAGGACCCGAAGTAGCCGATGCGCGGCGGGAGGATGATTCCGTGGTTTGTGTCTGGCGCGATCCATGCACTGCTGGTGGCACTGCTCTTCAGTGTCGGAATCGTCACTCTTCGCCCGTGGGTGCAGCGCGACGACGCAACCACACTTGGTGGCGCCACATTTCGTTTCGAGGCTGCGCCAGTTGAACGCACACTTGTCGCGCCAGCCACAGTGCATGCGCCCTCTCCAGTGGCTGAGCCGCGCGGAGTGAGTGCAAAGGCGATGGCTGTGGCACAACGCGCATCCACTGGGGTGAGAGAGCACGCGCAACGTGTGCAGGATGATGCGACCAGTCGACTCGACCGGCCGGTTCGCTCGATCGATCTGCCGCGCAGTGTGCTGTCGGTCGCAGGAGTTCGTGCGGATGTCGCACACCGCATCGTGTTCCTGCTCGACGCCTCTGGATCGATGATCGGCGCCTACCGCACGGCCGTACAGGAAATCATCGACGCGATCGCACGGTTAAACGAAGAGCAGCAGTTTGCGATCGTCGTCTTTCAGCGCGGAGAGGCGTTTCTCGCACCACCAGAATCGATGCGCCGCGCTGGACCAACCCTTGGCCAACGCGGACTTCAGGAGCTCTCGCGGTGGCTGCTCGATGAGATCAATCCAGGTGGAGGGAGCCATCCCCTCAAGGCGATGCGCGTCTCGATGGCTCTGAAACCCGACACAGTCGTGATCGTGAGCGCTGGGTTGCTCGGCGCCGCCGACAGTGCCTCCGATCGCGACGCGCTGCTCGCTGAGTTCGACGCACTCAATCCTGCTGATGCCCTCACAAGGAGGCGTCCAGTGCAGTTGGCCTGCATCCACCTGCTGCAACCAGAACCGCTTGGCGCGCTCGCCGAGATTGCTCGGTTGCACGGCGGGCCGAACTCGTACCGATTCGTCGGACGAATGTCCGACATTCGTGGTTCGCACGACGCATCGATCTCGGTCGCTGACGAGACGACGCTGCGCATGGACGAGGCGAGCGCCATCATGAAGGCTGGCGACGTCGCACGCGCGCGCACTCAGTTTCTTCGCATCGGGCTTGGCGAACCCCTTCATAGCAGCGCTCCGACCGCGCTCGTGTGCGCCGCAGAGATCGCACTGCTCACCGACCACGATCGCGCGGGCGCAGCACTCCTCGCACGGGCCTCGTTGCAAGGGGCACGCGCGTTCGGATTGCGCGCGACCGAAGCGCGCGCAGAGTCGGTCCTTCGCGCATCCAACGAACCAAACCCCACTCCTCGTGAAGAGACCCAACCATGACACAAGCGACAACCATCCCATCCACACTTGAGGCCGCCAAGATCTTCTTCGTCTCGTACAGCACGCTGCCAGATGGATCCCAGCAGATCGAGTGGCTCGGAAGCATCATGATCTGGGTGCTCATCGCGATGAGCGTGATGAGTGTCGGACTCATCACGAGCGCTCTCACCAGACACCGCAAGAGAGTGATCATTCCCAACGCAGTCGCCGATGCATTTCTTCGCTCGTGCACGACAGGGTCACCGAACGAGGCACGGGCGATCGTTGCAGCTGATGGGAGCGACTTCTCGCGCATGGCGCTCGCGGCACTCGACACACTCCCACTGGGACGCGCTGGGGCGGTCGATGCAGCTGAACAGACCGCTGAGGAGTGCGCGGCGCGGCGATTTCGGTCGATCGAGATCTTGAATGTGTTTGCGCAGATCAGCCCGATGATCGGGCTCTTTGGCACGGTCTACGGCATGATCGTCGCATTCCAAACAGTTGCCGCCACTGGAGGGCAGGCCGACCCCGCGTTGCTCGCTGGTGGAATCGGCACAGCACTCGTCACGACATTTTGGGGATTGGTGGTCGCAATTCCAGCGCTTCTGACCTATGCCACCGTGCGAAACTGGATCGATGCGCTCATCGCCGAAGGCCTTGAAGTCACATTGCGCGCGACAGCCTCGTTCGCAGCGCGAGGTCAGCAGCCGTGAGCCTCTTGCACGCGCGAGGGCCCGCGCGAATCGATGCCAACCTCACCCCGCTCATCGATCTCGCGTTCTTGCTGATCGTGTTCTTTGTGCTGATTGCACGAATGAGCGGCGAGCAGCTGCCCGCCGTCTCGCTTCCTGAACCGCACAGGGCGGCGCTGACCCCGATCCGATCAGGGCAGCGAATCGCCATCAATGTGATTCGCGATGGCACAACCATCGTGCGATCACTCGGCTCTCAACGATTTTCTGCTGACAGCGCTGGAGAGGGTGCGCTCATTGAAGCATTGATGCAGCGCATCGCGCGTGATCGCACTCTTCCTGTCGACATTCGCGCGGACCGTTCTCTTCCCTACACCGAGGTGCAGCCCATCCTGCACGCAGTCGCGCAGGCCGCGGAACGCGCGGGGGTCGGACCGATCACACTGCGCGTATGCGCGCTCGAGAGCGCCGCGAATGAATAGACGCCGCGCTGCGCAAGGGGCGAAACTCTCGCTCGCCATGACTCCGATGATCGACGTGGTCTTCTTGCTGCTCGTTTTTTTTGTGTGCACCGTGCGATTTGAGCGGCGCGAAGAGGTCTATCAACTCGACTTGCCCGTACGAGGCGCAAGCGCCGACCCATTCGCGCTTGAAGAGTCGCCCGTCGAACTGCGCATCGGCGCTCGCAGCAGATCTCAGCTCGCGATCGAATTGCGTGCCGATGGAGTTGTGAGAACGGTTGCTACGTTCGACGACCTCACGTCGCTGCTCACTTCACTGCAGCGACCTCGATCGTCCGCCACCGCTGCGCCAGAAGCACTCTTCGAGGCAACGCATCCGATTCTCGTCGTACCCGAGCCACTGTGCGAGTGGCAGGACGCTGTCGACGCATTCAACGCCGCGTTGCGGGCTCGATACACCAACATTGGATTCGCCGAGATTGGTTCATGAACGGTGCATGTGCACTCATTGCTAGCGTGTGCCTCGCCGCAGGGGCAATCGCTAGCCCGTGTGCCAATGCCACACAGCAGGGCGATCCAACGCTCGCGCTGATTCGAGAAGATGACTTTCTGCGGGGTGTGAGTGACTTCGGGCTCGTGCACGCATTCGATGACCTCGAGCGAGTTGACCCTGCCGCGACAGCGCAGGACCCTGCCACTGAGAGGTTGCGCGCGATCGCCCGCGCGAGGATCACGCTGCGCGCGCCACAAAGCACAATGCTCGAGCGGCGGAACGCCTTCGATCAGTTGCGCCGCGCGCGCGCAGAACTCGTCGCGGCCTACCCGCGCGATGCACGCCTGCCGCTCTGGCTCGTCGACGCGGCAGAGGATGAGTTCGTGCTCGGTTTTCTCGGGCTCGATGGGGGTGCAGAAGCGATCGCGGGGTCACCACTCGATGGTGTCACCGATCGCGCTACCGCGTCACTGGCCCGAGTGCGTGCATTACTTGCGGACGCAGCGACCGCGAATGCCGCGGGGGCGGCAACACCAATCCCCGCCGACTCGGCACTCGCCGCTCGGCTTGGGGAAGACGCGCGAGGACGACTCCCATTCCTGCGGGCAGCCATCGATGCGCTGGCTTTGGCGATCGATCGCTCGAGTGTCGATGCAGTCGCGCAGCGAGAGCGCCTGGCGATCGCTGCTCCGCTGCACACGGCGATCGCTGAGTTGCGCACACGCGTCCCACCTCGGCTGAAGACTGAGGTAGATCTCGCGGAAGTTGCTGCTGCGGCAACCGCCCTGCGTCTCGAGGAGGCACGATTCGGTGCCGCACGCATCGCGCTCACCCATGACCCAGTGCTCACAACGCTTTCACGCGTGCTGGTCGCCGACGGGCTGGTCAATGAGCGGCACGGCAACGAAGCTTTGCAACAGCTCGGAGGGCTTCACAAGAGTCCCGAATTGCCGACCGCACTGCGACTGCTTGCCGCCGACGCGTTTGTTCGCACGCGCGTCATCATGGGTAAGTCGCTCGCCGATCCACAGACGCTCGACGCATGGATCGCCACGCTCCGAACGGCACTTCCGCCCGAGAGGGCTGCGGTGCGGCGCGCCGTGCTCGACCGACTCGCAGGGGCGCTTCGGGGAACGACCGTCACTGGATCGATTCCCGCACTCGCACTCGTCGCACGCGCGGGCGACGCGTTCTTGGCCGACCAAGGTGATTCGGGTTCCGAGTCATTGCTGCGTACTTGGTCTGAGCAAAGGGTCGACTTTGAGGCACAGGCAGCTGCCCTCTCGGTACTCGCCGACGTCTACGGGGCGCATGGTGCGTGGGGACGCGCGGCCGATGCATATCGTCTCTTCGCGCAGTGCGCCGCGCAGGAGCCCACCGCCGCGACCGCGATCGTAGCCGCGCTCGATATCGAGATCGCTCTTGACAGCGCACGACCAGACGCTCGCTCAGAATCTTTCGAATCGGCGTTGCGTGCAGCACTGAGTGGATTCCCAGAACTCCCTACCCGCACCCGCTCAGAAGCACAGTTGCTTGCGCTCGAGGTCATTCATCGAAGCGACATGCTTCTCACTGCCCCTGGCCGCGAGTCTGCCGATGGCGCGGCTGAGTTTCGAGAATTGGGTGCCCGCCTTCGCGACTTGCAGTCAGCCGCTCGCGCAGCGGGGTTCGACCCTGGGACGCGCACCACGGCCGCGATTCAGTTGGCAGCGATCGCTGCTGACCTGCTGGCGCCCGGCGAAGCCGCGAGCGCGCCGCTTCCGCCCACACTCGAAGCGTGGAACGCGATCACGCAGGCCGATGCGAGGCGGGTCTTCCGCATGCGGCTCCACCGCGCGGCGCTGCGCGATGAACCTTTGCGCGAATCACTTCACCGTGAACTTGAGGGTCTGGCTCCTACGCTGCTCGGAGAGGGTGGCGCACACGATTGTCCACCACTCGCGGAGTTTGCGTGGCAGCAAGTGGGTGCTGCGCAGCGACTGCGCGATGTGGGAGACTCGTCCTTCACAAGGCTGGCCTCAACCGCGCTCATCGCTGCCGAGGAATGGGAGGCGATTCAACCATCAGCGGCCAAACCCGCACACGACGCGGCGTCGCGATCCCTCTACCGCGCAGCCGCCGATGCGGCTCTGCTTGCAGCGTCGTGGGATGCCGCCACAACCCGTGCGCGCGCGCTCGCTGCACTCTCCGATGCCGATGAGGGCGATCTCCTTCGCCTCGCCACCGCGCTCTCGCGCGCCGCGCATGCGAAAGACCAACAAGGGGACGCTGCGCGACGCGATGCACTTCGAACCGAGGCGATGGAAGCAGCGCGCGTGCTCGCTTCAAGCGTTGCGCGGGGGTCCCCGTCGTGGTGGACGGCGCAAGTGATTCAACTCGAACTCGCACAGGCAACGGGTCGCGCGGGCGAGCCGCTGCGCGCACGCATCGCGCGATTGCGCGCGTTCGATCCAGACCTCGGGGGAGAGGCGTTCAGGACCCTGTTTGAGAAACTGGAGTCGACGCCGCCGCCTGCGCCCGCAGCGGCAGCCCCGTCGCACTAGCCCTGGAACGAATCGCCGGGTGAATTGTCGATCTGCCGTAGTTCATTTCGCAAGATGACAGCGAGTTCGTAGTTCTCAAGGCGCAGCGCACGTCTGAGCCTCGTCTCGAGATCGACGCGTTGACTCGATGGCAGTTTCGGTACGAGCGCGTCTCGCATTCCTCGCAGAATCGCTGATGCTGGCGAATCGGTGCCATGACCAGCGAGGAACTCTGACGATCCTGGGTTACAACGCTGCAACGATGCGAGGCCGCGGTCGATCGCCGCAAGTGCCCCTTGTGTGTCACGCGTGCGCATGCACATCGACGCTTCACATCGCGTGCGCAGCAACACCAGCGCCACATGCATAGGCTCACCCTGTAAGCGCTCCGCGTGCGCTCCACCCCGTTGGTTGATTGCCGCGAGTGCAATGGAGTTTCGCGCGCAATCGCTCAACGACGCCGCGAAGTCCTCGAGCAACATGAGCGCAACGGCTCTTTGATGAAAGAGGGCGACCTCGGCGAGAAGTGCCGCCACACCCTCGGTCGAGAGGGGGCCAGGCTGTTCCTGCCAATAGTCGAACCACGATTCGTACCCCTCGGGGCGCGTCCCATCAGGACGGCCAGTCAATTCAAACTGCAACAGCCCCGCCTCGAGGCGGATCTGAATTCGCTTCACACCCCCGATCCCTGCGAGAAATCGCAATTGAGGCCCGTGTGCGGAAAACTCCCAGCCTGCCAGAATCGGTCCTATGTCGTCATTCCATTCCGGACGGGTGTCGGTCA
>SXGR01250284.1_pt1 | contig 12798 bp, 9 predicted proteins | sample 3174711 | NCBI WGS metagenome assembly SXGR01 (sample SAMN11356860, study PRJNA531348) | freshwater metagenome | isolation source: freshwater sample F1-60 | place: China: Fuxian Lake, Yuxi | collected 2017-12-25
ACTGCTTGGACACTTTTAGGGTTTCGCATGGCTGTTTCGTGTTGAGTGAAGTTGTGCTGTAAACTCAATAAAAGCCTTTGTTTACAGTGCTTGCAAGCAATTTAGCGCAACATTGTCAAACATTGCAAAACCGCGTTGGGATGGACTTCGGATCAGAATGTTGCAGGTTCAAGTCCTGCTCGACGCACCATTCTCCACCAACGCTTACAAAGGATGAAACAAAGCGTTTTTATTTCCGTTCTACGATCATCCACATGTTGTCGCTCAACGGAAAACGGTCGCGAAGGCGGAAGTGCTTGATAACAAATCCTGCGTGCTCAACCATTCGGCTTAGGCTCACTGGTGTGAAATAATTCACATGATCAGGGAAACGGAATCCGCACCATTGTTTCCCGCGCAATCGACGATTCCAGCACGCGTAATTGGGAACTTTAATGATCACAAGTCCGCCGCGCACTACTACACGATGTAGTTCTCTCAGCAGAGCCTGCGGCTGTGCTTCGTGTTCGAGAAATGAACACAATATAGCTCCTTGGAAAAAATCGCTTTGGAAATCAGAAACTCCACTAACCGCATCCTTGTGAATTACAAAACCACCGCGCCGTGCCGCCCGTGTGTGTGAATCCGCAGCCAATTGTTTGGAGACTTCAACTCCATGCGGAATAAACCGGGTCGATAGCGAATCGAAACCCACACCAGTTCCGCAACCCACGTCGAGCAGGTTGCCTGAAGGAATCTGCTTCAGTAATCGGACAAGTTTGTCGCGTTTGAACACTTGCTTTCGGAAGTATTTAACCTTCGCACTCATCCAGAAAAGAATCGGCTCCTCTCGACAGCGTCTTTCTTTCTCCTTATCAAATGTTTGTTCCCATGCGTAGGTCTCAGATAGCTCCTCATACGCAGGGGGATTCTCCAAATAGACGAAGCTACAGGACGCACACTCCTTCAGTTGCCAGTCTCCGCGTGAATAAAAAGACGGTGAACGATCGCTGTTATCCAGTCCACACCTCGGGCAGTGGCGCAACGCAGTATCGAGTTTGCTGAGCATCAGGCATCGTGTGGTAGCAGCTTGATGAAAAGCAATTCTGATCGCCTGAATGTAAGTCACTCCTTCAACAAGCTTGCGCAAACCATGATCCAGACTCCGAGTGGATCGGGCATGAACGGAATTCATTGGTATGATAAGTTTTATGGTTTTCGCACTTCGATTTGTGGCACGGCTTCAGCTAAGGACGGGTAGAATCAATAGATTCGGACGATCTGATGCATGAAACGAGTTACACTGGACAAAATCACACACAGCCGATGTTCAAAATCCTTCAATCGCCGTTTTTTTCTTTCGTCTGCTGCGAAGAGTTTGGGAGCAGTAGCACTTTTAGGAGGGCTCCCGAATGCGTGGGTGGGGCAGGTGTTCGCGGATGATTCACCGGAAACGAAAATTGTGCGGTTTGGGATCATCGCGCTGACAGATTGTTCGCCGATTGTTATCGCGCACGAAAAAGGCTTTTTTAAGAAGCACGGAATTGAGTCAGTGGTGTCCAAGGGAGCCAGTTGGGCGGCTCTGCGCGACTCGCTGACAAGTGGGGATCTGCAGGCGAGTCAATTGCTCTTGGGGATGCCCATCGCTTCAACGATGGGTTTATTCGGTTCGCCGAAACGGCCAATGGTGGTGCCATGGATACTGAATCGGAATGGGCAATCGATCACGTTGAAGAATTCATACAAAGGTCAGGTCAAGGAGGATCCGCGGGCGTTGAAGAGTTTCGTAGCGGATGCGAATAAGCGGGGGAAGCGGTTGACTTTTGCGATGACTTTCCCTTCTGGAACCCACGCCATGTGGCTGCGTTATTATTTGGGTGCAGGCGGCATTAACCCCGATAAGGACGTTTCGTTGGTCACTGTTCCACCACCGCAAATGTTCGGGAATATGAAGGTAGGGAGTATTGATGGGTTTTGTGTTGGAGAACCTTGGAACGCAAGAGCCGTAGCGAACGGGATCGGGTTTACTTCGCTAAACACCCAAGATATTTGGAAAGATCATCCGGAAAAAGTCTGCGCATTCCACAGTGATTTTGCTGAAAGGAATCCCAAAACTGTAATGGCAATTCTGAAGGGACTCAACGAGGCCAGTGTTTGGCTAGAAAAGTTTGAGAACCGTGCAGAGCAACTGCGGATCGTCTCTAAAACGAGCTACATCAATTGCCCACCTGAGTTGATCGAGGGCCGGTTGCGGGGCGATTACGACTTTGGGAATGGGGTGGTCAAAAAGGATCCAAACTGCATGAGTTTCTCTGCCCGCGATTGTAATTATCCGCAGCAGAAATACGCGCGATGGTTTTTGTCGCAATACCGTCGCTGGGGAATGGTGGATGGCGATGTGGATTATGAATGGATTTCAAAGAAAGTGATGCGCGGAGATCTTTACGAGGCGGCAATGAAAGAGATTGGCCACAAGCACGGCGGAGGGAATCAAGATAAGGAAGCACTTTTTGACGGGGTGACTTTTGATCCGAAAGCACCCGAGACCTACGCCAAGTCATTCGAAGTCCACAACCTCAAAGCCTGATCATACGTATGAAGTTTGATTCTAATTTAGATGGGCTGGTTCTGCCATTGGTGGGGATCGTAGGGATTGTGGTGCTGTGGATCTTGATGAGTGCCACAATTAGTCGAGATCTGCCTTCTCCGGCGAAGACTTGGGAGGGTAGTAAAGGTTATCTGACGGCACCATTCGCCAAGCGTGGAGAGATGGATCAAGGAATCCTTAGGTTTACTTGGCTATCATTGGTGCTCGTGGCAAAAGGTTTCACGATCGCGCTGGTGGTGGGAATTCCGCTCGGTTTTTGTTTGGGGTTGTCGCCAACCTTCACGAAAACATTCGATCCGATCATCCAGATATTGAGGCCTGTATCACCGCTCGCATGGTTGCCTTTGGGGATGATTCTCTTCGCGGGAGCAAAGGGGAGTGTCTCTGAATGGGCTGCACTTTTCACGATAGCTGTTTGTTCGATGTGGCCAACGGTTCTGAATACGGCGGTAGGCGTCAGGGCTGTGCCACAGGACTATTTAAACGTCGCAAAGGTGCTGAAACTCTCCCGATCCAAAACACTATTCAAAGTGCTGATCCCCGCAACGTTGCCATACATGTTCACAGGATTTCGGCTAAGCTTGGGAATCGCGTGGTTGGTAATTGTTGCGGCAGAAATGCTGACAGGTCGTCCGGGTATCGGGGGGTTTCTGTGGCAGGAATACAATGCGCTCATTTATGAGCACATTATTCTGTGCATTTTGACAATCGGCGTTGTGGGGTTTGTACTGGATCGATTGATGTGTTTGGTGGAACGGCGATTCAAAGTGATCTGACGATCCCAACTCATGGCATATCTTGAACTCAAAAACGTGTGCAAAGGTTTCGACTCTATCTCTGGTCGCAGGGAAGTTTTGCACAACATCAACTTGACGATCGGAGAAGGGGAATTCGTTGCAATCGTTGGGTGCTCGGGTGCGGGAAAGAGCACTTTGATCTTGATGATCGCTGGTCTAATCAAGCCTGATGCGGGCTCGGTCACACTGAACAACCTAGAGATCACAGGGCCGGGTCCAGATCGTGGGATGGTGTTTCAGAATTATTCCCTTCTGCCTTGGTTGACTGTTTACGAAAACATTCACCTCGCGGTTGACCAAGTGTTTGAGAATTGGCCGAAAGCGAAAAAGCGACTTCATACCGAACACTATCTTGAGATGGTGAAGCTCACTTCGGCACGCGACAAACGTTCGAGCGAGCTCTCGGGTGGGATGCGTCAAAGGGTTGCGGTCGCTAGAGCTCTAGCCATGAATCCACAAATTCTGTTGCTGGACGAGCCGCTCGGTGCACTGGATGCTCTCACGCGTTCAGGGCTGCAGGATGAAATTAGCCGTATCTGGCAGCAGCAACGGACGACGGTGGTTTTGATCACTAACGACGTGGATGAGGGGATTCATCTCGCAGACCGGATCGTCCCGTTGAGTGCTGGACCTCGTGCGACTTTGGGCCCTAGCATTCGAGTAGGTATTCCTCGCCCACGGAATCGACAATCCATCAATCACGACCCGCAGTTTGGACAAGTTCGTCGTGAAGTCATTGAGTATCTTCTCGGTGCGGGAGCTCAGTCTAGGGCATCCACCAATAAAAAACTCGTGTTGCCAGACATTCAACCTGAGGACTTGTCGGTGCCGCACAATCCGTTTTCAACGCGTCGGCATCCGTTCCGACGCGGCACGACTGACAACGGAAACCTAGATATCGCCGCATGACCGATTATTTGATTGTTACTCAGTTAGGGAAAACCTATCCGACGAGCAACGGGCCTGCCGTGATCGTGCACGATTTTAATCTCTCTATTAAGCGGGGAGAATTTGTAAGCCTGATTGGGCACTCAGGTTGCGGAAAGTCTACGGTTCTCTCGTTGGTGGCTGGGCTAAGTTCGGCGACATCAGGAGGGATCATATTGGCGGGCAAGGAACTGGTGGGTCCTGGTCCGGATCGCGGAGTAGTTTTTCAGTCGCCATGTCTCCTCCCTTGGCTCACGGCCTACGAGAACGTCAGGTTGGGTGTGGACAACGTTTTCTACAATGCCCATCCGAGTGAACGACACCAGATCGTTGAGTATTACCTCGATTTGGTTGGCTTGTCAGAAAGTATGCACCAAAGGCCGTCAGCGTTATCACAGGGGATGCGTCAAAGGGTAGGAATCGCCCGAGCCTTTGCGCTGTCGCCAAAAATGCTCCTCTTGGATGAACCCTTTGGGATGCTTGACTCGTTGACTCGATATGAACTGCAGCAAGTTCTGATCAATCTTTGCCTTCGGAACCAAAAAACAGCATTGATGATTACTCATGATGTTGATGAAGCCCTCCTACTCTCTGATCGAATCGTGATGATGACAAATGGTCCCGCTGCAGAGGTTGGAGATGTTTTGGAGGTTAAATTTCCACGGCCTCGGGAGCGGAAGTCTGTAATGGCGGATCCGGATTATTATAGTTTGAGGGAATATCTGATCAATTTTTTGGAGAATCGGGCTCATGAAAAACGTGTGCTTCCAAAGGAGTTATCCTCTCGGGTCTAGATGGGTGTTTTCAGCATGCGCGATTTAAATCGAGAAGAAGCGAATCGAACCCTGATCGACGACCTTCTGGCAGAACAGCGTTCGATGACAACCGTTCATCGGTTTGCGCAACGTCACGCAAAACAGGACGCGCCTCTGCAACAAAAGTATTATCGTGACCTGCTACCGTTTGAACGACCGCAATCCGGACAGCAATATTCCTTTGAAGTTGATTTGGATAAATGTTCGGGTTGCAAAGCTTGTGTGACAGCCTGTCACAGTTTGAATGGGCTGGAACCGAACGAAACATGGCGAAGCGTTGGACTATTGGTGGGAGGGCGAGGGGTCAACGAGCAACGCACAGTGACCACCGCTTGTCATCATTGCGTGGATCCGGCATGCCTTAATGGCTGTCCGGTGCTTGCCTATGAAAAAGATCCCGCGACAGGGATTGTGAGGCATCTGGATGATCAATGCATCGGTTGCCAGTATTGCGTACTGAAATGTCCGTATGATGTTCCCCAATTCTCCAAACGTCTGGGTATCGTTCGGAAATGTGACATGTGTAGCAGTCGGTTGGCAGTGGGTGAGGCTCCCGCGTGTGTCCAAGCGTGTCCCAACGAAGCGATCGCCATCCGCGTTGTGGATCAACAGGAATTGGTGGTGTCATACCGCAACTCTTCGACCGATGTTTTGCGGTTTTTGCCAACAGCTCCAGAACCCAACTACACGGTTCCAACTACGAGGTATCTCTCAAAACATCCCGAAGTTTATAAGCTTGAAGCAGCTGATTTGAACGACATCTCGTCACAACCTCCTCACTGGCCTTTGGGGATCATGTTAGTTTTGCTCCAAGCAGCATCGGGTATGTTCCTCATCCATGCAATTGTTCAACCAAACCTGAATGCAAGTGACAGCCTCGTCATCTTAACGGTTGGCGCGGTTGTTGTCCTGCTCGGCTTGGTGAGCAGCGTTTTTCATCTGGGACGTCCCTTAGGTGCGTGGCGAATCTTTCTCGGTTGGCGGCACTCATGGTTGAGTCGTGAGGCTTTGGTTTTCGGTTTGTTTGGAAAACTGGCTTTTGGGGCACCACTCCTACTCTGGTGGTTGCCAGAATGGAGGATCTTTCATTTGGGTTTGGCGTGGATGCTTGCTGGATTGGGATTATTGGGAACCTTCACATCCGTGATGGTTTATCACGATACACAACGACCCGGATGGAACTGGAAGGTATCGGGAGGCAAGTTTTACGGAACGACATGTCTTCTGGGTTTAGCAACGACGGTTTCTGTGATTCTTTCAGTCCGGGGAGATAACACCGGGATGACAGGATCCCTTTGTCTGGCCATTTTCCTAGGGTCAGTGTGTAAACTTTTTTGGGAGATTAGATTGGTTCGCGTATGGATCACTTCTCACACGCGATGCTTGCGAAAAGCGGGTGACCTGACTCTCGGCCAAATGTCAGTAGTTTCCCGTGGCCGGAACGCCTTGTTGTTGACAGGCGGATGTTTGCTTTCGTTAGTTACTTATCTCCAACCGCAACACGTAGGATTCTCGCTAATGGCTCTTGGGTTGTTGGTTATTTCGGAGGTTGCGGAGCGCTACTTGTTCTTCACCACTGCGGTGCCCGACAAAATGCCCGGAGGTTTTCGATGATTGGAAACCGCCCATCCCAACTCTCATCAAAATTAGCAGGTCTCCTTCGTCAACGGTCGGGATCGTTGACGGAGGAACTTGTGTTACAACCTGCAAAATTTGGGTTAGGAAATGTTCCAGGACGTCTCCTTCCTGATAGCACCACGACGGTGGTGTGTGGTTTTTGTGCCACGGGGTGTGGGTTGACGGTGCATTTTAAAAATGCTCAGGCCATCAATATTTCAGCTGCAACGGACTATCCTGTAAATATCGGAATGGCCTGTCCCAAAGGATGGGAATCTCTAGCACCGCTGAAGGCACCTGATAGGGCATTGACTCCGTGGCTTCGGAATTCCCGAGGGGAACTTGAACCCACTGACTGGGACTCTGCATTGCAGTTATTCTGCCTCCGGTTTAAGGCGATACAGGATCAATACGGCCCAAGCTCGGTTGCCTTCATCAGTACGGGACAAATGGTGACCGAGGAGATGGCGTTGTTGGGTGCTTTGGCGAAATTCGGAATGGGAATTGTCCACGGAGATGGCAATACACGTCAGTGCATGGCAACAGCAGTAACGGCCTACAAACAATCCTTCGGGTTCGATGCGCCACCCTACTCATATCAGGATTTCGAGGAGTCTGATGTGATCGTGTTGGTCGGCTCGAACCTGTGCATCGCCCACCCAATCCTTTGGCAACGGGTGCTTCGGAATCGTCGGCGACCGGAAATCATTGTCATCGACCCAAGGCGGACAGAAACAGCAGTTGCTGCGACCCAGCATTTTGCAATTCATCCGAAATCGGATCTCGTTCTTTTCTACGGTTTGGCCCACATCCTCATTCGAGATGGGTTGGTTAAGGCTGAGTTTATCGAAGCCCACACCGAAGGGTTCGATGAGTTCAAGAAACATCTACTCGAATACACTCCTGACTTCGTCTCCTCCGTGACCGGAATCAAGGTGGAGAGGATCGAGCATCTTGCTGGGTTGATTGGAAAAAAAGAGCGTGTGTCCTTTTGGTGGACGATGGGGGTGAACCAAAGCCACGAGGGAACGCGTGTTGCTCAATCGTTGATCAACCTCGCGTTAATGACTGGGAACATGGGTCGCCCGGGAACGGGTGCAAATTCGATCACGGGGCAATGCAATGCCATGGGTTCTCGCCTGTTTAGCAACACAACCAATTTACTCGGAGGTCACGACTTCAAGAGTCGTGAGCACCGCCAAAAAATCGCCGGGTGTCTCGGCATCGAAGAGGAATTGATTCCTTCAGAAAACAGTTGGGCTTATGACCAGATTCTGTCGGGAATAGAAACGGGAGCGATCAAAGGGCTTTGGATTATCGGAACCAATCCATCGCATTCGTGGATTCACCAGAAAGGAGCCCGAGCCTTGTTGAGCAAACTGGATTTCCTCGTAGTGCAGGACATGTATTGGACGACGGAGACTGCGCAACAGGCCCATCTGGTTTTTCCTGCGGCAGGGTGGGGGGAGAAGGAAGGGACTTTCATCAACTCGGAACGCCGAATTGGGTTGGTTAAGAAAGTTTCAAAATCACCCGGAGAATCCCTTTCTGATTTCAGCATCTTTAAACTCGTGGCTCAGTATTGGGGCTGTGCTGAATTGTTTCAAAAGTGGACAAGCCCAGAGGTGGTTTTTCGTTTGCTCGCCCGATTGACCATCGGCCAACCCTGTGATTTTTCTGGCATCGTCGATTATCAAATGATCGATGCTGAAAACGGAATTCAATGGCCATTTCCTGAGGGAACCAAACTCACCAGCCGCCAGTGCCGACTTTTTGAAGACGGCGTGTTTTACCATCCCAATGGCCGTGCCCGGTTTATCTTTGATCGTTCACGGTCAGTGCCGGAAGCGACTGAGGAAAAATACCCCTACATTTTGCTGACAGGACGTGGGACATCAGCGCAGTGGCATACGCAAACGAGGACCGCAAAGTCTGAGGTCCTCAGGACCCTTTACCCGGGAGGAATCTATGTCGAAATCAACCCGGTTGACGCTGAAAAAATGGGAATTCGATCAGGAGACGTTGTGAGGGTTTGCTCCCGTCGTGGTCGATTGGAGGCAAGAGCGTTTCTTACTCCGAGTGTCGCGAGCGGTCAGGTTTTTATCCCCATGCATTACGCGACAACAAACCAATTAACCATTGCTTCGTTCGACCCGGTTTCTCGGCAGCCTGCGTATAAACATTGTGCTGTATCAATCGTGAGGTTGAAAAGCAGTGGGGCATCCAAGTGCATAGGAAAGGACTTTAACTAATGCTTCCGATTCCGTTCGTTCCAATTAATGCACCGTTCAGCCTCGAACAGCGGGCTTGGATTAATGGTTATCTTGCGGGCCTTTTTACTGATGCTAGTAATTCCGATCAGAAGGCATCGTTAACGGAGAGTCCTCCTCCCGAGCCTCTCTTGGTTTTGTTCGGCAGCCAAACAGGGAGTGCGGAACAAATCGCAAAACAGGTGGTGAAGGAAGCTTCGCGGCGTGGAATGCAACCGCGCCTCATGGAGGCAAATAAGTGTTCTGCAAACCAGCTACTGAAAGAGAAACGTCTTTTGTTGGTGACAAGCACATGGGGGGATGGGGAACCACCCGACAACGCACTCGAGTTTTGGAGGAAATTGACAGAACCCGACTGCCCCCGTCTCGAACACCTCACCTACTCGGTGTTGGCTTTAGGTGACAAGAACTATGCTGACTTTTGCGGTGCCGGAAAAAAATTCGATGCTCGTTTAGAGAACCTAGGTGCCAACCGATTGGCTGGCTACGTGGAGTGTGACACGGAGTATGAACCTCAGGCTAGGATTTGGATCGAAAGTCTCTGGCTCGCGTTTCAAACAACTCCTGAGCAGCCCGCCACAACAACTCAACCTACAACGACCAAGGGTATTTCCGAGACCCCAAAAATGGGTCGCCAAAACCCTTTCCGCGCCCGTCTTGTCACGAACCGGCGGCTCAACCGGTTAGGCTCCTCCAAGGACACTCGACACTTTGAAATTGAGATCGGTGGATCCGGTCTTTCCTACGAGGTTGGCGATGCCTTAGGCGTGATTCCCAAGAATTGCCCAAGCCTTGTTCAGCAATTAATTACCGCTCTTAAATGTGATGGCGATGAATCCGTGCGTCAGGCACTCCTTTCGGACTTTCAGATTACCCAACCAACCACGGCATTATTAACGGCGGTTGCTCACCGCTCTGCCTCTTCCGAATTGAGCCGATTGCTGGAACCTCAGAATAAAACAGAACTGGATCAGTATCTCTATGGTCGAGATATCCTTGATATCCTCCTCTCACATCCACAATCTATTCTCGATCCAGCTGAGTTTTTGACCTTTCTTCGTAAACTTCAGCCACGGCTTTATTCCATTTCCTCAAGCCCAAAAGCTCATCCGAACCAAGTCCACTTGACTGTCGCGACTGTAAAATACGAAGCACACGGTCGGACAAGAAGCGGTGTGTGCTCCACATGGTTAGCCGAACGCGTCGATGAAAAAACTCCCGTGCCAATCTTTGTTCAGACTTCGCATGGCTTCCGCCTGCCCGCCGACTCAAACCGCAGAATGATCATGGTCGGTCCGGGAACCGGGGTAGCTCCATTCCGGGCATTCTTGGAAGAACGCCGCGCGACAGGGGCACGGGGTTCGAATTGGCTATTCTTTGGTGACCAACAACAGTCCCATGATTTCCTCTACGAAGACGAGCTGAACGGAATGGTAAAGGATCAGACGTTGACACGGTTAGATCTAGCATTTTCAAGAGATCAACCGGAGAAGATTTATGTGCAAAACCGAATGCTAGAAAGTGCTTCCACGCTATTTGATTGGTTAGAGAACGGGGCAAATTTTTATGTCTGTGGGGATGCCAAACGCATGGCTAAGGATGTGGATCAAGCCTTGCGCCGGATCATCCAGCAAGAGGATGGAAAGACTCTTGAACAAGCGAACGATTATATGAACAACCTCGTCCAAGAGAAACGTTATCAACGTGATGTCTATTGAGGACGCACCGATTCAGATCCATTTCTTATTATGTTGGCACTCAAGGAAATCAACGGACAACCCTTAACGGTCGAGCAAACTTCTTATCTTGATGGGCTCTTCGCTGGCATTCGGAATCGAGGCCTCACATTTGAAGAGGTGGGTTCAGCACCGTCGTCCAGAACCAAGAACGAGCTAACCAACGCAGCTCAGGACTTGATCTTCGAGGAGGAGGTCAAACAGAAGAGCAGTCCATTAGACGCATTCCCACTCATCCTTCAACATTCGATCACAAATCAGGCACCCGGAAAGGAGGAGGTTTTTCGTTTCAAGTGGCACGGCCTTTTCTATTTGAGTCCGATCAAGAACAGTTACATGGCGCGGCTACGAATTCCAGGAGGGCAATTAAAATCGTTTCAACTGCGAGAACTTGCCAACGAGGCGGAAGAACTTACGACCGGATATGTGCAAATCACGACCCGAGCTAATTTCCAGATTCGGCTGATTGAGCCAAGAAATACCCCTGAGTTTTTGCGTAGAGTTCAATCGGTGGGTTTACACACGAAGGGAGCAGGAGCGGATAATGTTAGGAATATCACCGCGAACCCAACTGCGGGTGTAGATCCCTACGAACTCATAGACACGTTACCGTTCTGCCGACAAATGGCCCAAGTCATTCTAAACACGCGAGAGTTTTATGATTTGCCCAGGAAGTTCAACATCGCGTTCGATGGGGGAGGATTGATTGGGACGGTTGAGAACACGAACGATATTGGCCTCAGTGCAGTCCGAGTTCTCGCGCCATCAACTAGCCTACCACCTGGAATTTACTTCCGGGTTAAACTCGGTGGAGCGACTGGTCATAAAGCGTTCGCGAGCGATCTGGGTGTTTTGGTAACGCCGGAGGAAGTCGTCCGCGTCACCAGCGAATTGCTCCGTGTTTACATCAAACACGGCGAGCGTGGAGATCGGAAAAAAGCAAGACTCAAACACCTTCTGGAAACTTGGTCGCTGGAGAAGTATTTGTCCGAAACGGAAAAACTACTGAGCTACACGTTGATCCGATCGCCTTTAACCGAAACGGGTCTAGGGATTCTTCAAGAAACTTCCCAAGTTCCTTCGGTAGCTCATTCGCATGTGGGAGTGTATCCACAGAAACAATCTGGATTGAATTATATCGGAGTTGCGATTCCGGTGGGACACATCACTCCTCAACAGATGTTGCAATTGGCGGATCTCGTCGATCAATACGGTTCCGGTGAGATCCGGCTTACGGTCTGGCAGAATCTTGTGATTCCCAATGTTCCCGATGCAATGCTGGAAACTCTGAAGGTGGCGTTGGTGAAAATAGGACTCCGTTGGAAGCAATCCAATCTCCGCAGCGGTATCGTGGCATGCACTGGGAACTCCTACTGTAAGTTCGCAGCTTCGGATACCAAGGGTCACGCTATTGAATTAGCAACCTACATTGAAACACAGTGTGAACTTGATCAGCCCATCAATATTCACCTGACCGGATGTCCGAATTCGTGTGCCCAGCACTACATGGGAGATATCGGACTCCTTGGAACAAAGGTTAAAGTTTCAGGAGAATCCGTTGACGGTTATCACGTTTTTGTGGGAGGGGGCTTTGATCGCAATAAAGCCATCGGCCGTCAATTGTTTAGCAGCCTTACATTCGGACAGATTAAGGAGATCTTGGTGATGATTGTGAAAGGTTACCTTCAGCACCGGCAGGCTGGAGAGACTTTTCAGCAGTTTACTTCGAGGCATGATCTGACGACGCTCCAAACCCTTTTCGGACGCAACGACGGAGTAATTTCGTCCGTGGAATGACAATCGAACTTTTTTCGTTAAGTCAGAAATTCCCGCCTAACTCATTGTCCCGAAGACAATCGCGGGTAGCGATTGAATTCAAGGTGAGAGTTTTACTGTAAGATTGGTCAGCGGAACGCCGGATTTATCGAGGAATCGCATGGCACCTTGCCAGCTATTCTGTTCGTTGAAGATTTTGAAAATGATCACGTTCAAGCCTTTCTTTAACGTGACCTTTCCTTTGTCTGCGTCGAGTTCGAGCGGACGCGCTTC
>SXGR01514876.1_pt1 | contig 12795 bp, 15 predicted proteins | sample 3174711 | NCBI WGS metagenome assembly SXGR01 (sample SAMN11356860, study PRJNA531348) | freshwater metagenome | isolation source: freshwater sample F1-60 | place: China: Fuxian Lake, Yuxi | collected 2017-12-25
GGTGACTTCGTCCGCCGATTTACCCAGACGATCGCCGATAGCCCGCGTCACCGCCAACCCCACCCAAAGCGGAACCCGAACCCCTCCGCGCGCGGCTTGCAATACGAAATAGTCCCAGGGAAGGTCAGGTTCTCCTTCGACCGGAATGTTGAACGGGGCACTCATCCTCGACCGCCGAAAACTCCCGCAAGCGCAGGATGTTGCTGATGAAACGCCCGGGCTCGCGACGTAAGAAGCTCGCCGCCCCAACGGGCCAACCATCGGGATACGCGGCCTTCGCCCAGGTCCAAATCGATCCGCCCATCGACATTCCAAACCATGCGCCGAACCACCACCAGCGGCCGCGCCCCCATTTGCAGCGCAAATTCATCGGCGCCAAAATCCACAGAGATCGGACGAACTAAGCGAGCGTTGACCACCTCGCCAGCGGTGACCGCCATCAAACGAAGCGGCGCCCCAGCACGAAGCACAAGCGTAAAAGAGGTCAGATCCCAACGAATGGCTCGACGCGATCGCAATCTTGCATCCAAGCCGACTTCGGACAGATCCCCCAAAGAACGCCATACCTCGGCATCCCCGGGCTCGCAGGTACGCACCACCGGCGCACCTCCAGAATCTCGCCCAGAAAGACGCACTTCTCCCTCAAAATGCCGCAACCAACGCGACCAGGGCAGTTCGATCAACGACGCCGGTGCGTCGCGGGATTCCGGGCACAAAGCGGACAGCGAAGCCTCCTTCCTTATTGTAGCAGATCCTACGGCTACCTCGGCAACACGGTTCGAGGCATTGCATCCACCACCTCTTTGATCGCCTCGTCGTCCGCAAACAACTCATCCACGTCATCGCAGGACAGCAACGCCTTCGAAAAGCTTGATATGAGCGAGTTTCCTTGAGCGCGGTTCGCCAAATAGTCGGTCACATAGGCGACCACATCGTCGGTGGAGGCCTCCTCCCGGACAGACAATTGCTCGTCCTCCACCAAGCGCCGCACGACGTGATCCGAAAACGCCAACAAAAAAGCCGACAACATCGCCTCCAGCGACCCTGCAACCGTACTCTTCGCGACCTCTTATCGCATGTGAGATTCGGTGTCCGGCGTATTCAGGATATAATCCGCGGTATCGGGTTCTGGAGCGAGCATGGACGAGGCACGGCTACGGTTGATCGAGACGATTCGCACCTCCATCATCGGAGACGATCGCGTGCTCGACGGCCCGTTCGGCCCAAGACGGGTGACCTACGCCGACTATACCGCATCGGGTCGTTCGCTCTCGTTTATTGAGGACTACATCCGCAGCGAAGTCATGCCGTTGTACGCCAACACTCACACCGAGACCTCGCGCACCGGAATGCAGACCACCCGGTTTCGCGAAGACGCCCGCGCGATCATTCATACCGCCGTGGGAGGAACCGAGGAAGATTGCGTCATCTTCTGCGGATCGGGCGCAACTGCAGCCATCAACAAGCTTATCGACATTCTAAACCTCCGCATCCCAGCTGATTTGGACGAGAAATACCGCTTTAACGAGCAGATTCCTGCTTCCGAGCGTCCGGTGGTGTTCATCGGTCCCTACGAACACCACAGCAACGAACTCCCATGGCGAGAATCGATCGCCGAAGTGGTGACGATCGACGAGGATTTAGACGGTAGAATTGACCTAGCACATTTAGAACGCGAATTGATCCGGTTCAAGGATCGTCCCCTTAAAATCGGCAGTTTCTCGGCCGCGAGCAATGTGACCGGCATTGGCACCAACACCCGAGCTGTCAGCGTTCTATTACATAAGCACAATGCCTATTCTTTCTGGGACTTCGCCGCAGCGGGACCGTATGTGCAAATTGAAATGAACATGGCTGACGACTCCCCCGATGCGCATTTACAGTATAAGGACGCCATCTTTGTCTCCCCCCACAAGTTCATTGGCGGACCGGGCACTCCCGGCGTATTGGTCGCCAAACGGCACCTGCTAAAAAATAGTGTTCCAAGCTGTCCTGGCGGCGGAACCGTCGCATATGTCAACCCCATGGAGCACCGCTACCTGGACGATCCAGTCCATCGGGAGGAGGGCGGCACTCCAGCAATCATTGAATCCATTCGAGCTGGACTGGTTTTTCAGCTGAAGGATGCGGTTGGACATGAGACGATCCGCACCCAAGAACACCACTTCATCCGTCGGGCGATCGACACCTGGGGCAAGAATCCCTCCATCCGCATCCTGGGCAACCCCCACGCATGGCGATTATCGATCGTATCATTTGTGATACGGCACGGTAAAGGCTACCTCCATCACAACTTTGTAGTGGCCCTGCTCAACGACCTGTTTGGCATTCAATCGCGGGGCGGATGCTCGTGCGCAGGCCCCTACGGGCACCGCCTGCTCGGGATCGATCTCGACACCAGCAGAAACTTCGAGTGTGCCATTGTCGGGGGTTCTGAGGGGATCAAACCCGGATGGGTGAGAGTGAACTTCAACTATTTTATCTCCGAAGCGGTGTTCGACTTCGTTCTCGCCGCAATCAACATGATCGCCGACGAAGGCTGGAAGCTGCTCCCCCATTACCGGTTTGAGCCCGCGACCGGCCAGTGGCGGCACCGCGCGGGGCGTCCTGAACCGGTTCTTCGCCTGCAGGATGTCAGCTCTCGAAGCGGTAAACTGGAGTACCGGGCCCGGCACGCCACCGAACCCGAATGGGCCTTGCACGGATACTTGGACGACGCCAAGAGGATCATCGCCGCCTCGCTCCTCGAATTTGATCACCTCACCCTGAACGACCCCCCGCTCGATCCAGATACCGAACGGTTGCGTTGGTTTCCAGTTCCAAGCGAGATCCTCGCAGAACTGCAGGGAGAACCTGACACGTTCGAGCGTGAGAACCCCATTCATCTACGCCCGTCCGCATGAACCCCAGCACCGCGGTCCCACCACCGCCGCCGGCGAATGATCTCGGCTGGCCCTTGGAAGTCGCTACGGGGATCCCGGTGTTCTTAGCTATTGTCTACGTGCTGAACCGTTGGTTCAATCGACCTTCACAAACGGAGTGAGGGCCTACTCATCGTCGTCCTCTTCCGCCGGCTCCAAGGACGAGGGCACCACACTCGATGAGAGGTGGGGGGTGGGGACCACCTTCACAAAGTCCTCTTGCTTCGACCGATAGTCCAGGTACTGCGACACCGTGGACATCGCATGCCCAACGTAGTCGGTTCGAATTTTTCCCTGATTTAAAGCAAACTTTACCCCCCCGTGAACCATCTCGGGATGTGGGGCATACCACGAGTTTTCCTCTTGGTATTGGACTCTTCGCAGGAACTGCAACGAAGCCAAAGTTGCCGTTTGGTAGCGGGCTTCTTCCTCGGGCCTATAGCGATCAGCGATGGTGAGCGCGGCAGCCGTGCCTTCCGCATAACAGAAGGTCTGCATCGCAGGAAGTTCCTCGGTATTTTTAAAGTACCCACCGACGTAGTCAGGCCACGGTGATCGCTCGCTCGTCCATTGATAGCTTTCGATCATCCAATCCGCGACTTCGAGGCCGAACTTCGCCGCCCGCTCGTCTCCCCTGCGGCGATAGACCGCTTTGCTCGCCATGACCGCCCAGGGGCCACATTGGACGAGATCGAGCCGGTCTTGGTTGTCGTACTGCAAATGTGGCCAGCGATCGTCTCGACGTCGAGACGCGCGTTCGCGAAACCAGGGCTCAGAGTAGTCCAAAAAACTCGGGAACGACGAAATCCATTCGTCATCGTCGAAATAGTCGGCGACCTCTGCCAGTGCGAGCGCAGCTTCACCAGGGACAATGTCGTTTTTTTGACCTGAATAGGAGTGCGAATCGTCGACCCAATAAGGATCAAACCGACCATTCGGCTCTCGCATCGCCAGTACGAACCGCGCCATTCGGCGAATGCGCTCGTCCTCCTCATGCGAACCCGTCGCCCGCGCCCAAGCGACCCACCCCAGAAGCGCCACCGCGGTGGTGCCCAGTTTCTGATTCGGCTCTTTCTTTGCACCACGTTTAGGATACCGAAACAAAGAGGTACCCGGCGGCGGGGGCGGCAACGACTCCCTCTGCAAGCCCGGATCGGTATCCTTTACTTCAAACGCCAACATCCAGTCCATGGCCTTACGCGCACCGCCCAAGTACCGAGGGTCTTCCCGGTACCGCCACGCATCGACCATGTCGCGAATGCCCATCGCATGCCGAACCTCGTTGTACTCCTCCGAGAACCGATGCGACTCCGGCCAGTATTTATAGACGAAACTGCCATCTTCCTGTTGATTGCGAAGCCACCATTCTCCACCGTCGATCAGCATCCGCTGCAGTTCTGCGTCGGTGACCTCGGAGTCGACGACCTCCGGCACGCCACGAAACATACGGAGAACCTTCTCTCCGCCCGGATTGGCCTCCATGAAATGCTCGCCGCGGATAACGTCCAATCCGACCGCCGATTCCTCCCAAGGCCTCTCCGAACCCCACTCTCCCTCATCCGCCGCATGCTCCAAGAACGCCATCGCCGTCTTGTGCGAGCGAGCCACCGCTTCCGAACCTGGCAAAAACGTAAATCGTTCCTTTCCTCGCTCCAAGATGACACCATCGATGCCCAGCTCCCACACCTCCTCAAGGTCCGTCCGTTTACGCGATTCTACCGGTGCGCGCTCCAATACCACATGGAGTTCAAGCCGAACATCCGAAAGACGCTCGTCCAAAGTACCAATCCCGTCGATCTCTACGCTCCGCGCCCAGCGTCGCCGCAACTTGTCCGCCAATTCGTCCAGCACCGCTTCAACGTTTGATCCGGTGGCATGCCGAAACGCCAGCGACTGCCCCTGCAGTCGGATTCCTGCGATCAACCTCACGTTATTGGGTTTCCAATTGACTGGAACGGGCGTGTTGCCTTCCAAACGCGCTCTAAGCCCCTGCACCAACGCGGTGCCAGACTCCCGAGAAATCCGCGATTCGCCGGATCTCACCGTATACATCATCCAATCATCGGTCACCCGACGAAGCTGAAACCACTTCAAATGCTCGTGCCGAGCCAGCATCGATAACATCCGACGATCCCGATCCAGCGTCGGAATCACCCCGCGATGAACCAAGATGCCACGGATTTTCTGCTCACGAAGCGAGGTCGCCAGTCCCTCCTCATCGACCTTCAGCAACGGATCCAGCCACGGGCCAAACGCGATCTCATGCGGCAGTCCCAGCGACGGCCCAACCACCAACAGGGACTGATCGTCGACAATGTCCGCCAATAAGTCCTGACTCTCTTTGGAAAGCGGCGCTGCTACTTGGCCGCTGAGGCACTCCGTCACACGTGCCGCCGTGTCTCCCTTTATTGAGGAACAATCAAGGCTCACGCGCTCACTCGCGGCAGGAAGCACCTCAGTCCCGCAGCCGGCAGCCCATCCCACCAGCCACGGAATCATCGCCTGAGTGGATCCACTGCCTCGCACTGCGCCCTCCCTTTCTCCGCTATCTCGCGCACAGCATCAATGCATCCCAATCGGCCTTGACAGGCGCGATAGCTCGAATAAGTGGGACCGTCGCATTCCATTGCAGAGGACCTCTATGGCAAAGACCAGCATGATTCACCGGCAGAAGAAGCGCGAAGCGCTCGTCCGCAAGTTTGCGGCGAAGCGCGCCGAGCTCAAGCGCCGCGCCTACAATATGTCGTTGACCCCCGAAGAGCGTACTTCCGCTCGCGAGGCTCTCGCCAAACTTCCCCGCAACAGCTCCCCTGTGCGTCTCAACACCCGTTGCGTTGTGAGCGGTCGTGTTCGCGCCGTTTACCGTGAGTTCATGCTGTCGCGCATCGCCTTCCGCGATCTCGCGCTCAATGGCATGCTGCCCGGGATCATGAAAGCCAGCTGGTAGTCATCAGCGGATCCGAAGGATCCCATTGCACAAAACCGCCGAAGGGAGACAATCCCCTCGGCGGTTTTGCGTTGTTCCGGCTACACACTCGCAGCTTACACAGTCCTCCCACGTCCAATCCCCAAATAGAGCGGTATTCTCCCCAGATTGTTCCACGGAGGCGACGGGCTCCGCCTTCCGACTCTTGTGGTGCATGGACTCCCCTTGCCCAAACGCATTGGCATACGTCCGTTTACCGCCGCGGGAGCCAGAGCCGATTCACAAGAGTTCACAGCCGTCGCTGCTACCGAGAAACCCCATGCAATGCGCCATGGCGGTTCCAAAGGTGGTTCATCAAGTCCTGGACGAGATCCCGCGAGCCAATGGCCGAACGCATGATGTCCGGCGCCTCCTGCAGATTGGCCTTTTGATGAACGTTTTCCCGTAGCCAAGCCAAAATGCCCCCAAAGGAGCCGTGCTCGACGTCGGTCCACAACGACGGCATTTGCGCATCCAAGGTGGCTGCGATCCCCGCTGCGTAAAGATTACCAAGGGTATAGCTCGGGAAATACCCAAAAGACCCACCGGACCAATGCACGTCTTGCAATACCCCTTCGCCATCGTGGCTGGGAGTAATCCCAAGATAATCACGGTATTTCTCGTTCCACGCTTCGGGAAGATCCGCCACCTTGAGGCGTTCTTCCATCAGCGCGAGTTCGATCTCGAACCGAACGATGATGTGGAGGTTGTAGGTCACTTCATCCGCTTTGATGCGAACCAAACCAGGAACAATCCGGTTTGCGCCACGATACATTGCCTGCGCATCCACCGCCATTTCCGGAAAATGCTTCCGAACCCCGGGAGTCAACCACTTCAAAAACGGCAACGAACGCCCAATGGTGTTCTCCCAGAACCGCGATTGGGACTCGTGCAACCCATACGATGCCGCACGCGAAACATAGGTTCCCTTCAACGAAACCGGCAGTCCTTGTTCGTACAGCGCGTGACCGGTTTCATGGATGGTACCGCCGAGGCTGTTCAGCAGATCGTTTGCGTAAAGATGCGCTGTTATCCTCACGTCAGTGGGGTGAATTCCTATCGAGAACGGATGCTCAGCGTCGTCCAGACGGCCGGCCTCCAAATCGTAGTTCAAAGCGCGGATCACGTCCTGGTGCAAACCGCGCTGCCGGGCAACGTCAAACGTCAAATCAAACGCCGGAAGTGGCTCTACATGCTTCACCGCGTCGAGGAGTATCCCGAGCTCTTTTTGAAGCCGACCAAACATCGACGTGAGACTTTGAACATTGGTCCCGGGATCATAGTCGTCCAACAAGACATCATAGGGGTGTGAGTGGGCGTCGATCGCCTGTATCTTCTCCCGGGTGAGGTCGAGCAGCTGCGACAGATAGGGAGCAAACAGCGGGAAATTGGCCGTCTGCTTCGCTGTAACCCAAGCTTCAAACGCAGCACTTTCTGCTTCGGCGAGACGAACCACCAAACCCGGTGAGAGTTTGGTCGATCGATCGTACGCGCGCCGAACCACTCGAACCGTGGCGGCTTGCTCCACATTCAAACGTTCGGTCGCGAGGCGCTCCAAAGCCCGGCCCACCCGATCGTCGGTCAGCCGCTCGTGGGCCAAACGCGAGATCAAGGCCAGCTGGCTCCCGCGCGCACCTGCCGCTCGGCGCGGCATCATGGTTTGTTGGTCCCAGGCCAGCACCGCCCCGGCGCTCTGAAGGGTTTCCACCTCTTCCAAAATGGACGTTAGCTCAATCCAAGCCGGGCTCAATGCCATGTTCATGCGTCCAACCCCAATTTCTGCCGGAATTCTGCCTTCTCACGTGCGGAAAGATCGATCCCCACCAATGCCGCATCCACACTCATCCCTGAAGCCACGCGCCGCATCGCTTCAAGTTCCTGCCGCGAAAAGAAGGAGCCGCCGACGCGGTAGTCCGCAAACGCTTCCCATGCATGGGGAACCCATGCTTTGGCAATCTCGCCGATCAGGTCGGCGTACACTCGAATCTCGTACTGGGCGTGGTGATCCATTCGCAAAGAAAGGAAATGGAACAAATTGTGAAGGTCAACCTTCCAATACCACTGCGTGTAGTAGTTCAACGTCAAGTCCATGCGCGCCAACTCACGCGCCAATTGCGAGCGATCTTCGTCGACCGGTGCACCGTCACCCTGATCGTTCAACAGGTGCTCATAGGTGTCGTACACCTGCAATGAATCCCGACGGAGCAAGGCCAACACGCGCTCCGCCTCTTCAGCGCTCAACTCCCGTCCGCGCCCCTGACGATTGGAGTTGGATTGCGCGGCCAATTGATCCGCCGCGGGCAAGTAAAACTCGCGATCCAGAATCGAATAGCGCGCGCTGTATTCATTGACGTTCGCCGTGCGATGACGAATCCACTGCCGGGCGATGAAGATCGGCAACTTCACATGAAGCTTGATTTCGCACATTTCAAACGGCGTCGAATGCCGATGACGCATCAGGTAGCGAATCAAACCGCGATCGTTTTGAACCGAACGTGTGCCCTTGCCGTAGGAGACGCGCGCGGCCTGCACGATCGCCGCATCGTCGCCCATATAGTCCACCACCCGGACAAACCCATGGTCGAGCACCGGATGGACGCGAAACAGCCGCTCCTCCATCGCGGGAACCGTGGGACGAAGGGTCGCTGAGGGGGGGCTCGCCAAAAGGGCTTCAAGCTGCGCGTCGCGGTCGTCAGACATCGATCACTCCAGAATCGCGGAAATAACCCTACGGGGACGCCTCGCCACCCTCCGTCGCATTCACTCGGAAAAAGGTGTAGTGCACCGTCACATCTTCGGTATTGCCGAACCGGAACACTCGAAAGTGGATGTAATATCGTCGGTCGTCCCAATCCCCGAGCCAGAGCGGGGTCGCAGTGCCCCGGCCGTCGAGATTCCGGAAGTTCACCATCTCGACGTCGAGACGATCGTCGAAACGGGCGATTCGAGCGTCATCAGGGGGGGCATTTTCGTCCATCGGGAACGTCATGTACACAAACTTCCCGCTCGTCCCGTCCGCCAGCGCCAAAAGCAACGGCGAACCCTCAAAGGTGGTGGCCATCCCTTGTCCAACAATCTCCGCGGGACCCGATGCCAGCGTGACACCCAACTGAACCTCCCATTCGGCAAGGATGAACTTCAACCGTCCCGAATCGCGCTTGACGATCCGTCGAGATCCTTCTAACCTTGAGCGAGTGCCCCGCACTTCCTTGCGGACAGCTCCGTCCGCCCCGGAGAGTTGAAATGGCGAAGATCACTGATTTCCTGGGCCGTCCTCACTCAGGAGTTGTCCCACACGCCGTGATCGGTTTGGTGACCGAGTTGGGCGAAAGCGACAAACTTGGCATGGTAAAGGTCAAGTATGTGACGTTGAATGACGGAAGTGCCGAGCCGGTGTCGGACTGGCTGCGGGTGGCGAGCCCCATGACTGGTCCCGAATTCGGGCTGTTCATGATCCCTCAGGTCGACGATGAGGTGCTGGTACTCTTCGTGCATGGAAGCCAGGATGTTGGCGTCGTGATCGGATCTCTGTGGAATGGTTCCGACAAACCGCCCGCGAAAACGACCGATCCGAAAATGCATCGCGGTTGGGTATCTCGCGAAAAGAAGAACTATTTCCTGTTTGATGATGACAAGCACACGATCACGGTCTCGGATGACAGTGGCGACGTGAGCTTGGTGATGGATGTTCAAAACGGCAAGATCACGCTGAACAACCAAGGTTCCGGGAACGTCATCATCGAGGCGAAAAACGACGTCGAAGTGAACTGCAAGAACTTCAAAGTGAAAGCGCAGAGCAACATCGAATTGGAAGCCACGTCTGACCTCAAAGGCAAGGGCGTCAACGTCAAGTTCGAAGCCAGCGCCGGGTTTGAAGCCAAGGGCGCCACCGTCAAAGTCGAAGGCTCCGGCACCGCCGACTTCAAGGGTGCCGTCGTCAGCGTCGAAGCTTCCGGAATTTGTAAAGTCAAAGGCTCTCTGCTCAACTTGAACTGAGCGGGTTGCCGGGGCATGTGAGTCCAGGGAGGTACCGTGGCCCGGCCAAGCGATCCGCTGCTTCGTTGGCTCAGAAAAATGCTGCAAGAACGCAAACTCACGGCCGCTGTACTGGCCGAGTCTGCGCATTTGCAGCGCGGGCGGCTCCGGCAGATTCTGTCGGGCTCCCAGCCGATGACCGTCGACGAGCTTCTGCAGATTTCACAAGCACTAAAGCTGTCTCCCGCCGATTTTGGATTTCAGGGGGACGCCAGCGATGAAGCGGAGGCCGCTGAGGCCGCCATGGACGAAACGCTCAATGATGATGGAAGTATTCCATTTTCGTTGGACCCCCTGGGAAATCAGCCCTCACAGTTGTTCCAGGTCGCGTTTACGTTGGGGGTCGATTTTCTGTTCTTGGCGAGCGCAGATGCCCTCGCCAACTCCGGCGTTCCAAAGTCTGTTCTTTCAAAGTACATCGGCCGAGATCTTCCGATCAAGCTGGACGCCGCTTACCACCCTTACAACAACCCTCGCTACGACGAAAGCTCGATCACGCTTACGCTTTCGTTCGACGTCTTGCACGAATGCACCTTCCCTTGGACTTCGATCCGCCAAGTCGTATTTTTTCCAGCCGCACCCTCGCCGGTGGAAGATGAACCAGAGGAGGAAGAACCCCCACAGAAACCCGGAAAGCCGTTCCTAAGGCTCGTTGAATGAGTTCTGGACGGGCATCCACGATCGTGTGAGATAGCGCGCGTTTTCGGAGGGGTCATGTCGGAACGTATTCCAGTGGTGGACCTTCGAGATTTCCGCGCAGAAGGGTCGGTCCGAGCCGGCTTCGTTCGCACGCTGGGCGAAGGACTTGAGAAGTACGGATTCGTTTCCGTCGTGGGGCACGGCGTCGATCCTGCGCTCTTGGAGCGAGCCTACCGGATCGCCAAACAGACGTTTGCCCTCCCATCCGATGTGAAGCGAAAGTACGAAACACCCGAAAACGGCCGACAACGCGGATATACCTCCTTTGGGGTGGAGCACGCCAAGGACAATGCACTCCCCGACCTTAAGGAGTTTTGGCACATTGGACGCCGGTTACCCGCCGATCATCCGCTTCATCTTCGACAAGAAGTGCCGTCGAATCAGTTTCCTTCGGAAATCCCAGAGTTCGAGCCTACTTTTCAGGAATTGTTTTACAAACTCGAGGACTTTTCGTGGCGACTGCTCGACGCGGTCGGCGAATACCTCGGGCGACCTTCTACTTTTTTCCGTGAAATGGTCGTAGACGGCAACAGCGTCCTTCGGGTCATCAACTACCCCGATCTCGGCGTCGAAATACCGCCCGGAGCGATTCGCGCCGCACAGCACGAAGACATCAATCTCCTCACCGTCCTTCCGGCATCGACAAAGTCTGGGTTAGAACTAATGAACCGCGACGGTCAGTGGGTCGCGGTGGATACACCGCCCGACGTCATGGTGTGCGATACGGGTGATATGATGCAGCTTCTCACCGCGGGCCAGCTGCCCTCCACCACCCATCGCGTGGTCAATCCAGCGGGCGGTTCCGATGGCGGACGGCTTTCCATGCCGTTTTTCCTCCATCCACACCCGGATTACGTGATTCGGCCGTTCAAGCCAGAGTACGGGCCTCCGCAAGTCACCAAGGATTTCTTGCTCAACCGCCTGCGTGAAATCGGTGTTGCGCCAAGCTAACCGCGCAATCCGCGAGATATTTCGGCGCGCTGAAGTCCCATGCTACACTGATCCGTATCCCTTCCTCAGAGGTGCGCGGTGGGTCAGTCGGTCGTCATGGGTGCGATGATGAGCTGCTCTTTTGGTGCTGCACCTGCCTCTTTGATCGTGTTGCCCACCGCAAAGACGATGGGATGCAATATGCCGGCCGCAACGATCATGGACAACAAACCCATCGTCAATATCCCCACTTTTGGCGTTTGTATGAGCATGGCCAATCCGACGGTGGCCGCAGCGACCGCCGCAGCATTGGGCGTTCTTACCCCCATGCCGTGCATTCCTGTCACCGCCGCGCCATGGGCCCCAGGGAGCCCCACCGTCATGGTCGGCGGAAATCCCGCCCTCAACAACTCCAGTACGTGCATGTGCAACTGGGCCGGTGTCATCACCTTCAGCATGGCAGGCCAATTTACCGTGATGGTGCCCTAGGCATCCTGCCGCCGGGCCTTGTAAGACGGCGACGAACTAGCTGAGCGCAGCGATCACGTCGTCGCGGATCTTGTTGTACATCGTCGTCATGGCGCCGGAGAGGCCAGTCGCTCCCGCCAAGCACAGCACCGCAAACACGCTCGCAATCAGCCCATACTCGATTGCCGTCGCAGCACGTTCTTCCTGAACGAACAGGCTCAGTGACATTTTTTCCCCACAGCCTATACATAGCGGAAAATTGTTTGGCGCTCTACGGAAAATTTTTTCCATGCCAATTCGTTCGCTTCGCTCCCAGTCTACTCAGAAGCGCGCGACTCGCGCCGTCGGCCCCGCACCCAAATGGCCACCCCGAGTGCACACACCAGAGCCAGCACGACACCCCAAAGCCGAAGGTAGGGTACAACTTCCATCACGCCATGCACCACCGGCGCGCCAAACTGAAACCCCACCCAAAGCGCAAACGGAATGGTCACCAGCAGGCCCAAACCATCCCAAATCAGGAACGCCCGAAATGACACCCCCATGGAGCCCGCGACCACAAAGATGAGCGCCCGCATCCCAACCGAGAATCTACCCGCTAGAACCGCCTTACTTTCCATACGCTCGACCAGCTGCCGCGCCTTGGCGAGCCGGGCTGCCCCGAGAAAACGCACCACGCGCGGTGCGGCCAGAAGACGGGTTCCCAAGGTCCGCCCGATCGCGTAGAAGAAACAGTCTCGAATCATGACGGCCACCCACGCCAGAGCAATGGTGGGA
>SXGR01069589.1_pt1 | contig 12794 bp, 12 predicted proteins | sample 3174711 | NCBI WGS metagenome assembly SXGR01 (sample SAMN11356860, study PRJNA531348) | freshwater metagenome | isolation source: freshwater sample F1-60 | place: China: Fuxian Lake, Yuxi | collected 2017-12-25
CTGTTCCTGATGCGGCACTACGACAGCGCTCTGCAGATCAATGTTGGAACCGGGCAGGACCTATCGATTCGGGAACTCGCCGATCTGATTCGGCAGACCGTGTATCCCCAGGCGAAGATCGAATTCGACTCGACTAGGCCAGATGGGTCACCGCGAAAACTGCTCGAACTGTCTCGCTTGCATGAACTCGGCTGGCGCCATCGTATCGCACTGGAAGAAGGCATCGCCCAGTCTTATTCCTGGTTCCTGGAACACAGCGCAACGGCCAGAGGGGCCGCCACCTCGTCGGTTCGCCAGACGGCAGGACCCGGGTAAATGGGATTCTATGCATCCTTCTACGATCAGGTGAGGCAGCGGCTCGACGATGCCTCACCGGAGTCCCTCGATGCGATCTGCGAGCTGTTTCGGAAGGCTCAAGCGAGTGGCCGCAAGGTGATCGTGGCGGGCAATGGCGGCAGCGCGGCGATCGCCAGCCATGTGTCCGTCGACCTGACCAAAGCGGCCCGCGTCCGAGCGAGTTGCTTCAATGAGTCCGATCTCATCACCTGTTACGCCAATGACTATGGATATGAGAACTGGCTGGCCAAGGCGGTCGAGTCTTACGGCGACCCTGGTGATGTCGCCGTCCTGATCAGTAGCCGGGGCGAGTCGCCGAACATCCTGAATGCCGCCAGGCAAGCCCGTCAGCAGGGCCTGGTTGTCGTCACGCTATCAGGCTTTGCTGGCAGCAACAGTCTGCGCTCGGTCGGGCTCAACAACCTGTGGGTTGACAGCTCCTCATACAACGTTGTCGAGACGGTCCACCAGACGTGGTTGCTGGCCTGCGTCGACCGGCTATCGAGCGGAGCAATCGAATGAAGGACATCGCGTCGGTACTGGTGACCGGCGACAAGGGCTATATCGGTTCGGTGCTGACGACCGCCTTGATGGCGCGCGGCTATTCCGTCACCGGTCTCGACGCCGGTTACTTTGCCGACTGCCTGGTCGAGCCGGTCGGGCCGCCGTACCCGTCGATGCAGCGTGATATTCGCGACGTGACTCCTGCCGACCTGGCCGGCGTCGACGCTATCGTTCACCTCGCAGCGCTGTCGAACGATCCGCTCGGTGAGTTCTCTCCGGCGTTGACCGAGGAAATCAACCTGCACGCCACGGTGCGTTTGGCGAAACTGGCGCGCGAGGCCGGTGTCAGCCGATTCATCTATGCCTCGTCGCAGAGTATGTACGGCGTTTCGAGTTCGGATGATGAGCTCGACGAGGACGCCAGCGAGAAGAATCCGGTCACGACCTACGCTCGCACCAAGTGGGCCGCCGAACTGGCCCTGCGAGAACTCGTGACACCACAGTTTACGGTCGTCTGCTTTCGCCCCTCGACGGTCTTCGGCGCTAGTCCGCGCCTGCGCTGCGACATCGTCTTCAATAACTTCGTCGCTTGCGCGGCCACTACTGGCGCGATCCAGATTAAGAGTGATGGCACACCCTGGCGTCCCGTCGTCCACATCAAGGACGTCTGCCAGGCCTTCATCGCTGGATTGGCGGCGCCGGCGTCGCTGGTCTCGGGCCGTTCGTATAACGTCGGCCTGGGCGGCGGCAATTATTCCGTGCGTGAGCTGGCCGAGGCGGCCGCCCGCGCCGTGCCCGGGAGCACGTTGACCTACACCGGCGAGCATGGGAACGACTCGCGTACCTACCGGGTCAGTTTCGCTCGCATCCTGAGTGAGTTGTCGGCGTGGTATCAGCCGTCTTGGGATCTGGACCGCGGTGCTCAGGAGCTGATTGCCTTGTTCGGCCGCACCGGGTTCACCGAATCACACTTCCGCGGCCGGACGACCAATCGACTGGCTCAACTCAAGTATCTCTCGGACGCAGGACGCGTTGATGCCGAGCTCCGCTGGTAGCATGCCGCCGCCCACTTCATTCGCCATCACGGAATGCCGCATTTGCGCGAGCCCGCGCCTCGAGCTCGTCGTGGACCTGGGCGATCAGCCACTGGCCAACAGCCTGCGCCGCGATCGCGCGGAAGTGCTGCCGGTCTTTCCGCTGCGGATTTGCCGCTGTGCGGCGTGCGGAACCATTCAACTGACGGAAACAATCGCCCCCGAAAAGCTCTTCGAACACTACGTGTGGGTCACGGGCACCTCTGAAGGCGCGCGCCTGTATAGCCGCCTCTTCTTCGACCGCATGGTAGAACGCGCCCCTCATCGCCGACTGTTCGTGGTCGAGGTGGCGAGTAACGACGGCACCTTCCTCAAGCCGTTCCTGGCTCATGGCGACCGCGTGCTCGGCGTTGATCCGGCGCGCAACATTGCCGCGATGGCTGAAGCGGCCGGGGTCCCAACGGTCGCCGAATTCTTCGGGCTCGAGGTGGCCCGTCGCATCGTCAAGCGCGAGGGGCGTGCGGATTGTGTGTTCGCGAGAAATGTCATTCCTCACGTCGCCAATGCCAACGATGTCGTCGCTGGAATGGCTTACTGCCTCAGCGATGAGGGCGTAGGGGCGATCGAGTTTCACCGCGCCGACGTGATTCTCGAGCAGCTTCACTACGACTCGGTCTATCACGAACACCTGTACTTTCATTCACTCCACAGCATCCGCCGCCTGTTGGCGAGATCGGGCCTGGTACCGTTTGACGTGACGACCAGTCCGATTAGCGGCGGCTCGTTCGTGGTTTACTTCGCGAAGGGCAGTCGTCCGGCGACCGCGGCCTACGCCTCTGCGCTGCAGGACGAAGAGGCGCTCGGAATTGGTGAGGCTGGTCCGTGGCGGGAGTTTGCCCGCCGCTGCGAGCGGCACCGCCTGCTGCTGCGGTCGTTGGTGGAGGAGAAAAAGGCGGAAGGCAAGCGCATCGTCGGCTATGGTGCCTCCGCGCGCAGTTCGACGATGCTCAACTACTGCGGCATTGACCATCGTTTGCTTGACGTTGTCATCGACCGGTCCCCGTTGAAGCACAACACCTACACCCCGGGCACCGATATTCCGATTGTGGCACCGGCGGACGCTTTCGCGCTCAACCCCGACGTGATCCTTCTGCTGGCCTGGAATTTCCGTGACGAGATCCTCGCCCAGATCAAGGCCGAATATGGGTGGACCGGCCAGGTGATCGTGCCCCTGCCTGGTGACCCGGCCGTGGTCGACTTAGTATGAAGTTCATCGAAGCCGGTCTGCCAGGAGTCTGGCTGATTGAGCCAGACGTGTTCGCCGATGAACGCGGCGCATTTCGGCGGACTTACTGCGCTCGTGAGTACGCGGCGCAGGGCCTGGCGAATACCGCGGTGCAAGGCAACGTGTCCGAGAACCCTCACCTCGGCACGCTGCGGGGATTCCACTTTCAGGTCGCACCTTTTGAGGAAGCAAAGACCATCACGTGCCTGTAGGGCGCGCTGTTCGACATCGTCGTCGATTTGCGGCCTGGGTCTCCCGGCTTCATGAAGTGGGTGTCCGTCGAGTTTTCGGCCGCTGATCGCCGCAGCCTATACGTGCCGGCCGGCTGCGCTAACGCATGGCTGACGGTCGCGCCCATGACCACCGTGCACTACTACATGAGCGAGTTTTACTCGCCAGCGTCGTATCGTGGATTTCGCTACGACGATCCGGCGTTCGGTTTCCGATGGCCCATTCAACCGCAGTTGATCTCGGAGAAGGACCGCGCGTTTCCCGATTTCGACGTCGCGTCCCTGGTTCGGGGCTGAGGCGATATGCGGGTGCTGATCACCGGCAGTGGGGGGTTTCTCGGGCGGTACCTCACGCCCCTGCTCGCCGCGCATGATGTCCTGTGTCTCGTGCGATCAACCGAGGGAAACAACACCAGCGCTGTGCGCCAGGTCGCGGGCGATCTCACCACCGACGGTCCCTGGCAGCAGGCCGTCGAGGAGTTCGCGCCAGAATGGTGCTTCCACCTGGCGTGGGACGGGTTGCCCGATTATTCGCTCGAGCGTTGCCGAGCGAACCTTGATGCCAACGTCGGGTTGATTCAGACGCTGGCCCGGGCCGGCGTGCGACGCGTAGTCGTGGCAGGGACCTGCTGGGAATACGGGCGAACCCACGGGCCTCAAAGAGAAGACGCGACGCCGGTAGACTGTGGCGTGTTCGCGGCCACCAAGCATGCCGTCCGCGCGATGCTCGACGCGGTCGCGCGCGAGTGCGGCTTCGACTATCGGTGGGCGCGCGTGTTTTTCGCCTATGGTGCTGGTCAACGTGGCTCATCGTTGATTCCACATCTCCGTGACAGCCTGACCAGCGGAACGCCCCCGGCCGTGCGGGAACCGGCTGCCCTCCAGGACTTCATTCACGTGGCCGACGTGGCCCGCGGCCTGTTGGCTCTGGCGCAGTGTGACGCGGCGTCAGGCGTTTACAACCTGGGCAGCGGGGAGGCAACGAGTGTCGGCGCGGTGGCCAACCTGGTGGCCCGTCACTATGGTCGTAGTCCCGCCTTCGCGGCAACATCAACCGGGACCGGGTTCTGGGCCGACATGAGCCGGACCACCGCCGCCACGGGGTGGCGCCCAACAACTGGTCTCGCTGCTGGGATCGACCTCACGCTGCGCGCGATGGACGAGGCGGCATGAGCCGACCGGTCCAAGCCGCGATTCTGTGCGGTGGTTTGGGGACTCGATTGCGGCCTCTCACCGACACGATGCCGAAGCCGATGGCTCCGGTCAACGACCGCCCGTTCCTCGCGTACCTCGTGCAACAGCTTCGGGAGCAGGGCATTACCCGGATCATCATGCTGACGGGTTATCGCGGCGAGATGATCCGGGACTACTTCGGCGACGGCACTCCGTCAGGAGTCGACATTTCTTACTCGCACGGTCCCGCCGAATGGGAAACGGGACGCCGCGTGTGGGAAGCACGGGACCAGCTCGCCGATCGTTTCATGCTCCTCTACTCCGATAACTATGCACCGTTCGACCTCGATCAGCTGCTGGCATGTCACGAGTCGCATGGCTCCGCCGCCACCGTGATCGTTCAGGCCAAGCGCGACGCTAACATTCGCCTGGCAGACGATGGCAAGGTCGATCTTTACGACCGTACTCGAACCGCGCCTGGCCTTGCGTTCGTCGAGATTGGCTACATGATTGTGGAGCGCGATCGCGTATTGCCGGCCATCGGCGATCCCGACGCCAGCTTTTCGGTCGCCTTGCAGCGCCTGGCCGAGGCGGGCCAGCTTGGCGCCCTCGTCACGACGGATCCCTACCACAGCATTTCCGACCTCGAACGCTTGCGCTTGACCGCGCGGTACTTGGCCCCCAAGCGAATCGTGCTGATCGATCGCGACGGCACGATCAACTCGCGGCCCCCTCGGGCGGAGTACGTCACGAGTTGGGAACAGTTTCACTGGGTGGATGCAACCGTTGAGGCAATGCGGCAGCTAGCGGCTCAGGGATTCAAGTTCATCGTGCTGTCGAATCAAGCCGGCATCGCCCGCGGGATGGTCACAGAGCACGCGCTGCAGGCGCTGCACGACCGGATGTGTGGCGAGCTTCGTGACCAGGGCATTGAGATTCTGGCGGTCTACGTGTGTCCTCACCATTGGGACGATGGGTGCTCGTGCCGCAAGCCGGCGCCAGGCATGTTCTTCAGGGCGTCGGCCGAACATCACGTGCGGCTGAATCGCACACTGTATGTGGGCGATGACCCGCGCGACAGCTTGGCGGCCTACCGTGCCGGGTGCTTGAGCGCGCTCGTCGGACCCGAGCGGCACGGCGCTGATGACGGGCCAGAGAAGCCTGAACGGACTGCCGAAACCCTGCCGACCCTCGTGCCTTGGATGGTGGAGCAGTTTGAGGCGTGGGAGTGCGTGCCGTGACCAGCGACCCAATCGTGGAACACCCGCCCGTCGTGTCCGTTACGCCCGTGAGCCGAATGCGTTCTGCCGCACCGTTACCTCGAGCCGTGACCACGATTACGCCCCAGCGCCTGAGTCTCGCCGGGGGCGGGACCGATCTGCCCGGCTTCTACAGCAGTCACGGCGGCGCCGTGATCAGCGCGACCATCGACAAGTACATCTATGTCACGGTCAAGCGCCACAGCCCGCTGTTCAACGAGGTCTACCGGCTCAGCTACTCACAGACCGAACACGTTAACGCGCTGAATGAAATCCAGAACGACGTGGCGCGGGAATGCTTGCGCCTGGTTCACGTCGATCCGCCACTGTTCATTGCCACCGCGTCAGACTTACCGGCCTCCTCGGGACTCGGTTCATCGAGCAGCTTTGCCGTCGGCTTGCTCTATGCCCTCCACGCGATGCGGGGTGAGAATGTCGCCGCCGGCCAACTCGCCGAAGAAGCCTGTTGCGTCGAAATCGAGAAGCTGAAGCGGCCGATCGGCAAGCAGGACCAGTACGCGGCCGCGTTTGGCGGCCTGAACTACATCACCTTCCAGCCCGATGGCCGGGTTCAGCTGGATCACGTCTGGCTACCGGACAACGGCGTCGAGTCGATGTTTCGCAACAGCATGCTGTTCTGGACTGGCATGCAGCGGGAAGCCGGCGTCATTCTGGGCGAACAGCGGGACAACATTCTAGACACCGGTGCGACCTTGATTCGGATGCGCGACATGGCGGCGCACTGCCGCGACGTGCTGCTGCAGTATCCCGATGATCCGCGGCGGCTCGGCGCTATCCTCGATGAGGGGTGGCGGGCGAAGAAGAGCTTGGCGAGTAAGATCAGCTCCACGCAGATTGACGCCTACTACGCGAGGGCGCGAGCGGCCGGTGCGATTGGGGGCAAGCTGGCGGGCGCCGGTGGTGGGGGCTTCCTGTATCTAGTGGTGCCGCCGGAAGCGCAAGACTCGGTTCGCGACGCCCTTCCCGAAATGGTGGATGTTCCTGTCCACTACGAACCGCGAGGCGCACGCCTGCTTTCGGTCGTGCAGGGTTGATGTCAGCGGACACATTCACGCTCCACAAGGTCGAACAATGAAGAATTACACGGCACCGGCAGGGTCCACGATCACCCTCGACAATGGCACCGAACGGACGACGGTGGATCTCTACTCGCGTGAGGGTCTCGACCTGCTCTCGAACCTCTGGATCAAGGCCGGTGCCGAACATCGCCTGATGTACGAGCCGACCTGGCTCGGCCGCCCCATCATTCAGTTCCCAACCGATGTCGTTGCAGTTCAGGAACTGTTGTGGACGGTGCGGCCTGACGTCGTGATCGAGACCGGCGTTGCCCACGGTGGCTCGCTGGTGTTGTCCGCCTCCATTCTCGAGTTGCTCGGCAAGGGCAAGGTGGTGGCCGTCGACATCGAGATTCGCGCGCACAACCGTGCCGCGATCGAGGCACACCCGCTGGCCCATCGCATCGAGCTCATCGAAGGCTCGTCGATTGCGGACGACACCGTGGCCGCGGTCCGCCGCGCCGTCGGTGATGCCAAGACCGTGGTGGTCTTCCTCGACAGTAATCACACTGAAGCGCACGTCTTCCGCGAGCTCGAACTGTATGGCGAAATGGTCACGCCGGGCAGTTACCTGGTCGCCCATGACGGCGCACAGGCCTGGGTTTCCGATATTCCTCGCGGCAAGCCCGAGTGGAAAGATGATCATCCGCTGACCGCGATTCACAGATACGTCGCGCTCCACCCGGAGTACAAGATCGAGCCTCATTGGACGCGACTGGGTATAACCTCATCGCCCGACGGTTGGCTGAAGAAGGCGGGACCGGCCGGGTCCACGGAGAACGGCAACTGAACGTGTCACCGGCAAGCGATCGCCTCGCGGTTTATACCGAGGCCGAAGCACTGGCCCTGGTCCGGCTCCGGTACTGGCAGCACCTCCTGAACGAGATGCTCAAGGCCGGCGCGTTCAACATCCCCGTCCACTTGGCCTTCGGCCACGAGGCCGCCGCGGTCGGCATCGATCTAACCATGCAGGCCGACGATGCACTCTGTCTTACCCATCGCAATGGCGCCTACAATCTGGCCCGTGCCAAGTCGCTGGCGCGCGAGCTCGAGCACTATCGCCTGCAGACGGGCGACGCACGAACCGGCGAGATGGCCTCAATGAACCTGGCGATTGCGAACACTGGCATCGCGTATTCGTCAAGCATTCTCGGCAACAACCTAGCTGTTGGTTCGGGCATTGCGATGAATCGGAAGCTGCTCCGCCGCCCTGGGGTCGTGTTTGTCCTAACGGGCGACGGCGCGATGGAAGAAGGTGTCTTCTGGGAGTCGCTTATCTTCGCCCGCAGCCACGGCCTCGCCCTCGTCATCGTACTCGAGAACAACGACTTCTCGCTCGGTTCCACCATCGAACAGCGGCGGTGCCCCATCGACCTCTCGGTCGTGTGCAGCGGACTCCACATTAACTACCGGCAGGCGTCCGGGGCGGAGTTGCCGGCGGTGAAAGCCGCCTTGCAGGGGGCCCGCGACGAGGCTGCCGCTGGTCATCCATCGGTTGTCGAGCTGGACATCATGACCTTCAACCAGCATGCTGGGCCGACGCCCGGGTGGGCCACCGATCCCCGCCGGATCGCCCTCGAGGACGGGCTGTTGATGGGCGACGATGCGGCAGATCCCCTCGTGCAGCTGCAGGTCGCCATCGGCGCCGAGAAGTTTGACCAGCTGGCGGCGCAAGTGCGCCAGGACCATCACGTTGTCTAAGCCGACCTACATCCAACACATCGTCGGCCAGGTGAACACGGTCACCGCTGGCTGCGGACCCATTTTCATCTACGGCGAGAACATCAACTACGGCTCCTGCATCGGCGGCCTTGCCCGCGGCCTGACGGTGAATCCCGCTGGTTGCATCCAGAACGTCGGCAACTGCGAACTCACGCACGTCGGCCTGGGCCTCGGCATGCTCCTCGACGGTGGCCAGGCTGCGCTGTTTGGCAAGCAGCTCGATTTCGTCGTGCTTGGCCTTGAGCAGGCGTGTAATACCTTCAATTTCATCCGCGCCTTCCGGCCGCGCAGCACCTGGGGTAGTTTTACGATTTTCGTTATCGTCTGCGACCAGGGTTATCAGGGGCCGCAGTCGAGCTTCAATGGCGCTGGGGATTTTGCGTCGCTGGCCAACATCCCGGTCTACTGCCTCAATGGCGCCGAAGATGTCGCGCGCGTGGTCGGCCGCCACTTTGCCAGTCCGGGCTTCCGCGTCATCTGCCTCAGCCAGCGCCAATTTGGCGCCCCGGCGCTCGAGACGGGGCTCGCCTGGGCGGCTGATGACGAGAGCATTTTCCGCTACCAGTCTGGCGATGACGCCACGATTGTCAGCATGAATTTCTCGTTGCGCGACACGCTGGCCATGGCGGCACGGCTGCAGGGGGAGGGCTTCGAGAGCGACCTCTTTCACGCCAACTTCATCCCGGGTATGGACCTCAGCCGGCTCATGGATTCCTGCCGGCGGACTAAGCGCCTGATTCTCGTCGACGATTCGAAGACGGTCACGAAGTTCGGGGACGCGATCGTGGCCGAGGTCGTCGAGCGCATGCCGGAGGTCGGGGTGTTGTCCCTGCATCGCCGCGGTTGCGCCGACGTCGACTATGGCGCCAACGATGATCGGTTCGTGCCCGACACCGATAAGGCCTTGGCATTTCTCCGGCGCGCCTGAAGCGCGCCACAGCGGAGCACCGGCGGTGTGTCGCCGCACTCCGGCACCGATCAGACCCTCTATGAAACGCATTTTGGTCACCGGTTCCCAGGGCTACCTTGGTAGCGTCCTGACGCCGTACCTCGTCCAGGCCGGCTTCGACTGCCTCGGCTACGACGCGGGCTTTTTCGAGCCCTGCTTGCTCTATCCGGCGGTGGCGACTCCGACCGCGCGCCGAGATGCGCGCGACATCACCGAGTCGGATCTCGACGGCATCGACGCGGTCGTGCACCTGGCCGGCATTTCGAATGACCCGATGGGCAAGCTGGACGTGTCGCGGATCTACGACCCGACGCGGTCGTACAGCCTGGCGATCGCGACGCTTTGCAAGCAGCGCGGCGTGAAGTTCATCTTCGCCTCCAGTTGTTCGGTGTACGGCCTGGGTGGTGATGAACTGCTTACCGAAACGTCAGCGACGCAGCCGCAGACGCCCTACTCACTCAACAAACTGCAGATCGAGGGTGATCTGAGGGCGATCGCCGACGACACGTTCTCACCAATCGCGTTGCGATTTGCGACGGTGTTTGGCGACTCCCCACGACTCAGGTTCGACGTCGTCGTCAACATGCTGACCGGGATGGCGGCGTCGAGCGGCAAGATCGTGCTCAATTCCGACGGCCGATCGTGGCGGCCCAACCTTCACATCCTCGACGTCTGTCGTGCCGTGCACCGTGCCATCGACCTGGACTACACCGGTGGTGACCTACTGGTGCTGAATATCGGCGATGAAGCCAACAACCTGCCGGTGATCGAGATTGCCAGAATCGTGCAGCAGTCAGTCCCCGGATGCGAGCTGAAGTACCTGGCAGATAATCCCGAGCTCGATCGCGACGGATTGATTGGCGACCGCAAGGTCAAGAGTGGCGTCGACACCCGGACTTACAAGGTCTCGTTCGCGCGCGTCAAGCAGGTGTTCCCCGGGTTCGCTTGTGAATGGACCGTGGCCGATGGCGTGCGCGCCATGGTCGCGCGGTTCCAGGCGCTGGGGTTTGATGAACAGATGTTCAAGCGGAGGGGCTTCTATCGACTCCAGGAGTTGGAGTACCTCCACGGTCACGGCTATCTCTCTGACGATCTGCGCTGGCAGCAGGCGCGGCCGGCATGATCGGTGGCGGCGTCGATGGCGGCGCAGGTTCGCCGGTTCTAGCCGACGTTTGGCTTGGAGGCCGCCTCGGTCTTGAGGGCCTGCAGATAGCTCTGACTGCCGGCCGTGTTTTCAGCCGGCGCCCACTGCGCCATTTCCTTCCAGCTCTGCAGCTCGTACTGGCCCATCATTGTCTCGTAGGTAATCGTCTCGGCCAGGATGACGTACGTGTGCCAGGTGAAGGCCGGGACCTCGATCATCTGGACGCCTCCCCGTTCAAGGGTGGTGATCCGCGTGACCGTGCCGTGATCGTCGAAGAACAACACGGCGAGCTTGCCCGACAACAAGTGGATGTGTTCGATTTTCTCGTCGCCCGGATGCAGGTGCGGCTGCATGTACGAGTCTGGCAGCATGAAGTTGACGACGCGATTGAACTCGGCCCCGGGCGTGTGCAGAATCTTTGGATGTCGGCGTCTCGTCGCGGCCGCGGCGCGACCAAGGCCGTCACTGATTTCTTCCGAAGTGAGCTGCGGCAATTCGACCGTTGGCATGTACCCATTCTGCCACGGGAGGTGACGAGGTGCCACGGCGCCCCGGCGGCAGTGATCGTCGCTGACCATGCCTACACAGCCTGACGGCCTGCCGGGCTTGCTTCGGCGCCTGTGGCGCTGCATCAGTACCAGCCGGCGACGGCAGTTCTGGCTGCTCATGGGGCTGATGCCGATCAGCGCCATCGCCGAAGTGGTCAGCCTGAGTGCCGTCTTCCCGTTCTTGGGGGCGTTGGTGGCGCCGGAGCGGCTGCTGGAACGCCCATTCGTCGCGAGTGCGGCCGGCACGCTCGGAATCACGTCGCCCGAGCAGTTAATGCTGCCGTTTACCATTGCCTTTGTCGCGGCCGCCGTGATCGCCGGGGCCATTCGCATGTTCCTGATGTGGGCCAGCATTCGGCTCGCGGTGGCCACCGGGTCCGACATCAGCACGGAAGCGTATCGTCGCACCCTGTATCAGCCGTATCCAGTGCACGTGGCGCGCAACAGCAGCGAGGTTATCAGCGGCGTCACCGACAAAGTGAACGGCGTGGTCTTTGGCGTGGTCTTGCCGTTGCTGACACTGATCGGCTCGATTGTGCTGGTCGTTGCAGTGACGCTGACGTTGGTCGCGATCAGTCCGGGCGTTGCTTTGGCCTCCACGGTCGTGTTCGGGGGGTGTTACGGTTTGTTCACTTGGGTAGCGCGCCGCCGTCTGCGCCGGAACAGTGAACTGGTGGCGCGTGAACAGATACAGGTGTTGAAGGCGTTGCAGGAAGGCCTGGGCGGCATTCGGGATGTGCTGCTCGATGGGTCCCAGTCGGTCTATTGTGAGATCTACCGTCAGGCCGACTTGCCGCTGCGCCGAGCGCATGGCAACAACGCGTTCATCGGCCAGAGCCCACGCTACTCGATGGAAGCATTCGGCGTGGTCCTGATCGCTGTCCTGGCCTACACCCTTCATGGGCAGCCCGGCGGCGTAGGGACGGCGCTGCCGGTGCTGGGAGCGCTGGCGTTGGGCGCCCAGCGGCTGTTGCCCGCGCTGCAGCAAAGCTACTTCACGTGGGCGAGTATCGCCGGCACGCAGGCATCCCTCGCCAACATGGTGGAACTGCTGGAACAACCGCTCGACACGGTGGCCGCGCGACCGGTGGCCACACCCCTGCCATTCAAGTCGGCAATCCAGTTCAACGGGGTGCACTTCCGGTATACGCCCGATGGCCCGTGGGTGATACGCGCGCTCGACCTCACCATCCCGAAAGGCGCCCGCATTGGCTTTGTCGGGACCACCGGTAGTGGCAAGACCACGCTCATGGACTTGCTGATGGGGTTGCTGGCACCGACGGAAGGTGAGTTATTAGTGGATGGGCACCGGGTCGGCGTCGATAACCTGCAGTCCTGGCAGCGGACCATTGCCCACGTCCCGCAGAGCGTCTTCCTTTCGGATGCGACGATGGCCGAGAATATTGCGTTTGGCGTTCCTCGTCACGCCATTGACCTGGATCGGGTCCGTCTCGCTGCCAGGCAGGCCCAGATTGCCGACTTCATTGAGTCTCGGCCGGAAGGCTACAGTGCCGTCGTCGGCGAGCGCGGCGTC
>SXGR01544592.1_pt1 | contig 12793 bp, 12 predicted proteins | sample 3174711 | NCBI WGS metagenome assembly SXGR01 (sample SAMN11356860, study PRJNA531348) | freshwater metagenome | isolation source: freshwater sample F1-60 | place: China: Fuxian Lake, Yuxi | collected 2017-12-25
CGATGTCGGCATCGCCGTTGGCAATCGACTGCGCACCGAGCATTGCGGCCTTGAGCCCCGATCCGCAGACCTTGTTTATAGTCATCGCGGGGACCATGTCCGGGAGTCCCGCCCAGATCGCGGCCTGGCGCGCGGGGTTCTGGCCCACGCCCGCAGCGAGCACCTGGCCCATGATCACTTCGGAGACCTGGTCCGGGGACACACCGGCGCGCTCCAGCACCTTGCGAATGACGTGCGCGCCCAGCCTCGCAGCCGGCACGCTCGCAAGCGCGCCGCCGAATTTGCCGATCGGTGTGCGTGCTGCGCCTACGATAACGATCTCTTCCATGTCAGTTCTCCTGTGTTGCTTTCTGTTTTACGTAACGTCCGGGAGCGGCTTCGATGCCAGGGTATTGCGCATTGCCCGCTGCGCGCGGCGCGGGGTGCATCGGACCCCTGCGCGCGGCGAGCCACGCCGACCAGCGTGGCCACCAGCTTCCCTGCGTTTCCGCGGCGCCGGCGAGCCAGGCTTCGGCGTCCCGGGGATAGGGGCCACCGCTCCAGTAGCCGCGCTTTGCCTTGGAGGCCGGATTAATGACGCCGGCCACGTGGCCGCTCGCGCCGAGCACGAATTCCTTGTCGCCGCCAAGGTGCGCAAGCGAACGGTACGCCGAGCGCCAGGGCACGATGTGGTCTTCCCGCGTCGCGAGGATGAATGCCGGCACGGCGACCTTCCCGAGGTCGACATCCACGCCGCAGTTCTTCACCGCACCGGGGACGCAGAGCCTGTTCTCGAGGTAGGTGTTTCGCAGGTACCAGGCGTACATCGGACCGGGCAGGTTGGTGCTGTCTGAATTCCAGTACAGCAGGTCGAAGGCGGCGGGTGAGCTGCCCTTCAGGTAGTTGTTAACCACGTAGGGCCAGATGAGGTCGTTGGCCCGCAGGCTGGAGAACACGGTCGCAAGGTCTGCGCCGGGGAGCACGCCGCCTGCGCCGAGGTTCGCTTCGCGCTGTGCGACGCTCGCCTCGTCAACGAAGAGCCCGATCTGCCCGGTCTCGTGGAAATCCAGCATCGTCGTCAGATAGGTGGCGCTGGCGACGAGATCCTCACCCCTGGCCGAGAGCACGGCGAGCGCAGCGCCGAGCAGCGTCCCGCCGACGCAGAAACCGAGCGCGTTCACCTTGTCGGCGCCGGTGACGTCGCGCGCGACACGGAAAGCATCGAAAACACCGAGTTGCAGGTAGTCGTCCCAGGTGTGATGCCCCTGGTCGGCCTGCACGTTGCGCCAGGACACCATGAACACGGTGTTGCCGCGCTCGACGGCGAAGCGCACGAACGAGTTTTCCGGCGCCAGATCGAGGATGTAGAACTTGTTGATGCAGGGAGGCACCATGACGAGCGGCCGCGCGCCGGTTTCGGGCGTCGAGGGTGCGTACTGGATGAGTTGCATCAACGCGTTTTCGTACACCACTTCGCCGGGCGTGACGGCGAGATTGCGGCCGACCTCGAAGGCGCCCTCGTCGGTCTGGCTGATGTGTCCCTTCCTTGCGTCCTCGAGCAGGTTGGCGAGCCCCTTGGCGATGCTCTCGCCGCGCGTATCGATGGCGGCACGCAGCACTTCGGGATTGGTAGCAGGGAAGTTCGCCGGGCACATCGCATCCACCCACTGGCGCGTGGCAAAGCGCAGGCGCTCCCGTGCCTGCCCCTCGAGCGCGGCGGCATCGGCGAGCGAAGTCAGGTAGTTCGAGACAAGCAGGTAGGACTGCTTCAGGTAGTCGTAGTACGGGTTCTCGCGCCATTCGCGGGCGGAGAAACGCCGGTCACCCGGCTCGGGCTTTGCCACCGGTTCAACGTCCGCCCCCTGCTGACGCTTCAGCATGGCGCCCCAGAGCAGCATCTGCTTGTCGAGGTACTCGGCCTGCAGCAAAGCGGCCCGCGGCGAATCTCCGGGGCCCGGCAGCCCTGCCGGCATGCCGGCAGCCATGCCCATCCAGGCGCGATGCATGTCGCCGGATTGTGCAAGTGCGGAAAGCAGGTTTTCGGGGGAGTTCAACTCAACGGGGCCAAGACGGGATAACGAGGTATTTTGCGCCGCACAATCGAGCGCCGTCAACCGCTACCGCACCGGCTTAGTGGATGTCCCCGACGATGACCCTGACCAGCGCGATCAAGCCCACGCCGAGCCCGATCAGGACCGCCTGCTGGGCGGTGGCGCGCAATTCGGGTCGCTTGTGCAATCCCGGGATCAGGTCCGCCACCGCAACATCGATCATGCTCGCGGCGACGACGCCGAGGAGCACCGGCTCCCAGCCGGTGAGCTGCTGCAGTCCGTAGTAACCGAGCACACCGCCGACAACCGTTGCCATGGACGAGAGCACGTTCAGCGCAAAGGCCTTGGCGCGCGTATAGCCCGAATGCAGCAGGATGACGAAGTCGCCGACCTCCTGCGGAATCTCGTGCGCGACGATGGCGATCGCGGCGACGATGCCGAGCTGCGTGCTCTCCATGAATGCAGCCGCGATCAGGATGCCATCAAGGAAGTTATGCACCGTGTCGCCGACCACGATCAGCGCACCGCTGCGCCCGTGATCGTGGTCGTGCTTGACTTGCACGTGCTCGATCTCGTCGTGGTCGTGCGAGTGTCGCCACAGCAGCAGCTTCTCGAGCAGGAAAAAGCCGAGGATGCCGAACAGGATCGCCATCGACGTGCGGTATGGGTTGCCGTGCTCGAAGGCATGCGGGATGACGTCGAGGAACGCGGCGCCGAGCAGCGCGCCGATGGCGAAGGACACCAGCGTCGGCACCCATTTCGCGCGCACAGTGAGCGCGAACGCCGCGGCGGCGGCCGAAAGCAGCCCGCCGGCGAGACACGCCGCCACGATCCAGCCCAGTGTCATCTCAAAAAGGAATCTATCCGCAACAAAGTTGCATATTCTACTTCATCCCGCGGCTCAGCCACTGAGCCAGATGAACGCCGACATGCGCTCGGTGGTGCGATCGCGGCGAAATGAGTGGAAGCGCGCCGCGTCCATATATGTGCAGTAGCCGCCGCCGTGGACGCGCTCGACGCCGCGCGACGCCAGCCGCTGCCGCGCAACCGCATAGAGGTCGAGCAGCCAGTGCCCCGGACGCGTCGGTGTAAACGCGGATGCCGCGCGCGCATCGCGGGCGAGAAACGCCCCGCGCACCTCCGCGCCAACTTCGTAGACCGTGGGGCCGATCGCCGGCCCGAGCCAGGCGACGGTTCTCGCCGGATCGACCCGCATCGCATCCAGCGTCGCTTCGATCACGCCCGCGCAGAGGCCGCGCCAACCGGCGTGCGCTGCCCCCACCACGCTGCCGTCGTCCAGCGCGAGGAGCACCGGCATGCAATCGGCGGCGCGCACCACGCAGACCACGCCCGGCGTGCGCGTGTAAGCCGCGTCCGCCTCGGGCCTGCCCGATACCCCGTCGGCATCCAGCACCATGGTTCCGTGCACCTGCTTGAGCCACGCCGGTTCGCGCGGCAGCGCAGCCAGCGGGTCGACCGACAGCCGCGTAGTGACGAACGCGCGTACACCCGCAGGCACACCCCAGTCCGGATAGACCGCGTCAATCATGTTCAATAGCGCCGCAGCTCTTCGATAAGCCTGGCCATGTCCTTGGGAACGGGTGCGTGCCAGGTCATCTGCTCGCCGCTCCTCGGGTGCACCAGCGAAAGCTCGGCGGCGTGCAATGCCTGGCGCGGAAACGTGGAGGTATGCCGCGTACCGCGCCGGTAGACGGGGTCGCCGACGAGCGGATGGCGGATGTGCTGGAAATGCACGCGGATCTGGTGCGTGCGGCCGGTCTCCAGGCGACATTCCACCAGCGCGGCGTGCCCGAAGCGCTCCAGCACACGGAAGTTGGTGCGCGCCTCCTTGCCGCGGCTGGTGACCGCCATGCGCGTACGCGAACGTGCATCGCGGCCCACCGGCGCGTCGATCAAGCCGCTTGCGCGCGGATCGCCCTGCACCACCGCGAGGTACACGCGCTTCACGCTGCGCGTGGCGAGTTGCGCAGCGAGATTCGCCTGTGCAGAGACGTTCTTTGCCACCACGAGCAGGCCGCTGGTGTCCTTGACCAGCAGCTGCACGATGCCCGCTCGCGGCACGCCGGCGAGCGCCGGCGCATGCGCGAGCAGCGCGTTCAGCAGGGGCCGGTCGGGCACGCCGGCGCCGGGATGCACCACCAGCCCGGCGGGCTGGTCGATGACGACCAGGTCGGCGTCCTCGAAAACCACCTTGAGCGGCATGCGCTGGGCGCGTGGCGCCATGGCTTCGGGCACCCTGGGTGGCACGAGGTCTATGCGCTCGCCCCCGGAAATGAGGCGTTTTGCTTCCGACGGTGACCCATCCAGCCGGATATGGCCTTCCTTCAGCCAGGCCTGCAGCCGGTTGCGCGAATACTGCGGAAACATCTGCGCCAGCGCCTGGTCGAGACGCATGCCGGCGAGCGTTGCGGGCACCAGTTCGGACATCGGCGCGGCAAGCGCACTTTCCCAGTCCTGCGGCTCGCGGGCGGTATAATTTTCCCCCATGAACAGAAGTTTACTTGCGATCCTCGTATTGGCCTGCGCGATCCTGGCCGGTGGCTGCTCGATGCTGGGATCCAGTGGGGACGAGACTGCCGGCTGGTCGGCGCAGCGGCTCTATGGCGAAGCCAAGGATGCGATGGCGAACCGCAATTACGCCACCGCGATCAAGTACCTTGAAAAGCTGGAGGCGCGCTACCCGTACGGGCGCTTTGCCCAGCAGGCGCAGCTCGAAGTAGCCTACGCCTACTGGAAGGAAAACGAGCGTGCCTCCGCGGTCGCCGCGGCGGACCGCTTCATCACGCTCTATCCTGACCATCCGAATGTCGATTACGCGTACTACCTGAAGGGACTGATCAACTTCAACGAGAACACGGGCCTGTTCACGCGTTTCGCCGACACTGACCTCTCGGACCGCGACCCCAAGGCCACGCGGGAGGCGTTCGATGCCTTCCGCGAGCTGGTGACGAGGTTCCCGAAGTCGAAATACGCCGACGATGGCGCGGCGCGCATGCGCTACCTGTTGAACGCGCTTGCCCAGCACGAGGTGCATGTCGCGCGCTACTACATGAAGCGCGGGGCCTTCGTCGCCGCCGCGAACCGCGCGCAGTTCGCGCTGAAGAGCTACCCGCAGGCCCCCGCGATCGAGGAGGCAGTGTTCATCATGGTGAAGGCCTACGACGCGCTGGGAATGGAAGATCTGCGCAACGACGCCGACCGCGTAATGCGCAAAAATTTCCCCGAAAGCAAGTACCTCACCGGCAAGGCGACCCGAAACGTCCCGTGGTGGAAGCTCTGGGACCCGGAGTGGTAGGTTCAGAACAGGGGAACCTCACAGCGGTTCCCCCGTACCCCCTCCGCTAGAGTTTGATGTTCTCGTCCGCGATGTAGTCGCGGACGACCGTCTCGAAGTCCGCGTCCGCCTTGAATCCCATAGCAAGGGCACGCGTCGTCCGGATGGCGTTTGGCCAGCCCTGCACGATGGCGTCGATACGCGCATCCAGCTTCCAGCTCACTCGCGCCGCCACTTTCGCCCCGGCGACACGGCCTAGCGCTTCGATCATCTTTGGCAGCGGCTCGGTAATTCCGGGCAAGTTGACCACGCGGCCCGACGGCCAGGCGGACGCGGGCAGTTCGTGCGCATGGATGAACGCCTCGATGCAGCGCCGCGGAGAAAGCAGCCACACGCCGGTCTCCGGCCGCACCGGGCAGACATAGTCCACGCCGTTCAGCGGTTCACGGATCACCGCGCTGGCAAACGATGATGCGGCAAGGTTGGCCTTGCCGGGCCGCACTACGATGGTCGGCAGTCGCAACGAACGCCCGTCGAGGTACCCCTTGCGCGAGTAATCGTTCAGCAGGTACTCGCCAATCACCTTCTGAGTGCCGTAGGAAGTCTGCGGCGTCGGCGTCGTCGAATCGTCCAGCACCGGTGGCAACTCGCCGCCAAACGCAGCGACAGAACTCGTATAGACCACGCGCGGCGGCTTCGCGCACTTGCGCAGGCGCTCCAGCAGCACTTGCGTGCCGCCGAGGTTCACGCGCATGCCAAGGTCGAAATCCGCCTCCGCACCAGCGCTGACTACCGCGGCAAGGTGGAACACCGAAGCGGTATCCGGGGTGACCACCTGCTCCAGCGTTCTTGCGTCCGAGACATCCCCGGTCACCGTACTTACGCGGGAATCCGCCGGCAGGTTCGGCGGGAAACCGGCATCCAGCAGCGTGATACCCGAAATGTCCTGTTGCCTGCCGTCCGCCGCGGTGAGCCGGCCGCGCGCGAGCAGCGCTCTTGCGAGCTTCGAACCGAGGAACCCGCCGCCTCCGGTGATGACGATTTTCATCACTCGATTGTAGCGAAGAAAGCCTCGATGTCGCCGAGCACACGGGTCTGCCGCATCGGCGGCAGGCTGTCTCGCACCCGCCGCCCGTAGGCCTTGGAGTGCAGCCGCGGATCGCACAGCATCAACACTCCACGGTCACCGTCATCACGTATCAGCCGGCCCGCGCCCTGCTTCAACTGCAGGATCGCCTGCGGCAGCTGGTAATCCATGAACGGGTTGCCGCCTTCGGCACGCATCGCGTCGATATGCGCGGCGAGCACAGGGTCGTCTGGCGGCGCAAACGGCAGCTTGTCGATCACCACCACCGATAGCGCCTCTCCGCGCACGTCCACGCCTTCCCAGAACGACGCCGCGCCGAGCAGCACGGCGTTACCAAGTTCACGAAAGCGCTTCAGCAGCGCGCTGCGCGAACCGCTGCCCTGCACGAGCAACGGATACTCGATGCGGTCCTTCAGAAGCTCGTTTGCACGGCGCAGGGCGCGCAGCGTCGTGAACAGCAGGAACGCGCGCCCGCGGCTCGCCTGGAGCACGGGCAGCGCTGCCTCGATCACCGCCTCCGTGAACGTAGGATCGTTGGGATCCGCGGGCAGGCCCTTGGGCATGTAGAGCAGTGCCTGATTTTGAAAATCAAAAGGGCTGGGCCAGCCGCGCGTCTCGGCGTCTTCGATACCGATCTCGCGCTTGAAGTGCGAAAAATCCTCGCCCACGGCAAGGGTCGCGGACGTCAGGATCCAGGCGCGCGGATGGTCCTGCATCTGCTTGCGGAAATGCTCGCCCGTGTCGAGCGGCGTAACGTGAAGCTGAAGCGCCTGGCTGTAGACCTCGACCCAGCGCACGGCACGAGTGCCGTCCTTGGCGGTGGGAGAATCGCCCTGCTCCCTGAAGCGCGCGAGCACGGCGAGCGTCTCGGCGGCGCGGCGAGCGCACGTGCCGAGGCCCTCGGACCGCTCGGCCTGTGAGACGAGCGCTGCGGCGAACGATGCCAGCGCCGCGTCGAGCACGGCCAGCGCAGCATCGAAGCCGACGCTGCGCGAGGCCTGTGCGTACGCGAGCTTCGCCTGCTCTGCACCGAATACCAGGCGCAGGTCGCGAGCAGACTTGTCCAGCGCGGTGGCGGCGGCATCGAGTTCGCGTGAAACCCCGCCTGCCGCGCGCAGTTCGAGGCGCGCGTCCCGCGCGAGGTCGACCACGTAGCCGGTCGAGAGGCGCTCGCCGAAAAACATTCGCGCGGTGTCCGGCAACTGGTGCGCCTCGTCGAGGATCACGGTGTTGCAGGCAGGTAGAAGTTCGGCAACGCCTTCGTCTCGCAGCATCACGTCGGCGAAAAATAAATGGTGGTTGACGACGACGACATCGGCGTCGAGCGCGTTCTTGCGCGCCCGCATGACGAAGCATTCCTTGTAGCGCGGGCACTCCTGCCCAAGGCAGTTGTCGCGCGTGGAGGTGGCCTGCATCCATACCGGGGAATCCTCCGGCACCTCGGCAAGTTCCGCCTTGTCGCCAGAGGCGGTGACGCGGGCAAAATGCTCGATGGCGCGCAGCCACGCTGCTTCGTGCCGTGACCCGAGCGTCGATTCGGCCAGCGAGCGCTCCAGCCGGTGCAAGCATACGTAGTTTGCGCGCCCTTTCAGGAGCGCGAGGCTGGCACCGGAAGCGAGCGCGCGGCGAACCGCGGGAAGGTCGCGGTCATGGAGCTGGTCCTGCAGCGTTTTGGTACCCGTGGAGACGATGACCTTCCCCCCCGAAAGCAGCGCGGGCGCGAGGTAGGCAAAGGTCTTACCGGTACCGGTGCCGGCTTCAGCGATGAGTGTCCCGGTACGTTCGATCGCGGCGAGTACCGCCGTGGCAAACTCCAGTTGCTGGGGCCGCGGCCGGTAGCCCGCAACTTCCTGTGAAAGCGGACCGTCAGCGGCGAAAAGTCGCGCGAGGCGCTGCTGGTTTGTTCCGCTCAGTTCGCCAGCTCCTCGACCTTCACCCAGATGCGCCGCGATTCGGTGCCGCGGGACTGTGCGCTGGAGAGAATCCCGCGCTGGTCGCGATCCGAAGACTGCGCCGTTCCGCCGATCTCGAACCACTCGCCCAGCGGCGCGCTGACGGTGGTCGCGGCGCGATGCGAATGCACGGTGCCGAACGCGCCGGGCGTCTCGCGCTGCGGTGCGATTTCAAGCATCACGTTCTTGCCAGAGACGCGCGGCACGACTTCGAAGCCGGTGGCGATTTCCTGCATGGTGGTGCTGTCCTGCACGATCACACCGCCCGGGGTGCGGATGACCTGCCGCTGCTGCAATGGCCGCGACTGGCCGCTCGCGATCGTCGCGCGCCCGCCTTCGAGCACCTGCACGCGCTGGTCCACGCGTCCGTCCCGTGCTGAGCGCGAGTCCTCGACACGCACGCCGACGCTGCCAGGCGCGACGCCGACGGCAACGCCAGAGCGTTCGCCCGTCGCCGCTTCATCGAAACGCACCGAGATCACCAGCCGCCGCTGCGGCCGATCGATCGCCTCCAGCGCAGCCCGGATGTCCGCCAGATTGCGCGGGCTGGTGCGCACGATGAGCTGGTTGTACTGCCCGGTCATCGAACCACCGCGTTCCACCAAGGGCTGCAGGATGGGAATCACCTGCTCGGCCGTGCGGTGCCGCAGCGAGATGATTTCCAGGCTGCCCTGGGCCCGAGAGCCTGTCGCTGCAAGCACCAGGGCAAGGAAGGTGAGTAAACGCTTTACTTTCAGTGCCATTGACGCTAAATTACTTCAGGAATGAATTTCAATATACTGTATTTATTGTGTTTTTGTGCAACCCTTTCGGGTTGCACGACGCTTTCTAGCGGTCCGGTTTCAGACCCTGTCGCGGTTGCTTCGCCTGCGCCAGTGTCAGCGCCCGCGCCGCAACCCTCTACTGAGCAGGCTTCGCGTCGCGCGGAAGCCCTCCTGCAGGCCCTGCTCGCGCTCGGCATCGATTACCGCTACGGCGGCCAGTCTCCCACAACCGGGTTCGATTGCAGCGGCCTGGTGGCTCACGTCTACCTTGAAGCCTACGGTACGCGGCTGCCGCGGAATACCAAAGGACAGAGCCAGGTCGGCAACGCGGTCTCGAGCACGGAGTTGGAAGCCGGCGACCTGGTGTTCTTCAATACACTCAACCGGCCCTACTCCCATGTAGGCATCTACCTCGGCGACGGACGCTTCCTGCACGCACCCAAGGCCGGCGCGCGGGTGCGTGTCGAACGCATGGACGTCGCCTACTGGACCAAGCGCTTCGACGGGGCGAGGCGGGTCTCGCTCTAGCTTGACCTTTTAAATGGTAATTACCATTTGCACATGAAATCGATTCTCATTACTGTCCTGATGCTCGGCGCCGTCTCGGCTGCTCATGCGCAGAACAAGGCCCTCAATATCTACTCGTCACGCCACTACCAGACCGACGAAGCGCTCTACGCGAACTTCACGAAGCTGACTGGCATCAGGGTCAATCGCATCGAAGCTGGCGACGACGCCCTCATTGAGCGCATCCGCAACGAGGGCGAACGCAGCCCCGCCGACGTGCTGGTCACGGTGGACGCGGGTCGTCTCTGGCGCGCCGAGCAGCTGGGCATGTTCCAGCCGGTGAGGTCGCCGACGCTGGACGCGCGCATACCCGCAAGTTTCCGTGACCCCAACGGGCTCTGGTACGGCTTTTCACTGCGCGCACGGCTCATCGCCTATAACAAGGCCAGGGTAAAGCCTGCCGAAGTCGGGACCTACGAGGACCTCGCCGATCCGAAGTGGAAGGGACGCGTCTGCATGCGCTCTTCGTCGAACATCTACAACCTCTCGCTGATGGGCGCGCTGATTGAACACCTTGGCGAAGCGAAGGCCGAGGCCTGGGCGAAGTCCGTGCGCGCGAACCTCGCGCGCGACCCCAAGGGTGGCGATGCCGACCAGTTGAAGTCTGTCGCAGCCGGAGAGTGCGACGTCACGATCAGCAACCAGTACTACTATGCGCGCATGGCGCGCGCGCCAAAAGCCGACGATCGCGCGGTAGCCGGGAAAATCGGGGTCGTTTTTCCCAACCAGCAGTCCTGGGGCACGCACGTCAACGTATCCGGCGCCGGTGTGATGAAGCATTCGCCGAACCGCGATGCCGCAATCCGCTTCCTTGAGTACCTCGCGAGCGACGAGGCCCAGCGCTACTTCGCGGAAGGCAACAATGAATGGCCGGCGGTGCCTGCGGTGAAACCCGAAAACCCGGTGCTCGCTGCGTTCGGTGCCTTCAAACAGGACTCGCTGAACGTCGCCGTGCTGGGCCGCAACCAGCCGGCCTCGCAGAAAATCTACGACCGCGTCGCCTGGAAGTAGCGCCTGGAAACCGCGACTAGCGGGATCAGCGCCACCGCGACGATCAACAGCGAAGGCAGTGCGGCCTCGGCGAGGCGTTCGTCCTTCGCCAGGTTGTAGGTTTCCACCGCCAGCGTGTCGAAATTGAAGGGGCGCAGCGCGAAAGTCGCGGGCAGTTCCTTCATGACGTCCACGAAGAACAGCAGGCCCGCGGTGGCGAGGCTCGTCGCCAGCAACGGGGCGTGCACGCGCGCAAGCGTTTCGACGGGCGTCGCGCCAAGGCTGCGCGCGGCGTCATCCATGCCAGGGGTGATTTTCGCCAGACCCGCTTCGACCGTCTGCAGGGCGACTGCGAGGAAGCGTGTCAGGTAGGCGTAGACGAGCGCGGCCACGGTGCCGGTAAGCAGCAGCCCCGTGCGCCAACCCGTCGCGGATTCGATGGCCGCGCCGATCAGGTTGTCCAGGCGCCCGAGCGGAACAAGGATACCCACGGCGATTACCGCGCCCGGAATCGCATAGCCCAGCGAAGCCACGCGGTTGGCAACGCGTGCAAGCGGCCTGCGCGAGACGCGCGCTGCATACACCATCGCGGTGGCGAGCAGCACGCCAACCGTTGCCGCAATCGCCGCGATGGTCACGCTGTTGCCGGCAAGCGATGTCAGGCGCGCGGTCCAGCGCGCCTCGGGATCGGTCGCGACCAGCTGCACGAGAATCAATGCAGGCATCACGAATCCACAGACCACGGGAGCCGCACATGCCGCGAACGCAAGCCACGCTTTCCAGCCGTCAAGCTGCTGCGGCGGCAGCGGCCGGCGCATTGCGCTGTGGTACGCCGCACGGCCCCGGTTGGAGCGCTCGAGCGCGAGCAGGACGACGACGAACGCAAGCAGGCACATTGAGAGTTGGCCCGCCGCCACGCTGTCGTTCATCGACAACCAGGCCTTGTAGATCGCTGTCGTCAGCACCTCGACACCGAAATAGGAAACCGTGCCGAAGTCGGCGAGCGTCTCCATGAGCGCAAGCGCCGTGCCGGCGGCGATCGCCGGCCGCGCGAGTGGAACCGCGACATGCCAGAAGCTGCCCCATGCCGAACAGCCGGCAAGCCTGCCTGCCTCGAGCGCGCTGCGCGAAACGTCGAGGAACGCAGTGCGCGCGATCAGGTAGACGTAGGGATAGAGCGCGAACGAGAGCATCGCCGCGGCGCCCCAGAGCGAACGCACCTCGGGAAACCAGTATTCGCGCGCCTGCCATCCCGTCAGCTCGCGCAGCGCCGACTGCACCGGCCCGGTGAACTGCAGCCAGTCTGTGTATGCGTACGCCATGACGTAGGCCGGCATTGCCAGCGGCAGCACCAGCGCCCACTCCAGCAGCCGCTGCGCCGGAAATCGGAATGCGGTCACCAGCCAGGCGCTGAGCACGCCCATCGACACGACGCCCCAGGCCACCGCGCAAAGCAACAGAGCGGTGTTGGCGAGATAACGGGCCAGTACCGTGTCGGCAAGGTGCCGCCACGTCCCCCAGCCCGGACCGAGCGCCGTCGCGACCACCGCCGCGATCGGCAGCACGACAAGTACGGCGGCGAGCCCCGAAATCCAGGCCAGCGCCCCGGCCCCACCCGGACGTTGCGCGAGAAGCATTGCCGATTCTAACAAGAATGATTCTTGTTTTCCTGCTAGTGATATAGTCTTTCTTCAATGAATCAAGACCATATGCTGCTGGAGGTGGAGGGCCTGCGCCAAGCCTACGGCAAGCAGCCGGTGGTGGACGGACTTTCGTTTTCCCTCAGGCATGGCGCCATCGGTTGCCTGCTCGGCCCCAGTGGCTGCGGCAAAACTACCGTGCTTCGCTGCATCGCCGGATTCGAACCGGTGCAGGCCGGACGCATCCTGATCGACGGCAAGGTGATGTCCGCGCCCGGCGCAGGGGTACCGCCCGAGAAGCGGCGCGTCGGCATGGTGTTCCAGGACCATGCGCTGTTTCCCCACCTCAACGTTGCGAAGAACATCGCCTTCGGGCTCGGCGAAGAGGGGCGCGACACTCGCGTGCGCGATCTGGCCGAACTCGTGGGCATCGGCGGCTTGCTCACGAAGTTCCCTCACGAGATTTCC
>SXGR01661602.1_pt1 | contig 12790 bp, 11 predicted proteins | sample 3174711 | NCBI WGS metagenome assembly SXGR01 (sample SAMN11356860, study PRJNA531348) | freshwater metagenome | isolation source: freshwater sample F1-60 | place: China: Fuxian Lake, Yuxi | collected 2017-12-25
CTACCCCGGCATCGGCGCCGAGGACCGCGGCCAGGCCCAGCTCATCGCGACGAACCTCCTGGAAATGTCGCGCCTGGGCACGCCGATCGTCTGCGTCGTCATCGGGGAAGGGGGGTCCGGCGGCGCCTTGGGCATCGGCATCGGCGACCGCGTCAGCATGCTCGAATTCGCCTACTACTCGGTCATCAGCCCGGAAGGCTGTGCCGGCATTCTCTGGAAGGAAGCCAACGACGAAACAAAGCGTTTGGCCGCCGAGGCCTTGAAATTGACCGCCCGCGACCTGTTCCGCTTGCGCGTCATCGACGAGATCATCGCCGAGCCGTTGGGAGGCGCGCATCGCGATCCCGTCCAGATGGGAAACATCCTCAAGGCACATCTGTTGCGCTCTCTGCGCGACCTGAAGAAACTCGCGATCCCCGACCTGCTCGAACAACGCTACCAGAAATTCCGCAAGATGGGCGTCTTCGACGAAGGCTTGCCTCAACCGGCGGCGGCAGTGAATCAATAGCCCCGGCGAGCCGACCGGCTCGATAATCAAAGCGAAATCCCCGTGCGCATTGCGCCACGGAAATCCGACGAGCCTGCGAACCAGCAAAACGGCTGCTTGAATTAAACATAACGGACATTATCGGACGTTGCCTCATGGCGCCCGCTGTTTTTCAGGCTCAAAACAACGTCCGATAATCGCTCTTATGTTCAATTACAATCCGCGTCGCATGGGATTGACCTTGCCTCCTGGCGGGCAATCGGCGACAAATAAGGCGGAGGTGCGTCATGCGTCCCTGCGTCATCCTCGCGATTTTGTTTCTTGCTCCCGCCGTATCCGCTCAACAGCGGACGCAGGTGTTCTTCAAAGAGCCGAGCGGCATGAAGGTGTTTTGGTTCACCACCAAAGACGGTAAGCCGAGCTTTTCGACGACGCCATTGGAGACGCCCGGACGCTTCAACTTCGTCCAAGGCGCGATCTATCGGCTCAAGCTGACGCATCTGGCCGGACACGCTGGATTGGAGCTGTTCCCGACGCTGGAAGTCGCGCCGGTGACGCCGCACTCGCGCGAATTTCTCACGCACAACGCGGTGCCGATTTCCTTGACCGATGACGATGTCAACCAGGTCGTCAAAGGCAACTTTCTCGTCAAGGTCGTCTATCTGCCGATCCAAAATGGCGGCGGCGAACAGATCGCGCTGGCGTCCGGCCAGGATGCGGTGCGCGAGGCGGCGCGGCGCGGCAGCATTTTGGTAATCTTGCGTTTGGGGAACATCGATAGGCCGCCCACGGACAAGAAATAAAACAAAGTGCATCCGCTCAGATTCGGAGGAATTCGCATGCGTACTTTCGCTGCCGTGCTATCAATCGTCACCGTCCTCAGCGTCGCGCACGCCAAGCCCGTGCAGCCGCCCAAGAAGGAAGAGCCTAAGCCCGCGGCCGCGTTCAAGCCGGTCGATATAAACAACGATCTCACCGAGCAGGATCCCAAAGATCCGAAGCTCGGCAATCCGGCCAAGCAGTACACCGTCAAGCTGCTCAAGGACAGGACTTACATCCTCGATCTCGTCACCAAGGACTTCGACGCCTATTTACGTCTGCTCGACAAGGCCGGCAATCAGTTGGCCGAGGACGACGACTCCGGCGGCGATCTCAATTCACGCATCATCCAGTCCATCGACAAGGACGGCGACTACCAGATCGTCGCGACTTCCTTCGACGGCCAGGTCGGCAAGTTCAATCTCAAAGTGCGTGAGTTCATTCTCAAGGCTGAGGCCAAGGCGCGCGACGTCGGCAAGGACGGCATCGCGATCACCGATCAGATCAATCAGAACAGCATCAGCGATCTCGGCAAGCTCGGCAAACTCTTCAGCGTCAACCTCAAGGCCGGCGTCACCTACACGATCGATCTCGAAAGTGCGACGATGGACTCCTACTTCTATCTCTTCGACGGCAAATCGAAGCTGCTCGCCCACGACGACGACTCCGGCGGCGACCTCAACTCGCGGATCGTCTACCGGGCCGAGCGCGATGGGGTGTTTCACATCATCGCCTCGTCGCTCGGCGGCGACGAGACCGGTGAGTTCACGTTGAAGGTCCGGGCTGGGCAATAGCGAGCATTTGTTTGGCGCTCGCTGTCAAACGTCAATCCGCGCGACGTTCGCCGGCGAGCGCTGAACGAATTCCTGAAGTTTCCTATCATGATCGGCATGAACGCCAATCTCTCCACCCACAAGTTGCGTGCCGGCATGGTCGGCATGGGCATGATCTTCGACGAAACCTACCGCCCTTTCTTCGAGCAGGCGCATCGCGAAGGGGTATATCGGCGCGATTTCGGGTTGCTCGATATCGAGCTCAGTGCCGTCGCGAGCCGGACGGGAAGCCGGGCCGTGAAGTATCGCAAGGAAGCCGGCGGCAAGATTGCGCCGTTCGTCAGCTTCGCCGGCGCCGACGCGTCGCAGAAGTTGCTCGCGCATGGCGTCGATGCGGTATGCGTGGCGACGCCGGACGATCGGCATTTCGAGTCGGCACGCCTGGCGATCGAAGCCGGCAAGCATGTCTTGATCGAGAAGCCGTCCGTCCTCACCCTGCAAGAACTGGACACTCTCGACCAGCTGGCGCGCAAGCACAACGTCCTTGCCAAGGTCGTCTATCACAAGCTCGGCGATCCCGATCACAAAAAGCTGCACACGCACTACGTGGACGGCAACTTCCAGCACGTCAACAACGGCTACTGCACCCTGCTGGAGCCGAAATCGATCAGCGGCAGCCAGTTCGCGGAATGGATTCAGGGGCGCAACCCCGGCACGTACGTCGCCGTCCACTACATCAAGCTGATCGATTTCACGTTTGGCTCGTTAGCCGGACGCGCAAGCGACGGAAAGACCGATCCGTCGCTTGCACGTCCGGCTAACTGGCGTCTCGCCCGCATCACCTGCAACGGCCAACGCGGCATCGTCGGCCCCGCGAGCGGCAACACCTGGGACTCGGTGCAACTGCAAATCACCTACGCCTACCCCGATGGTCGCGAAGCCGCCTTCGACATCCACACGAGCTGGGTGACGCCCGACAACTTCCCCGGCTACGTCGATCAGGAAGTGCAATTTCGCTTCGACAACGGTGTCTGGACGGCGCATCAACGCAAGCGCGGTGTCGAGATGACCATCGAGAAACGAACGCCCGGCGAACTCAAGATCACTCCCAACCATCACTACAACGGCAGCTTCCTGGAGCCGTGGGGCGAGCGTTCGCAGCGCGGCTACGGCATCGAGATCATTCGCAAGTTCTTCGAGGAAGTCGCCTACGTGGAATTTGCCGGCCCCCCTGCCCTGCGTGCGGAGCGTTTGCAAACGATGCGCGGCCTGACCTACAACGATGTGAGCGCCGATCGCAACACGGTCGCCATCGTGCAGGCGATGGAGGCGATCTTGGAGCGTCAGGCGAAAGGCGAACCGGCGGGCGTCGTCGAAGTCAACGGGTCGCGCGGCGGGCTAGTGCTGCTGACGCCGGGACGCACGGAGGCGGCGGTCTTATACGCGCCGCGAGTATGAAACGCCCGGCATTCAAGGTATAAAAAGCAGAGATCGACTCGCCAAAAAATGGAGCCTCTACCATGACCGCATCGATCCATCATCCAAACGAAAAGGCGTCCAACGCCGATCGCGATGTTGCCGCAAGCTTCGAGCCGAAGAGCCTGCGAACCTATACGCCCTCGCAAGCGGTGCTCGCCAAGAGCGCCGGCGTCTACCACTGGACGCCGGAAGGGCGCAAGCTGTTCGACTTTTCGTCCGGCGTTCTCGTCGCGAACCTGGGGCATAATCCCACGGCGTGGATGCAAAAATTCGCGGCCTACATGGGCTGGGCTGGCACGCCGTGGAAAGCCCAGGGACAGCCGTCCCTGGGCTTGGACTACTTCCCTGCCCTGCCCCTCACCGCCTACAACGCGATCACGCCCATCGAAACGCAGGCGAGCAAACGGCTCGCGGAACTTTTGCAATCCCGGCCCGGCGGCAAGCGGTTGGAGCATGTCATGTGGGCCGCCTCCGGGTCCGAGGCAATCCAGAAGGCGCTGTGGGCCGCGATGGCGCGCGATCGCAATCGCGACATGCTGATCGCCACGCGCTTCGGCTTTCATGGCAAGAAAGGGCTCGCGGGCGCCGTCACCGGTTCGGAAGCCGAACGCGAGCGCGATCCGCGCGTTCGCTTCATTAGCTTTCCGATGAACGAGTGCATCGACGTCTCGCTACGCAACGTCAGCTTCGATCCATCTTCCTATCGGCAGGAGCTCGAAGCGCTCAAGCATCAATTCGGCCGTCGGCTCACGCTGCTCATCACGGAGCCGTACATCGGCGGCGGCGGATCGTTTCATCCGCCCAAAGCGTACCTGCAGACGTTGCAACAATTTTGCCGGGACAACGACATCGTCTTCATTCTTGACGAGGTGCAATCAAACTTCGGCCGCACGGGGGACATGTTCGCGTTCGAGACCTACGGCCTGGAGCCGGACATCGTCGTTCTGGGCAAAGGGCTGGGCAACGGCGTCCCCGTCGCGGCGGCGGTCGGGCTGACATCGCTTTTTGGCGCGCTCGAATACGGCGAAGGCTCCGACACCTGGAGCGCGAATCCGCTCTGCTGTGCGGCCGTGCTGGCGACGCTCGATGAGTTCGGCCGCGGCGGCGTCATCGAAGCGGCACGGCGTTCGTCGGCCGTCATCGAGAAGGGCCTCATCAAGCTGAAGGAACTGCCGTTCGTCGCCCATGTGCGCGGCGAGAAAGGCGGCATGGTCTGGGGCGTTGAGATGCGTGATCATGCGGGCAAGAGCGCTGCCGACTGGGCCAACGCGGTCGTCCTCGCATGCTACAAGGGCGAAAGCAACGCCGGCATCCATCTGCTTGGTCCATTGGCGAAGAAGGTCGTCCGCATCGCGCCGCCGCTCGTCATCACGGAAACCGAGGCGTTGGAGGCAATGGAATTGATGTACCGCCTGCTCGCGGCGTTGGCGTCTCCTGCAAAAGCCAAAGAGCCAGCGCTCGTGTGAGTCCAGAAAATGAACCACGGGGAACCGGGGTACACGGGGAACGGTCAGAAAAACACCGCGCATACGAATTCGAATGCCGTCCGCTTTCGGGATGACGCATTCTCTTGCGTCATTCCTGTATCATTCTCTTTGAATTCCCCGTGCCCCCCGTGGTTCACCTATGCTCGACCTCCCCGCAGAATGGTTGGAATCCTTCATCGGGCTGATAATCTCCGGGCCTTGGCCGGACGAAAGCTACCTGACGCACGATATCAACGTCCGCGCACTCCTGGCGACGCTCGTCGTCTGCTTCCTTTGCGGCGCGCTCGGATCGCTCGTCGTCGGCAATCGCATGGCGTTCTTCAGCGACGCGCTCGCCCATTGCGCCTTCGCGGGCGTCGGCTTTGGCCTGCTGCTTTGTCTCGTCACCGACACGCCGGACGATCTGGTTCGCCAGCGCATCACGCTCATCATGGTCTGCTTCGGCATCGCTCTCGGCCTATTGATCGCCTTGGTTCGCGATCAGACCGGGTTGGCTAGCGACACGGTGATCGGCGTCTTTTTTGCCGGCTCCATCGGCTTCGGGGCCATTTTCATGCGCCTGGTCAGCAGCGGACGGCGCCGGTTCTTCAGCGTTGAGGAATTCATCTTCGGCAATCCCTTGAGCGCGCGAAACTGGGAGATCGTCCTCTTGATCGGCCTGGCCCTGGTGAACGCGGTCGTCCTGTGCCTGCTCTACAATTCGCTGGTGCTCGCCTCCGCCAATCCGAGCCTGGCCCTGTCGCGGCGCGTCCCCGTGCGTGCCGCGCGCTACCTCTTTATCGTCCTGCTCGCGCTCATGGTCAATCTCAGCCAGCAAATCACGGGAACCCTCCTGATCAACGGACTCGTCATCGTTCCGGCGGCAACGGCGGCGAATCTGGCCTGCAACCTGCGGCAAATGTTCTGGTACTCGATCGGCATCGCGCTCTTCGTTGGCGGCGCCGGGAGCGTGCTGAGCTGGGAAGTGAGCAATCGCCTCCTCGAATCCTTTCCGCGCGATCACTACACCATTGGCGTCAGCGGGCCCATCGTCGTCCTGAGCGTCGTCCTGTTCGCCCTGTCGGCGGTCGTCGGACGCTGGGTGCGCCGCGCGTGATGCCCTCTTGATTTCGATCCTTACAAGAACGACAATGAACCTACCTCGATTTCGCCGCTCGCGGCTCCGCGCTCGCGTGGCGTCACGCGAACGCCAAACGAATGCGATGGATGACTCCCCGTGAATTACGAATATCTGATACTCTCGTTCACGAGCATCATCTACGAAGCCTTGCCGTTCATCGTGCTGGGCGTACTCATCGCGGGATTGCTGGAAGAATTCGTTCCACAGCAGGCCATCGCCAAAGTCATACCGGGCAATCGCGTTCTCGCCATCGGGCTAGGCTGCATCCTCGGCCTCGTCTTTCCGATGTGCGAGTGCGGCATCATCGTCGTGATGAAGCGACTGTTGCGCAAAGGGCTCCCCTTGAGCGTGTGCGTCGCCTACATGCTCGCGGGGCCGGTCATCAACGGCATCGTCATGATGAGCACTTTCGTCGCCTTCAATCCGCCCGATAGCCGCGATTACATTTTGGGCGGGCCGTATTTCGTCGTCGCCTGGCGCGTTGGCCTGGCATATTTGGTGGCGTCTGTCACCGGGTTGATCGTCAATTGGCAGGCGCGCACCCACGGCAAGGAACTGCTCAATCCCGACGTGACGCGCGGCCTCAAAGATCCCGGTGCCGAGGTCGAGGATCGGGCCTTCACGCGGCGTAGCTGGGGTGAACGGCTCAACAACATCACGCAGACGGCGCTGCACGATTTCGTCGATATCCTGGCGTTCCTCGTCCTCGGGGCGATCCTGGCCGCGGGAGGAAAATTCGTGTTGAGCCAGGGAAACTTTCAACAGTTCGTGGAAGCTACGCCGCCGATCGCCATCTTGATGATGATGTTGATCGCGGTGCTGTTCTGCCTGTGCAGCGAGGCCGATGCGTTCGTCGCCGCCAATTTTCCGCCTTTCTGGCCGCCGGCGTCCAAGCTGGCATTTCTGGTGTTAGGGCCCATGCTGGATCTGAAGCTGATCCTGATGTACACGCGCGTTTTTCGTTCGCGTCTGATCCTTACGGTCATTCTGTGCGTAGTAATTCAGGTGTTCATTTACACGATGATCCTTCACTACGTCGTGCCTTACATCGAGAGCAGTGAATTTTATCTGCATTTTTACCAGGCACTCTTTGCCGTCGAGGAGGCCCGCAATGGCTGATCATACCCACGAACATTCACACGCCCACGATCACGAACACACACACGAACACACACACGAACACAAACACGGCCACGATCACAACCACGCAGACGACAGTTATTTCATCGATCAGCTCTGCATGGTCGGCTTGTCCGGCGCCTTCGGCATGATCTGCCTGTGCTTGTGGTTTTGGCAGACAAAGATGCTAAACCTCATGCTCGGCGCACAGTTCCATCTTTTCGTGGTCGTCAGCGGTTTCACCCTTGTGGGGCTGGCGCTCATCCGCGGCGCGATCCTGTGGCGGCAATCGCGCGATCCGGTTTTCTTGAATTATCACGATCATCATCACCATGACCACCAGCACGATCACGGCCACGCTCACGCCATCCAGGAGAAAGCGCCGCTGCATCAGAGCGTGCAGCCGCTGTCAACTCACCTGCACGACGCCTCGTGCGGCCATGACCATGCGCCAGGCGAGGCGTGCGCGCACGCTCAGCACCCGCACGACACTCACGCGCACGGACACCATCACGATCACGAAGAGGCGGATCACGATCACGGCTGGGCGCCGTGGCGCTATGTCGTGATCCTGGTTCCGATCATCCTATTTTTGCTTGGCCTGCCCAACAAAGGCCCGGCCATCACCGCGTCCTCTTCTGGCCTGGTCGTTTCCCCCGAGGCGGAGACGCATCTGCGTGCAATCGGCTTTGGCGACGATGCCTGGACGCAGATCGTCCATGTCGGCGTGTCGTACAACCAGCCCGACGTCGGCAAGGGCGAATACGTCGAATACAAGCTGCTCGAAGCCACTGCCGGCACGCCGGATCGACGGGCCTTGTGGAAAAACAAGGTGGTAGAGGTGCGCGGCCAGTATGCTCCCTATCAGGGCAGCGATCAGATCTTCATGTTGGTACGCCACAAGATGAGCTGCTGCGCCAATGACGCCCTCCAGCTCAATGTGCCGATGATCGCGCGCGAACCGATACGCGGCGTCGAGCTCAGCGACTGGGTGAAGGTGACGGGCCGTGTCGATTTCCGCCAAGGACGCAATGGCTCTTATTACACGGTGCTGCTCATTTCCAAAGCCAAGAACGTTGTCAAGTGCGACCCCGATACGAATCCCTACATTCAATGATCTGTGCGGTTTTCCAAACTCCTCAACAGAAGGCGATCCTGGAAAATCGGGGAATTTCTTGATAGTTGATTGCATCCCATTCTGCCGTGACGTACACTTCCTCTGAAGCGTATTCCCGTTCCAATGACCATGAGCCTGAAAAGCCATGGAATCGCAATCATCATCCGGAATCTTTGACAAAGTGACGGAAACCTGGGTCACCGCCCCTGAGCGCCCGGTTTCGCTGTCGAGCCGCAATGCCTGCTTGATCCACATCTATCCGACCGGGCCGACGATGGGCACGCGCTACACGATCGGCGAGGTTCCCATTGTCATCGGCCGAGCCAGCGATTGCGATATCCGCATCAACGATCATTCCGTGTCGCGCCGCCACGCCCGCATCCAACCTGGCGCCGACGGCTACTACGCAGTCGATCTGCAAAGCACCAACGGCACCTACATCAACGACGTGCCCGCCTCGATGTACAAACTCAAGGACGGCGACTACCTGCGCGTGGGCAATTGGATCTACCGCTTCCTGATGGGCGGCAACGTCGAGACCGAGTATCACGAGGAAATCTATCGTCTCACCATCATCGACGGCCTGACCGAGATCCACAACAAACGCTACCTGATGGAGTTCCTCGATCGCGAACTCGCGCGTTCCAGTAGGCACAATCGGCCCCTCTCGCTCATCATGATCGACATCGACCGTTTCAAGTCCATCAACGACGAGTTCGGCCATCTCGGGGGCGACTTCACGCTACGTGAACTCGCCATCCGCATGAAGGGGAATATCCGCAAGGAAGAGTTGCTCGCGCGTTACGGCGGCGAGGAGTTTGCGGTGGTTCTCCCGGAAACTACTCTCGACGGCACGATGATGGTCGCGAATCGCATGCTGGAGGTGGTAAATCAAACGCCGTTTCTTTTCGAGGAGCGCAGCTTCCAGGTGACGATCAGCGCCGGCGTGGTCACGACGCAAGGCGAGGCGGATATTACACCGGTCGAACTCATCAAACGCGCCGACCACAAACTCTACCAGGCGAAAAACGAAGGCCGCAATCGCGTTTGCAACTGATGTCTGTCGTTTAGCGCTCGCGTTGCAGCGTCAGAAGGCCGCGAGGTAATCCACAAGCGCTAGGTCAATCGCCCCCCTTCCAAGCCTCGATAGTCTTTTTCGTCAATCCGACGAAACTGAACGCGATCCCCCGTGCGCAGCGGAAAGTACCCATCTTCGACATCGACCAATTCCAGCGGCGTTCGCCCAACGATGTTCCACCCCCCCGGCCGCTCCTGCGTGTAGATCCCCGTCTGACGCCCGGTGAGGCCCACGCTCCCTGTATCCACGCGCAGCCGCGGCGAGTCAAGGCGCGGCACGCCCGCCAACTCCTTGGGCAGGTAACCCAGATACGGAAACCCCGGGCAGAAACCGATCGCATAGACCGTGTAGACCATTGCCACGTGCAGTTCAACGACGGCCTCGCGCGTGAGAGATGTGTGCTGCTGGATGCGCTCCAGATCGAGGCCAAGCTCGTAGCAACACGGGATAACGTGCAGACGTCCTTGGCCCAGTGAAGTGTCGTCGTCGCGATGGACGCAGGTCAGCCAATCCGCAACAAACACGCACTCGACCGTGGCGATGTCGTAATAGACGGCGACGCTGAAGTAAGCCTGCACGACGTCGATGCACCAGGCTGGATTTTCCCGACGCACCTGTGCCGCGAGGAGGGCCGCGTCCTGCTCGCTATCGCAGTACGCCATCACGGCCTGATCGCCCAGGAGTTCCAAACGCATACGGCGTTCCCCGTTGTGTAAGCGTTACGCCTGCGCATTTTTCTTATTGGAAGAATCGATGCAAGCGAGGCGCTCGCATTACGGATAGGACTCACGAGCAAGATTCGTCGCCCGCTGCGCAAGGTAATAACGCGCGTTGAGCCGCACCGCTTCGCTGGGATCTTGCTCCGCGATTTCGCGCAGGCGTTCGGTCAGATCGATCTGAGGATGCTCGCCCGCCGCGCGCACGGCCGCCGCGCGCACGGCGGGCACGGGATCGTGGCTCAGTTGCCGCAGCCAGGCCGCGAGATTAAGGTCTGGCATGCGGCAAATGCGATGCAAGACACGCATGCGCGTCGCGGGATTTTTGTCGCTGATATCGCGGGCCATTTCGACTTCCTCGGATGTGAGGCCGCGCTTGGCCAGGGCGATCTCACAGAGATATTGCACCTCGATGTCTTCATCATGCAGACGAGCCAACAAAGCTTCCTCGCGCACGAATTCGCTCGCCGACGCCAGGGCCACGACCGCGGCTCGTCGGACCGCCGGTTCCTTGTCGCTCAAAAGCGTGATAGCTTTTTCGTACAGGATCCTTTCGTTTCGCATCGGCGCGCGCAGCAACATTTGCACGGCGGCAATGCGCGTGCCCGCATGCTTGTCGCGCATGCCGCGCTCCGCCATCTCCCGGCAGACGTCTACCCACTGGCCGGGAGGAACACATTCGACCAGTTCCGCGGCCAGGAGCAGCGAGGCAGCGCGCACCTCGTCAGACTTGTCCGCTTGCAATAACACGTCGCTGACGAGTTTGGTCATGTTCAACGGCAAGGGGCGCGGGCCGTCCTGTTGCAGGAACCTCGTCAGAAACAGGAGCGCCTTTTCCCGCCCCGCCGGGCTGTACCCCGAATATTGATCGTGAATGCATTGAAGCAAACGCTGCGATCGTGGATCCGTCACGCCCCAGCGTTTGCCAAGCAAAACAAGAGCGTGCGTCATGTTGCCGCACACCAGAGCATCCGGATTGTGCAGCCCTGAAAGAACGCGCGGCACGGCTGCCTCGTCCAGCGAAACCACTCGTCTTGCGCACTCGTCGCGATTTTCCTGATAAGCGACCGCCAACTCGCGCACATAGTACCACGTGAGCACGGGGGTTCGCTGCCAGTAGGCAAACGGGGCAAAGCCAGCAAGAAGCAACAGCGTGAGCCAGGTCTTCTTGCTTGTGATGATGGCATTCATGGTCCGCATTCCGCCAACCTCCCTCATGTCGGCATGAGGGTCAGGGTTCACTCCGACGTATAGGCAAAAATGAATCAAGCAAACAAGAGCAAATCACCGCGAAAAGAAATGAGCCGCCGAGCAAACACAGATCAAACACGGACAGCAAAAATACAGGGAGGGAGCTACGTCCCACTCTCCCTCTCTTATCCGTGTTCAATCCGTGTTTGATCCGTGGCCGTCCACCGCTTCGCGGCGCGGACTTGCAAAAAGAAAAATCGTTCAACTCCCCGGCGTCGGCATTCGATGAAGAGAAGGTAGCATTTTCCTCTCTTGCCGTGAGGTGCATATATGCGACGCCTCTGCATCGGTTGGGTCTGCGCCATCGCGAGTCTTCACGCAACCTGGGCAAACGCTGGCGGCCCGAGTGCGCCGCCCAAGAAAGCGGATGCCAACGTAGTCGTGCAGATTCCATGGGCGGACCTCGACGAACGCGCGACAACGCTCGCCAAGCAGATGATGGATAAGCACACGGTACAGGCGCGCGGCCCCGCCGAGACTTTCTGTTGCACACCCCAGCATTATGCCTGGCTGCTCGACAATCCCGACCGCGCCGTCTCCGCCTGGAGGCGTTTAGGCGCCAAGTGCGTCACCATTCAACGCCGCGGCCAGAGCAAGTTCGGCTATGCGGATGACCTGGGCAGCGACGTGACGTGGGAAACGGTGCATCAGAGCAATGGCGTGCGCATCTGGTTCGCCGAGGGCAAGGTCAAGGCCAGCCCCCTATTGCCGCTGGTCCCCGTCAAGGCGATCGTGGTCCTGCGTCATACAGATGGGAAGCTGCCGGACGGCAATCTCTGCGTGCAGCATCAAACCGACGTGGTGATCCACACCGACAGCATGGCCGCCGCCGCCGTCACGAAGCTGATGGGTCAATCGGCAGCAAAGCTCGCGGAGCAAGGGCTTGGCCAGCTGCAACTTTTCTTTTCGGCGCTGAGTTGTTACCTCGATCGCCATCCCGATCATGTCGAGGCACTCTTTCGTCTCGAACCGGCGAAATCGCCTCCGCACAATCCCGAAAAGCGCTGACCATGGGCCATGCACAAGAGACGAATTGTAGCGCCATCAAAAGGCGGGGATCAATGTCCCCGCCTCGTACGTTTGTTGCCGTGCCAGAGCGCGGGGTCTTGAATTGAATTGGCCGGACGCGCCGACGATTGGCGCCGCGCCGCCTTCCACACATCGCGCTGGCGACTCCTCCGCCTCCGACGGCGTGAAGCCGTAAGGCGACCGGCAGGAGTTACTATACCAGTAGAGTCGAGAGGTAGCGCGGCGGTTTAGGTGGGCCATGCAGGTTGCCGGCCCTTTCGGTTGCCGGTGCCAGAGTATCCCACCCTGCTCCGTTTCTACCTCCCGCTCATCGAA
>SXGR01016329.1_pt1 | contig 12789 bp, 9 predicted proteins | sample 3174711 | NCBI WGS metagenome assembly SXGR01 (sample SAMN11356860, study PRJNA531348) | freshwater metagenome | isolation source: freshwater sample F1-60 | place: China: Fuxian Lake, Yuxi | collected 2017-12-25
CCGGAGCCGGAACCGGAACCGGCACCGGAGCCCGAGCCCGTCGAGGAAGTGGAGCCACCGGCAGCAGCGGACGCATCGATCGCCCCCCCGATCCCGCCCGTCCCCGAGCTCGGCGTGCACGAGAGAGTCGCGCCGCCGCCGCTCTCATCCGAAGCGGCGCGTCGACTCGAAGAGCTGCTCGGCATGAGCGACGTTGCCGGGACCGCGGTGGCGCACGAGGCCCGAGGGGACGAGCACTCCGGAGCCGAAGTGTTCGCCGTCGTCACCGTGGAAGAATCCGACGTCGACGTTCACGAAGTCCTCGCCGCGAGCGAACCGGGGCCCCTAACCCCGCCGCTGCCCGCGGCGGTTGGTGACGCGGAGAGCGCGGATTCGAGCACGAGCGCCGTCGAGTTGCCCGCGGTGGGCAGCGGCGGGGCTGCCCTCGCGGATGCATCCGCGGTGCTGGATGAAGAGGATGCTCCCGCGTTGCTCGAGCGTCGCGGCGAGCGCGCGGCGTGGGCGCTACGCGCGCGATGGCTCTACGATGAGGCCCCCGCACAGGTCGGGGCCCGGGCCTCGGCGCTCATCGTGGTGAGCGAGCTCTTCATGATGGCCGGAGAGCCGGAAGAGGCCGAGCGAGTTGCACGTGAAGCGCTCGCCATCGACGCGACGTCGCCCCTTGCCGCCCGCCAATTGCGGGCGATTTGCAGTGCGCGCGGCGCGTGGGGCGACGTGCTCGACGTGCTCGAGCGCGAGGCTTCCGACGCTCTGACCCTCGAGGGACGTATGCATGCCGCGCACCTCGCCGTCGACGTTGCGCGCCACGTCGTAAGCGACGAGGAGCGCGCCGCGCGGCTGTTCGCTGTCGCCGAGCACGCTACACCGCATGACGAGCGGGTCTCGGCCTCGCGCGCCGCAACCCAGCTCATTGGGCTCGCCGACGGATCGGCTTCGCTCGACCCCTCGCCGTCGTCGAGCCTCGCCAGCGCGTTCGCGTTCCTCACATTCTCGAGCAAGGACGGCGGGGTCGAAGCGTCGTTCGATTCCCCGTTTATCCGCGTACTCGCCGCACGTGCCGCGATCCGCGAGCGCGACCCGGAGCGTACCGCCGAGGCGCTCTCAGCGCTCGCTGCGGATGACGCGCTCGGGCCGGCGGCTTCGTGGCTCCTCGCGGCCGTCGGCAGCGTCGATGTCTCGCACTACTCCCGGGTCGAGGCGGCGCTCGAGCGCGCGCGGGCGAGCCGACATGGCGCGGTCGTATCGCGCGTGGGCATGGCGTTGGCGTTTCGACGCGGGGATTTGCAGGCCGTTCGGCGCGCGCTCGAGCTCGCGGACGTCGACGCGCTCGACGCGTCCGAAGGACTCGCGATCGCCGCGCTGTCGGATGCGCGCCAGTCGCGCGTGCGCCGGTGGCTCGAGACCGTGACTGCGGATGTTCATGCGGCACCTCTCGCCGTGGCCGCGGCGGCCGTGTTGCGTGAGCCGACGGGGCTCGCGCGCGACCGCGGCGCATCCACGCTGCGAACACAGGCAGCCCTCGGACGCGAGCTCGCCGCGACGTCCCGCTTCAGCGGTGATGCCCGCGACGACCTCGAGGCGCGCCTCGGCCCATTGGCGGAGTTGCTCGGGGAGCGCGACGGCGCGGCGCGTGCGATTGGCATCGAGCGCGCCTTCGTCGACCGGGACGATGCTCGCTTCGCCGAGCTCTTGGCGAGCGGCACGCCGACTCCAGAGCAGCGCCTGCTCCAAGCGGTGCTGCTCTCGGCGTGGGGCAAGCACCTCGAGGCCCGCCTCGTCGCCGAACCGCTCGCAGCGAGGCACGAGGCGGCGCTGCGGATCCGGATGCGCTCGCTTGGGCCGAGCGATGACGGCACCGACGCCACTCGCGCGCTCGGTGCGTACGCCGTCGCCGCGGAGCCGCAAGCCTGCGCCGCCGCGCTCGCCGAGTCGCTTGTGCGTGGAGCACTCTCGGGCGAGCCGACGCGCGCCGCCGACATCGAGCGCATCCAGGCGTGCGCGCCCGAGCTCGGGCTCGCAGCGGCCGTCGAGCTCGCTTCGCTCCCGGCCGGCGCGGACGGGCATGACGTGCGGCGCGCTCTCACCCGCGGAGGCGCGGAAGTCGTGCCGCTCGCCCACGCGGCGATCGACGCCGCATACGACGGCGCTCCCCCTCCCCCAAGCGGGCCGGCCGACGAGGAAGGTGAGGTCGCATCGCTCGAGCGCGCTCATCGCGCCGCTTCCCACGACCTGGCGCTGCGTGATGCGCTCGACCTGCGCGGCACACGAGAGGGACGTGCGGCGTGGCTCGTTGAGCGGTGCGCCGCGGACGACGGCGCGCCATTGTTCCTCGAGGCGGCGCGCGCGTGCGAAAGCGAAGATGACGTCGAGCGCGCGGCGCGGCTCGCGGCGGCCGTGCGTCAGGGGCCCGACCAGCCCATCGCGGAGGCTCTGCTCTTCAGCTACGGCTTGCGCGGCCACGGCACCGCCGCGCTCGTGGACCGGTACGCGTCGGCTTACCGCCAGGCGCTCGACGCGGATGTGCGACGCGACCTCGCTCAGCTGCGCGCGCAGCTCGAGGAGTACGGCCGAGGCGATCGTGCGGCGGCGCGTCGGGCCTACCTCGACGCGACCGCGTCCGACCCGACCGACCTCGTATCCCTCTACGCGGCCGAGGGGATCGCGCTCGGCGAGCAGGACGACGCTGAGCTCGCGGCGATCGAGCTCTCTATCGCGGAGGCGACGGTGGCGGCCCCCGGATCCCGGTCGTCCGCACCCGGGCACGCGCGTGTCGCGTCACGCCTTCGCGTCAAGAGCGGTGGAGTGGCCGCCGCCTTCGAGCCGGCTCGTGTCGCATTGTTGGGCGCGCCCCGCGAGGTCTGGGCGCTGCGTGCCGTTGCTCTGCAGGCCCGCGAACGGGGCGTCCATGGCGCGGCGATCGAGGCCTTGTACGAGCTCGCCGAGCGCTCCTCGTCGCCGTTGGCCCGCGCGACGATCGCGTTGCGTGCCTCCGAGCTCGCGCAGCGCCAGGGCGACGACGCGCGTGCGCTCTCGCTCGTGCGCGCCGGCATTCGGGCGCTCCCCGACCACCCGGTTTTGCGTGCGCGTCTGGCGGCTTTTCTCGACGCGCAGGGCGCCGCGGTAGAGGCCGCCGACGCGTACGAGCGCTTGGCCGAGACGACGGCCAGTGTCCCTTCGCGAGTGACGGCGCTGAGTCGCGCCGCGGCGGCGTGGCTCTCGACGGGCGATCCCCGCGCCCACGCCGATGGGCGCCGCCTGCTCGAGGCGGTGTGCGCGCTCGATCCGACCCAGGCCGATGCGTTCGAGCGGCTCGAGGCCATCTACCTCGCGATGGGCGCGAAGACGCAGCTCGCCGAGCTGCTCTCGGAGCGCGCGCGTGCGACGACGGATCCCCGCGAGCGAGGGGAGCTCGAGGTGCGACGGGGCCGTCTGCTCGCCGAGCTCGGAGCCTCGACGGAGGCGAAGGCAGCGTTGGCCGCCGCCCTTGCGGCGCGACCCGACGACGTCGAGGTCCTGCGCGCGCACCTCGAGCTTGCGCGTGCGGACGGAGAGTGGGAGGCCGTCGAGCAGGCGCTCATCCAGCTCGCCCGCCTCGTCGTAGAGCCGGCGGATCGCGCATCGCTCTACCTCGATCTCGGCGAGCTCTACGCCATCTCGCTCCCCAATTCGGCCCGGGCCGAGCGCTCTTTCCGCGAGGCCCTGAGGGTAGATCCCGAGCGCGTGGAGGCCCGCGAGCAGCTCGTCGCGTTTTTCCTGTCGCAGGGAGATCTCAAAGCCGCCGTGAGCGAGCAGGAGCACCTCATCCGCCAGGCCACGCTGCCGGAGCACACGCGCGATCGCACCCTCGAGCTCGCCCGAATCTACGAGAGCTGTGCGAACCTCGCCGATGCCGACAAGACACTCGATGCGTTGCGCCGCTCCCACCCGAAGGATCCCGAGGTCGTTCGGGCGTCGGTCGAGCTCTATCGGCGGACGGCAAGAGACGAGCTCGCCGAGACGCTGCTCGACAAGGCCGCGGGCGACGTGCGCCGCGGGATCGGAGCGGGCCGCTTCGAAGAGGCCATCTTCCAGATGGCGGTGGCAGTCGCCGAGCTTCGCGGACGAGCAGACGCGCACGCAACGGCGAGCGCTGCGCTCGATGCGCTGGCCGGACGACCCGGCTCGAGCGCGCCGGGATGCGGCCTCGACGCGCTCGACGCCTCTTGCGACGACCTCCTCGCGTCCGACGTATTCACGCCGGCGTTCCGCGCGCTGCTTGCGAGCGACGGCGCGCTTCTCGAAGCCGCTGCCCCTCCGGTCGACTTCAAATCGGCGCGCGCCAAGCCCGTCACGCAGCACCCTCTCGTACTCGCGCGGATTGCCGAACTCGCGCGCGCCCTCGGCATCGACCGCGTCGAGGTGTTCGTTGCGAGCGCCCTCGGGCACGTCTGCTTGCCGGCGCGTTCGACGCCGCCCACGCTGTGCATCGGCGCGCCGCTCCTCGAAGACTCACGCGCCGAGCTTCGTGACGTCCTCTTGATTCGCGCGCTCAAGCTGCTTGCGACGAACACGCACGCGCTCGCGCGCACGGCGCCGGTCGATCTTTCGGCGCTCTTGGCCGCCTTCCTCAAGGTGCACGATCGCGCGTTCGTGCCCACGGGCGTCGACGTCGGGAAATTCAACGATTTCTACGCCAAGATGGCGGCCGCGAGCGGTCGCGACGTGACGGCGGACGCTGCGGCGCTCGCCGCGGAGGTGGCCGCCTCCATCGGAAATCGCGCGTCGAGCCTCAACACGCTGGCCTGCTCGTGGGGCTCGCGCGCCGCGCTCGCGGTGACCGGGGATCCGTCCCTCGTCCTCGAGGCGATCGCCTGGGCTTCGGGCCAGGGCGGTGTCCCCAGCGACGGGGTCGAGCGCTCGCGCTGGATGACGCGGCACACGGAGGCGCGCGATCTCATCGGCTTCGCGATGAGCGAGGAGTACTCGCTCCTGCGCGAGAGACTCCGGCACGCGCCCGCGGCCCATGCCGGTCCGGTATCGGCCGAGGTGCTGTTCGACGAGGCGGAACTGGCCACCGAGCAGCCGGAGCCGACGCCCTCCGAGGTCGGCTTCGACGACGTCGAGGTCATCGAGGACTGAGCTCGCGTTGCCTCGCGTCGAGCAACGCCCCGGGGCAGCGCACCGGAACCTTGCGCGTGTCCACCGGGCTATCGCGCATGCAGATCGCCCCGGCAAGGCGCACGCGCTCGCCGAGCTCGAGATCTCGCGGGCACGGCAGTCGCGCGAGCTCCTCGCGGGACTCTCCTTCGAGCGCCGCGACCGCGCAGCCAACGGCGGTCCGCTCGAGGATGAGCAACCGCGCGGGCCGGAGCGGGGCAGGGAGCGCATCGCCGGCTACCGACGTCCTCTCGGCGCCGTCGCGTGCCGCGCTATCTGCGCTCGTTCTCTCGCAGCCGCCTCCCGAGCATGCGGCCAGCGCCACCGCGAGCACGATCCTCGAGCGCATCATGGCGAGCACGTCTCGCCGCTCAGGCCGCGGGCCAGATCAGCATCGTCACCTTGGTGAGCACGAAGTCGCTGATCAGGATCGCGATGGAGATGGCGACGACGCTGCGTGTCGTCGAGTCGCCGACGCCCTGCGTTCCGCCGCGCGTGATGAAGCCAAAATGGCACCCGCCGAGCGCCGTGATGGCGCCGAAGAACGGAGTCTTGAAGAGGCCGCTGAAGTAGTCGGCGAACCGCACCGACTCGAGCGCCGTCTGGAGGAAGAAGCTCGCGGGCAAGCCGAACTCGAGATCGGTGATGTACATCGCGCCGGCGAAGCCGAGCACCAGCGCGAAGCACGCGAGGATCGGCATCACCACGATGCTCGCGAGCAGGCGCGGCACGACGAGCTTCTTGATGGGATCCGCGCCGAGCGCACGGATCGCGTCGATCTGCTCGGTCACGGCCATCGACCCGATCTCGGCCGTGATCCCCGAGCCGATGCGCCCACCGACGACGACCGCGGTGAGCGACGGCGCGAGCTCGCGCGCGAAGCTGAGCCCCACGATGCGCCCGGTGTATTCCATGCCGCCGAACTTCTGCAGCCCGTACGCAAACTGCGTGGCCATGACGAGCCCGGTGAACAACGCGACGACGGAGGCGATCCCGAGCGAGCGGACGCCGAGCGCCTCCATCTGAAACAGCGTCTCCTTGATCTCGAGCGGGCGCCGAAAGATCGCGGAAAAAGCTGCCGTCGTCATCTGCCAGATCTGGCCAAAGTGGATCAGGAATGACTCGAGGCGCGCGAGGAGCTTCGCGCGCTCGTGAGGAGCCACATCGCGCTTGCTCGCCGCCGCGGCCGCTCGCGGGCTGTCAGTCGCCATGGGGCACCTTGCTGGTGAAGCCCCGGACCAGCTCGAGGAACGCGGGCGCACCGCGCTCGAATCCGTCGCGAGGCGCGAAGTACAATAGATCGTAGACGCAGCCGTCGCGCTTCAGCACCCAGACGTCGAAGCGCATCGGGACGCCGTCGAGCTTGGCGGTCAAGGTCGTGTGCAGCGCCTCGCGATCGTCGAAAGGCACGAGCTCTTCTTGCTCGATGTTGCGCTCGGTGAACGCGAAAAAGAGGTGCTGCGTCAGCGCCTTCAGCGGGACGTCTTCATCGCGCCCGCAGCGCCCGTTGACGAGCGCGGTCCCACGGTTCTCTTCGTCGCGCAGGGCGATGCCGGTGTTCGTGGTCTCGAGCTGTCGCCACGCGCGGGGGACGTTCGCGAGGCGAAACGCGAAGCCGTCGCCGCGAAACACGCGCCCGTCGTACCGCGGCGCGCAGGCGGCCGCGAGGCTCAGCGCCGCCACGCACGCGCACAACGAGCTTCGTAACGCACACATCACGCGGCGGGATGCCACGCGCCACACTAGTGCACGGAATCCAGCGAAACGACGGGTATTTCGACGCCCGAGCGACGGGTATTTCGAAGCCGCGCACGGCGCGGCGGCGGCTCACCACCCCGGCGTGCGTCGTGACGGTGGGCGCGGTTGCCAGCCGTCGCGCGAGTCGCGGCGGCGTCCGTCGGCAGGCGAGGTCCAGCCGTCCCAGCTCTTCTCGCGTTCGCTCGCTCGCCGATCGAAGAAGACCCGCACGAGGATGAGCCCCGCGACGAACCCGCCGACGTGCGCGAAGAACGCGACGCCGCCACCCTTCTGTCCGAGCGTCGAGAGCCCGCTCAGGAGGTTCATCACGAAGAACTCGAGGATGATCACCCACGCCGGAAGGCGAAACATCGGGCCGAAGAAGAGCCACAGCGGCAAGACGGGATTCAAGACGAGGACCGGTGCGCGCGGGTAGAGCGAGCCATACGCCGCGAGGACGCCGGCGATGGCGCCGGACGCACCGACCATCGGGACGACCGAGCTCGGGTCGATGCCGATCTGCGCGGCCGCCGCCGCCGCCCCCGCGAGCAAGTAGAAGAGTGCGTATTTCGCGTGCCCCAGCGCGTCTTCGACGTTGTCGCCGAACACCCACAGAAAGAGCATGTTGCCCCCGAGGTGGAGCCAGTTCTCTGGCGCGTGCATGAACATGCTGCTGAACACGCGCGGGATTTCCTCGAGCGGCGCATGCATGAACCGCGCAGGCACGAGGCCCCAGTCGAACACGACGCGCTCGTAGCCCACGGATACGAGCGACGCCTCCCACACGAAAGCCAGGACGTTGATGGCGATGAGCGCGTAAGTGACGACTGGCGAGCGGCGTGGCACGAGGTCGTCGCGGAGCGGGAGCATGGCCGCCCCACAATAGTCACCGCGGGTAGGGTTGGCGAATCGGACTCAGGGCACGAGGTTCCAATTCGGGGCGGCCGAAAGCATCGACGCGCAATCCGCTACGCCTTAGCTTCCGCGCGTGGCAGACCTCTACGACGTGCTCGGCGTGGCCCGCACTGCGACTGCGCCGGAGATCAAAAAGGCGTACCGAAAGCTCGCTGCCAAGCTCCACCCCGACAAGAACCCAGGCAAGGCGAGTGAGCAGCGCTTCAAGAAGGTGACCGAAGCGTACGAGGTCCTGAGCGACGAGAAGAGGCGCGCGGCGTACGACGAGTTTGGCGACCTCGCGCTGCGGCCTGGCTTCGACGCCGACCGCGTGCGCGCGGCGGGGCGGGGCGGCGGGTTCCCCGGGGGCTTCGGCGCTGGTGACGCCGGAGACTTCGGCGATCTGTTCGGCGGCGGCGGCGGGGCCGGCGGGCTCGGCGACATGCTGGGCGATCTCTTCGGCCGCACGCGGGGACGCGGTGCACCACGCGCGACGAGGGGCTTCGACGTCACCAGCACCGCCGCGCTCGACTTCGTCGACGCGATCCGTGGCGCGACCGTGACGTTGACGCTCTCGACCGCCGGCGAGCCCATCACCGTGAGGATCCCTCCAGGCGCCGCGAGCGGCAGCAAGCTGCGCATCCGCGGAAAAGGCGGGGCTGGCCGGCAAGGTGGCCCGCCTGGCGACCTCATCCTGTCGCTCGAAGTGCGCCCGCACCCGCACTTCAGACGCGAAGCCGACGACCTCGAGGTCGATCTGCCGATCACGGTCGCGGAGGCCTACTTCGGCGCGTCCGTGAGCCTGCCGACGCCGCACGGCGAAGTGAAGCTCAAGGTCAGGCCGCACACGCAGAGCGGTCAGAAGTCGCGCCTTCGAGGCAAGGGCATTCACCGCAAGGACCACGAGCCCGGCGATCTCTACGTGCGCTTTCTCATCGTCATGCCCGACGAGGGCGCCGCAGAGCTAGAGAGCGCGGTCACGTTGCTCGCGGAGCACACGCACAATCCGCGCGAGGGGCTCGCGTTCTAGTGTCGTGAGGTCACGGCTCGCGGCGACTCTGGGCGTAGGCGATGGCCGCGAGACGCCGCGCGACGCCGCGCTCGGTCGCCGCGGCGAGCTCGGCCGGGTCGGTCGCCTGATCCAGCCGCGCGCCCGCCGTGCACCAGAAGATCCCGTCCTGCATGAGGATGAGCTCGTCGGCCAAGACCAGCGTGCCGACCCCGCCCGCGCCCACGAACCCGACGGCTCCGCCCCACGCTTGGCGGCTCTGCTCTTCGAGCTGCCTCACGAGTCGCGCGGCGTCGGGCACCGGCGCGCCGATGGCGCTCGCTCGCGGCAAGGCGGCCTTCATGGCGGTCACGAGGTCGGGCTCACTCTCCTCGTGTCGTCGCTGGTAGAGCGTGACGTCGCTCGTGCCGGTGACGACCGCGCGCGGCTGCGTCGGCGTCTCGCCGAAGTCGATGAAGTAGCCGTGCCGCTGCCCGCCCTGACCGCGGAGCGCGCGGTAACAATCGAACGGATCGGCCTCACGCGCCGGGCTCGTAAAGGTCTGCGCCAGGGTCACCGACTCGACCTCACCGAGATAGGCCCGCGCGCGAATTCCTCGCGCGGCGAGCTTCTCGCCCGTCGGCTCCGCGCCGACGAGCCGTGGCCGTGCGCTCGCATCGAAGCTGCCGAGGTCCTCCGGATCCGCGCCGTGCTCGAGCTCCCACACGCATCGATCGACGACGCGCCCGTTCTGCGGGCCGGCCACCGACACGGTGCCTTCCGCGTGGTCGAAGACGACGACCGTCGCCCCCATGTTGAACATCCCCGAGGGCCCCTCGTCGTCGTGGAGGCGCACTCGGTTCCACAGACTCGCGATGCTGCTCGAGAAGTACCCTGCGCCGCCCAGCGCCAGCGCGCTCGCGAAGGACTCCGCACGAGGCGACAGCTCGCTCGCGACGAGGGCGATCGCGTCCACTCCGGGAGGCATCATCGCCCCGCTGCGCACCCGGTAGCCGATGACCGAGTAGCGCCCGCTGTCGCCCTGCCCATCGAGCGACTCGAACAGGTACGAGCCGCGCCCGGGTGTGTAGCTTCGCAGCCTGGCGTAGGCCCGCACCGGATCGAGGCCGGCCCGCTCGATCGAGCGGACTCCAATCGTCAACGCTTCGCTCATGTCGCCTAAAATGCTCCGAAAAGCTCGCGCATCTTCACTTCGAGGCCGGCCGAGATCTTGTAGAGCGAGGAGATGGATGCGCTCGTCTCGGCGCGCTCGATCTGCGACAACAGCGACACGCTGAGCCCGGTGCGCCGCGCCATCTGCTTCAAGGTGAGGTTGAGATCCTTGCGATAGCGTCGCACGCTCTCGCCGATCACCTTGTGCAGCTCCTCTTCCGGCGTGAGGCTGAGCCCCTTCTTGCGCATGATGCGCGCGATGACCGCGCGAAATTCGTCGACGTTGAAGGGCTTGCGGATGTAGTCGACCGCGTCGAGCTTCATCGCCGCGACGGCCGTATCGAGGTTCGGGTAGCCCGTGAAAATGACGACGGCCAGGTCCTTGTCGAACTTCCGCACGTCGCGCAGGACCTCGAGCCCGTCGCGCTTCGGCATCATCAAGTCGAGGATGACGAGGTGATACTCGAGCTGCTTGAGCTCGTCGGTGACGAGCGTCGGATCGCTGAGCGCCTTGACCTGGTAGCCGTCGCGCTCGAGCAGCGTCTGCATGTAGTCGCAGATGGCTCGATCATCGTCGACGATGAGGATGCGGAGCGGAGGCAGCTCGATTTCCATGGTCGCCGTACTCGGTGCGGAAATTCCGACCGTACCGTAACCTCCGCAGCTCCCTTTGGCCAGGTACTCGCCCAGCCTCGCCCAGCCTCGCCCAGCCTCGCCCAGCCTCGCCCAGCCTCGCCCAGCCGCGCCCGGCCGCGCCCTGCAACGAGTGCAGGCGATGAGCGCGCGACTCAGTCACGCACGGACTGCTCGAACGCGGCGACGTCCTCCCGCGACCCGAGCACGAGCGGGATGCGCTGGTGGAGCTGGGTCGGCACGACGTCGAGGATGCGCGCTTGGCCGGTGCTCGCCGCGCCGCCCGCGGCCTCGAAGATGAAGGCGAACGGGTTGGCCTCGTAGAGCAGGCGCAGCCGTCCCGAGGCGTTCGTGCGGTCGGACGGGTACGCGAAGATCCCGCCGCGCAGGAGCGTGCGGTGTGCATCCGCGACGAGCGTCCCCACCCAGCGCAGCGTTCGCCCGCGCGAGCCGTCGCTCTTCGGCTGCTTCAGCTCGCGCACCCAGCGCTTGAGCGGCTCGCTCCACAGCTCGGCGTTCGCCTCATTCACCGCGTAGGTATCGCCGCGCGCGGGGACGCGGATGTTCTCGTGCGAGAGGAAGAACTCGCCGATGTCCGGATCGAACGTGAAGCCGTGAACGCCCTCTTCGGTCGCGAGCACGAGCATCGTGGACGACCCGTAGATGACATAGCCGGCCGCGACGAGCTCGCGCCCCGGCCGGAGGAAGTCGGCCTCCGTGACCGGGTGTCCGCCGATGGGGCGGCGCAGGATCCCGAAGATCGTGCCGATGGAAATATTGACGTCGATGTTCGACGAGCCGTCCAGCGGATCGAAGACGACGAGGTACTTTGCGGACGGATGGTCCGTCAGGATGCGGATCGTCTCGTCCTCTTCGCTCGCGGCGGCGGCGCAGTGGTGCCGGCGTCCGAGCACGCGAAATAGTGTCTCGTTCGCCTCCTCGTCGAGCTTCTGCACGCGCTCGCCCTGGATGTTCGTCTCGCCGGTGTACCCGAGGACATCGGCGAGGCCGGCGCGGCGCACGCGCGCGGTGATGAGCTTGGCCGCGAAGCCGAGCTGATTCACGAGCGAGGTGAACGCCCCCGTCGCATACGGTCGCCCCATGAGGCCCTCGAGCACGTACGTCTCGAGCGTGAGTCCGGTGCGCGTGGTCGCGGAGGCGTCGGGCCGAGCTGCCATGGGCCGGGACGTTCTTTCGCGCGCGCTCTGCCGTCAAGCGGCGCACGCGCGTCCCGTCACGGTGCGCAGCGTCACCCGAGGGGTGGGATGCTGCCCTTGCGTGACCGCCGAGCCCGCGGCTCGCGCTCGTTCGCCGCCGCGTCGTCGTCGAGCTTGCCGACGTGCCGCACGTCCTTGCCCTTCACGAGGAAGATCACCTGCTCGGCGAGGTTCGTCGAGTGGTCGGCCATGCGCTCGAGCCATTTCGCGACCGACTGGATGTGGATCCCCGACTGGATCGCGGCCGGCTCGTTGCGCATCATCTCGAGCGCGCGCTTGAAGGAGCGCTCGTACAGGCGATCCACCTCGTCGTCGCGATCGATGACCTGGTTCGCCTTGGCCACGTCGCGCGCGATGAACGCGTCGATCGCGTCGTGGACCATCGTCTGCGCGATCTGCGCCATCTGGTGCAGGTCCTCGAACACCGGGACCTCGGGCGACTCTGCGAGATCGATGGCGCGCTCGCAGATGTTCACCGCCTCATCGCCGATGCGCTCGAGGTCCGTCACCATCTTGAGTGACAGCGTGATGAAGCGCAGATCGGACGCGAGCGGCTGGCGCTTGGCGAGGATGAGCATGCACAGCTCGTCCGTCTCCATCTCGAGCGAGTTGACCTGGTGGTCGACGGTGATGGTCGCGTGCGCGAGCTCGACGTTGCGATCGGCGAGCGCCCGTATCGAGTCGCCGATCATCTGCTCGACGTGCGCCGACATCAGCAAGAGGTGCTCGCGCACATCGGCGAGCTGAGCCTCGTATTCGCGGTCGGTATGTAGCTTGCGATCCCCCATGAGGTTCACCCGAACTTGCCCGTGATGTAGTCCTCGGTCCGGCTGTCGGTGGGCGCCGTGAAGATCCGATCCGTCGGCCCTACCTCGACGAGCTCCCCTTGAAGGAAGAACGCCGTCCGCCCCGAGACTCGCCCTGCCTGCTGCATGTTGTGTGTGACGATCGCGATAGTGTACCGCTCTTTCAGCTCGTGGATGAGATCCTCGATGCGGGCCGTCGCGACCG